>Ga0247608_10001305_pt1 | contig 35000 bp, 23 predicted proteins | sample 176DNAGHGlowgp2_FD_193490 | JGI IMG/M metagenome (GOLD analysis project Ga0247608, IMG submission 193490) | Sheep rumen microbial communities from Palmerston North, Manawatu-Wanganui, New Zealand - 1766 DNA GHGlow gp2 | ecosystem: Host-associated > Mammals > Digestive system > Stomach > Rumen ...
GAAGATATAGAAGATATAGAAGAAGGTGTAAAAAAGAAGGGATGTTGTACAAGTTCTAATGGTAATAAAAAGAAAACAAAAAATAATGATGTTGTAAAAAAGAAAGGATGTTGTAAAAAATAAAAGATGTTGTAAAAAATAAAAATTTATCTAATTAAAAATTTTTAATAAATAACATAATACAACATAATTATACAAAACTTATTATATATAAATTATCTTAATCTAAAAAGTTATTATTATAAATATATTTTTTATGAGTGCTCCATTTTAGTGTTTTATGAAAAAATTTATCATTATTTAATTTTTAAATTATAAACTTTCTTATAAGAAAGTTTCACAAAGAATTTTTACGTTTTTGCATTCGCAAAAACAAGAATATATAATGTATTTTAATAGATAATGTATATTAAAATACACTATGTATTCGTCTTTATGAATATAAAGACATCTTGGATCCAACGTCACGTTGGTTAAGTTTGGAAGTTTAGACCGATAAAACATATAGTAATATCAAAATTCCATTGAAATTTATTAGATGTGTTAAGAGTATTTTTAAAGTCTTTTAAATTAAATGACAATAGATAAACAGGACTAAAACATTGATAAAACGATGAACTTATATAAAAAGAAAACCATTTTTTTAAGTCTAAAATATACATTATTTCAAGTACTAATTTTGTTGGAAATAACTTTTTAACATATTGTGGATTACTATCAAAATCACCTATTTCAAACTTTAAACCACCTAGAAAATTAATAGAATGAATATTTTTTGTTATATTGTTATCTTTATTAAATTTTATTTTATCATATTTAATATTTAAAGGTAAAGAAATACCTATAGAACTTTGAATTCCAAATATATATTTACTATAGTCATTTTTCAAACCTTCTGTAGTAAAGAACTCAGAATCTTTTAATTTAGCATAAAATATTCTATATTTTCTAATTAATCCAACATGTTTATTAATAACATTTGTTGGTATATAATCTAAAGCTAATCTTCCTCCAGATAATATATTCATTTCAAAATCTTCACTAATTTCTTCTTTTAGTTTTTCTTTATAAATTTTTACAGTAGGATCTAAAATAAATCCAAATGAAATAAATAACCTTAATGTTTTTGAAAGTTTATCATTAACAATTACTTTTGGTAAAATATTTAAATTTTTATTATCTAATTTATTATCATTTTCAATAATATCTGTAATATTTTTTAAATTTTGATTATTTTTATTTTCATTTTCAATTTTAACATTATTTTCATCATTTTTTAAATCATCTTTATTAATATTATTATTTTCATTCAATTTATCTATTTTTTTATTATTTTCATTATCTTCAAATATCTCAATATTCTTATTATATTCATCTTCATAATTAATCTCCCCTTCAATATTTTCAGATTTAATATTGAAAATAATAAAAAAAATAAAAATAAATTTTACAACTAATTTATTCATAATAAACTTAATATTGAAACTTTCTTATAAGAAAGTTTCACAAAGAATTTTTACGTTTTTGCATTCGCAAAAACAAGAATACATAATGTATTTTAATATATTATCTATTAAAACACATAATATATTAAATATTGTTGGTTACTTTTAAAGTAACTGTTTCGACCATCTGTCGAAACGTAAAAGTTTTTTGATAAAACTTTTTTACAAAAAAGTTTTAAGTTTATTGTAGTAACTCATTGTTTATTAAAGACATTATATCTTTTTTAAAACCACATTTTTCTGCTATTGGGATAGCTAGTGACATATTTATTTTTCCTGGAATAATTTTGTAAGAATATTTTATTTCATTTTTTTCATTAATTAAAGCTCCTGGGTAATAATTTTTAAATGTTTTTATTTCTTCTAATGATGTTAATTCGTTAAAATGTGTTGATATTACTGATAAAATGTTAGTATTATTTTTTGATAAATATTTTAATATTCCTTTTAATATTGCCACTGAAGATTTAGAATCAGTACCTCTTAAAGGTTCATCCATAACAGTAAAAATAAATTTATCTTTTTTTAAATTAATAGATAAGTCTAAATATTCTTTTAGTTTTAATATTTCAGATTTATATAAAGAATTACCTTTAAAAATGTTATCATTACTATTTGAAATATATAATATTTTGTTAAATAAAGTTATTTCAGAACTCGATGAACAACTAATACCGTAAGTTTGAGATAATAATAAATTTATTAATAATGTTGACATATAAACAGATTTTCCACCACCATTATGTCCACAAAGTAACATTGTTTTAAAATCTTCACCAATATTAATATCATTTTTTACTATATTTTCAAATTTTAAAAAAGGATTCCAAATATCTTTTTGTTTAAAAATAGGTGTATCTTTATCTTTTAATATTTTAGTAAAACAATATTCATTAGGTCTTTCATTAATCAAATTACACATTGATAAATAAGAATCTATTTCACCCAATTCACAAATAGCATTTGTAATTATTTCTTTATTATCAGTAAATATTTTGAATATTGATAATACTTTTGAGGCATTTATAGATAGATAATACCAAGAATTAGAGTTAACATTAAGAAGAAAATCAACTAAAAATTCTATATTTTTATCGTTACATTTTTTTTCTATTAAAAATTCAATATTTTTAATTTTATTAGCAAAATAATTGTTGAGTTCTGAATTATTTTTTATTATTCCTAAGGCTATATTCATTATATTTAAATTTATCTGTAAATCTTTAATTTTTTCAGCGATTTCATTATATCTATTTCTATATTCTTTATATTTTTTATATATTCTAATATAGCTAAAAACACTTGTTATTAAACCACCAATAAATAATCCACTACAAATTAACGATTTTTTATTATTCAATGAATTAAAAATTTCTTTAATATTTAATAATATAATTACTTCTTTTAAAAATGGAATAGGTATTAATTGTGATATTAAAAGAGGTATTTTGTTTTTCATAGTATCAAAAGTAAATATAAAAGAAGTTAAATATAAAGCCAAACCTGCACCAGAAAAATATGGTTTTATTAATATATGCCAAATATCATTAAAAAATTTTTTAAAATATAATGTTTTAACAGAACGATTAGCATTATTTCTTTTTTTATAATAAAATCTTCTTATTAAATCCTTATCATTTTCAATATTAAAAAACTTTGAATTTTTATTATAAAAATCCATTAAAGACTTTTCTATTTTTGATAATTCAACCAAAATATCACTTAATTCATTTTTTATATCTTCATTTTGAATAAAAAATTTAATTATATTTTGACTATTTATAATATCATTAACATTATCTGTTGGGTTTGCTAATTTTATCGATAAAATATATTTTCCAATTAAAGTTTTACATCTATTAACAATATCTATAAAATTAATTTTTTCTTCTGAATTATAATTACAAATAAAATTTATATTATTTAAAACACTATCATCAATAACATTATTTTTATTAATAAATTCAATAAGTTCTGAATTGTTTTTTATAAAATTATTAAAATAAATATCTAAATATTTTATATTATCTTCAGAATGAATAGTATCATAATTTTTATATAATCTAACATAGTCTGAAAAAATTTTATTTAAAATAATATTTTCAGAAAATATATTTAAAAAACTAAAAAAAAACAACAATATTCTTTTCATTTTAATTATTATCAATTATACCTCTTATTATTTTTGCATCTTTATTTATTGTCAATGTATTATTTTTTTTAAAACCTACTGAAGTTAAAACATCCATTTCTAATTTATTTTCTATAAAAAATTTTTCTTGTTTAGTATCTATTTTTGAACAATATATTTCAGATTCATCTAATAAAAACAATAAATAATTAAAAAATATTATATATCTAGTTTTATTAATTTTTTCATTATTTTCTTCTTCTTGCTCATTTAAATAAAAATACAATTTATTTTTACATTTATATTTTTCTTTAAAACCATCATTTTTTACATAAAATGGATTATTATTTAAATAATCTTTTTCTTTATTTTCTTCTATATTACATCTTATTGAATATATAAAATTATAAACAGGATCTTTTATTTTAAATATTTCAATACCATTTTTTTTTATTTCTTTTTCAGTAATAGAATTTTCTACATAAACATTTTCTCCTTTTATTTTATAATTATCTTCATCAATGTTATCCAAAATATCATAAATATTACTTATTTTTATATATGTATTATTATAAGTTTTTAAATTTTTAAAATCAGAAAAAATTTTATTATTACAAAAAAATAACACTTTTTCTCTACATTTTATTAATATTTCATAGAAAATTTTCTTATAAAATTCTAAATTTATATTATTAATATTTTCATAGTTTAAACTATCTAATGTATCTTTTAATTTTTTATTAATATTATTATTTTCTTCATTATTTATTGGTTCTTCAATAGGTGGCTCAGTAGGTTCTTCAATAGGTTCTTCAACAAATTGTTCAATAGGTTTATTATTAATATCTTCATTGTCTATAGTTTTATTTATTTCTTTTTCTTTTTCTTTTTTCACCTCTTTTTCAACTGTTTTTTCAATTTCAATTTTTTTCTGATCTAAATTTTGTTTATTTATTTCCACTTTTTTTATTTCTATTTTTTTTTTATTTTTTTTTCTAGTTGTTAAATCTTCTTCAAAAGGTTTAGATGAACAGAATATGTATGAATATTTACAATATAATAAAATAATATAAGTTTGAATTTTAAATTTTAACTTATTGATTATATCTAACGACATATAGTTCTTAATATAAAATTAGTAAAATTTTACTAAAAATTATATTTTGTTTTATTACTTTTAAAATATTTAAAAATTATAATATAATATTTTGTAAATTGATTATTTTTTTTAGTAATTTTAAGTTTTATGAATTAGACATAATTATAAAGCGGAAGTAGTTTAGTTGGTAGAATGTGACCTTCCCAAGGTTGAGATCGCGGGTTCAAGTCCCGTCTTCCGCTCTATTATTGAAATAATTATGAATACAGACGATTTGAAAAATAAAATAATAGAATTAAATGATAAAATAAAATCTATAGATATTAATAATTTAGAAGATCTTAATGAATTTAAGACATTTTTCAATTTAGAACTTAATAAAATTTTACAAATATTTAAAACATTAGATATTTCTATTAAAAAAGAACTTGGTAAACAAATAAATGAACTTAAAAACAATATCGATAGTAAATATAAATTATCTGTAGATTTTTTAAAAAATAATAATAAAAAACAAGATAACAATATAGATTTAAGTCTTCCAGTAAATGTTAATTTAGGTAATAGACATCCATTAACTAATCTTGAAAAAAAATTTATTGAGATATTTAAAAAAATAGGTTTTGATATTGTAGACACATGTGAAATAGAAGATGATTGGCATAATTTTAGTGCTTTAAATGTTCCTAAAGATCATCCAGCTAGAGAAATGCAAGATACTTTTTTTATTAAAGATTTTAAAGATCTAGCATTAAGACCACATACATCTACATCTCAGATTAGGATATTAGAAAAATATCAACCACCTATAAAATGTATTTCTACTGGTAGGGTATATAGAAATGAAACAATATCATCTAGGTCACATTGTTATTTTCATCAGATAGATGGTTTTTATGTAGATAAAAATATTGGAATGTTAGATATGATATATATCTTTAAATCTTTTGTTAAGTTATTATATGGGTCAAAAACAGATATTAGAGTTAGACCATCATATTTTCCATTTACATCACCAAGTGTAGAAATAGACGTTCAGTGTTTTATTTGTAATTCTAAAGGATGTCCAATATGTAAAAATAGTGGTTATTTAGAGATATTTGGAGGTGGGGTTATTCATAGAAATGTATTAAAAAATTGTAATATAGATAGTAATATATATTCTGGAATAGCTTTCGGAGGTGGTATTGAAAGAACATCATTATTAATACATAGAATAAAAGATATTAGAATGTATTCATTAAATGACATAAACTTCTTAAAACAATTCGAATTTAACAATATTTAAGATGAAATTTAAACTTAAAATAGGTAAAAAAATACCTTCATTTATATTTTATATACTAAAAAAAGAAAAAAAAAATACTGTAAATATTGAAGATAAAATCCTTTTTATTAATTTCTGGTCAATAGAATGTGATTATTGTATAAAAGAAATATTAAAAATAACAGAAATTATAAATAAAAATAAGAATACATATTTCCTATTTATAAATTGTGGAAATTCTAAAGAAGACGTCGATTATTTTCTTAACAAAAAGAATCTAAAACTGAATGTATTATTAGATGAAGATGATTATTTAACTGAATTATTAGATATAAGAAACATTCCAACAAGTATTGTTATTGATCAAAATAAATCTATTGTAAATATTTTCATTGGAGAACAAAATAAATTAAAATACATAAATTCTATAAAAAATGCATTAAACAATCATAAAGTAAACGAAAATAAAGAAATAATATAGATTTTAAAAAGTGCCAACGTGACGTTGGATCCAACATTTATTACTTGGTTACTTTTAAAGTAACTTTCGACAGATGATCGAAACAAAGAATACTTACTTTAAAAGTAAGCAACTAGATGTTTCTACATACGTAGAAACTAATACATAGTGTATTTTAATATATAATATATTAAGCCGGTTCGGCGTCTGAGAACGAGTTGCTTACTTTCTAAGTAAGAGGCGCTTCGCCGATTGAGAAGGTACTTTGTTACTTTCTTAGAAAGCAAAGCCGGTTCGGCGTCTGAGAACGAGTTGCTTACTTTCTAAGTAAGTAACTACAAAAATTTTAACATTTTACTCTTTGACAATATGTTAGTTTTTTATCTTCTTTTTTTTCTTTTTCTATTTCTTTTTTTCTAAAACCAATATTTAATATCATAGTAAAAATTTTATATATATCAACATCTATTTTTTTTAATTCTTCATTTATTTCATCAACATTATATTTTTTTAACTTTTCATTAAAATTAAAACTTTTATTTTCATTATATTTTACTTCTTTTATATCTATATATCTTACACGACTACCATCTGTTTTTTCAAGCTTACTAGTCGAAAATGTTACAACATCATATAAATTTTTAGCACTTATAATTTTTACATTAAATTTTTCATTATTATTAGAAATTACAACACATTCTATATTATTACAATATATATTATTATTATCATAAAAATATATATAATTATTTTTAATATCATAAGGAATTTTATTACCAAATTTAACTTTTAAAATATCATAATTTAACGTAATAAAATACACATCTCTTTCTTCTAAAAAACAACAATCGTCATTATTTAATCTTTTATCTATTAGATCACAAATATGTATAAAATCTTGTTTAGAATAATCTTTAGAACCATTTTTATTATTTACTGTAATTTTATCCTTAACTTTACATCTATTATAAAGCTTAAAATCATATTTTCTTTTATCCCTAAACTTAATTTCTCGTGATTTATATTTTTCATCTTTTAAATACTCATCAGCAATTTCTTCATCTTTAAAAAAGATTCTTCCTGCTATTTCTATCAAAAAATTTTTATTAGAAATCTGAGTTTTTAACTCCGAATCATCATTAACACCTAATAAATCTATCAATTCTTCAGATTTATATTTATCTTTATTTAACTTATCTTTCCCAATTGATATTTCTTTGGAAAATATATCTTTTAAACATTCTCCATTTCCATTATTTACAACATCTTGAATTTTTACAATAAATTTTATTTTATAATCAGAAAAAATATTGAAAACTATTGAAAAATAAAATAAAAATATTTTTTTAAATGTCATATATTATTTCTAACATTTTTTTCGAAATCTGAAACTTTTTTTATAAAAACCAACGTAACGTTTGATCCAACATTTATTACTTGGTTACTTTTAAAGTAACTCTCAAACGCCTCACAAACTTTTTATAAAAAGTTTGACAAAACCAACGTGACGTTGGATCCAACATTTATTACTTGGTTACTTTTAAAGTAACTTTTTACATTCGTAAAAACAAGAATATATAACTAATTTAATACATTATCTATTAAATACATTATTTATTAAATACATTATTTATAATTTACCTAAACTTTAACATTTTTTTTATGATAACATGATAATTTTTTATCTTTTTTATCTTCTATATCTTCTACATATTTACACTTTATAAATACTTCTATTTTTGAATTAATATTTAATTTTATTCCTTTTAATTTTTCATCAATTTGTGAATAATTATTGTTTTTTAATTTCTCTTCAAAATTAAAAATAATTTTTCCATTATCTTTAATATATTTAAAATCTTCATATTTCATTTTTTTTGCGCTAGGTTTTTCTGCTATTTTAGACATAAAATCTTTAATAAAAAAATATAAATTTTTAGTAACAAAATAGTCTTCTTGTTTATATTTACGATTATTTATATCTACTATAGTAATATCTAAAGGATAAAAAACTTTACTATCTTTTATGCGAAAATAATCATTAAAAATAAAATATACTTCTTCAATTAATTTATTACTTAACCAAATATATAATTCTTCATTCAATAAAAAACAACAATTATCACTATTTAACACCTCTTTGATTCTATTACATCTTTTAATATAATTTTCTTTTGTAATTTTTGTTTCACATTTTTCTAAAACAAAATTGTCTTTCATTATATATCTATCAATAATATCAAAATTATATTTAGCTTTAGGTCTAAAACAGATAACTTTTTCTGCATCAGAAGAAAAATATTTACTTTTAATTATATCTCCTTTAAAATATAAAAAACGACCATTAAAAAATTTAACAAAATAATTTAAATTAGAAATATTATATTTTTTTAACTCTTGATCATTATTAATACCTAATAATTCTATTAATTCTTCAGATTTATATTTATCTTGATTTAACTTATTTTTCTCAATTGATATCTCTTTATAAAATAAATCTTTTAAATTTTTACCATTATTATAAATATTTTGACTATCATCAACAACATCTTGAATTTTTACAATAAACTTTACTCTATCATCAGAAAAAATATTGAAAACTATTGAAAAATATAATAAAAAAAATTTATTAAATGCCATACTTTATCTCTAACATATTATTTTAAAATTTAAAACTTTCAAACTTTTTACATTTGTAAAAACGGAAATATATAATGTAACTAATATATACACAATTTATAGTTTTGTTACTTAGCATTAAAACCATATTGAACTACAATATTATTTTCTAATTGTTCTTTAAATCTTTTTTTTATTTCTTCATAACATGGTTGTTTATTATTATCAATATAATCTTTTAAAAAGAAATTTATATTAATTTCCATTAAAGAGCTACATGTATGAAATGCAAAAGGTATTTCTACTGTTTGACTATCTTTCATATAAATTTTATTTTTAAAACTTATTTGTAATTTAGTACTTAATTGTAAAGAGTCTATACCTGTTACTAAAGATAAAAATCCTCTTTTTTGTTGATCTGTAAAATCTTTTAATATTTCAAATAAACATTTTACAAGTAATTCTGTTCTAGAATCTTTATGAACTTCAAAATATTTAAATTCTATATTCTCTTCAAAATCCCTATCTGATACATGAGTATATCCTTCTAAAAAATATTTTAACGCAATATATTCATCTTTTTTAAATAAGGAAAATACATCTTTTATAAAATATTTATTAAAATAACTATATAAAAGCTCAATTTGATATAGTTGTTTTTCGTAATCTTTACACATCTCTTCATAATAATAATCTACTGAGTCATATACAATTTCTAATTCTTCTTTGTTTAATTTTTCCTTTTTACATAAATTTTTATATAATTCTGGAAAATAATATTTTAAATCACTATATGTAAATATATATTTACCATTTTCATCTTTTATTTTACAATCATTTAGCATTATTTTATATATCAATGGATTTAAATTTATAAATACTGGTTGCTTTTCAAATCTATCTCTCAGAGAACTAACTACTATAGCTGCTAACAGTTGTATAACTATTTTATCATTTACTGTTAATTTTTTACTTTCTTCTGAAAATATCATATATGGTACATCATGTTTTGAATGCACAAATAAATTTTTACCACTATTTTCACATTTATAATCATGTAAAATATAATCTTTTGTAGTTTTAAATATTTGTCTTCTCACACCTCCATTATCTGTTGTCTCATTATTATAATATTCAAATTTTAGGTTATAATTCATTGGTATATCAGCATTCCTTTTAAACCATTCTATAAAAGTCATTATATCACTATTATTTGTTGTTCCTGCAATATAAATAAGTGCACACTTTTTATGTGGAATTAATGAAAAATTTCCAAAGTTTTTTTCAAAATCATCAAACCTTCTTTTATTTTTATCTTTTATTTGTTCTTCTGATATATTAATATCTTCTATATTGTACTTATCATTAATATCTTTATTATCATTATTTATAATTTTATCATCTTTAATATCTTTATATTTATAATCATTATTTATATTTTCATCATCTTTAATATCTTTATATTTATAATCATTATTTATATTTTTATCATCTTTAATATCTTTATATTTATAATCGTTATTTATATTTTTATCACCTTTAATATTATCTTTATTGTTATATGCAGCTACAGTTTCTTCATGAGGAAAATTTTCTTCTGAATATAAATCTTCATTATCTTCACTTGTATAACTTATTTCAGTTGAATTTGTACTATCTAAATCTATATTATCTTCATTATACTCTTTACTATCATCTTTAATATTTTTATCTTTATTATCATTATTTATAATTTCATCATCTTCAATATCTTTATATTTATTATTATATTGTTTACTACATTTATAATTATTTTTACATTCACATTTTATATATAATAGTATTAATAGTATTTTATAAATGTACATATATTTCATAATATAATATAAGTTAACTAATTATTTTTTTTAAAAAAAAATTTTTATTATGAAATTGTTAAAGAAAAATATAATTTATTAACAAATCTCTCTGTACAATATTTATATATATTCTTTTATTAGCCATTATCTACTTTATTAACACCAACAAATATATTATTAATAAAATTTAAAAGCTCATTTAGATTTAAGATATTTATATTTCTCAGGAGTGTTTCCTTTATGTATTTTTATATAAAATTTATTTTGTTTATTTTCCAAAACTTTTTTGTAAAAAAGTTTTATCAAAAACCAACGTGACGTTGGACCTACTTTAAAAGTAACTACTTTCTAAGAAAGTAGCAAAGTACCTTCTCAATCGGCGAAGCGCCTTAATACATTATATATTAAAATATACTATGTATTCGTATTTACGAATGTAAATACATCCTATATTCAATCTTAGATTGGTCGTATTTATGAATATAAAGACATCCTGTTGGTTACTTATAAAGTAACAGCCGGTTCGGCGTTTGAGAACGAGTTGCTTACTTTTAAAGTATGGGACTTAGTCCTGGTTATGAACAACTCTATCTTTTAATTCTGCTATTTTTGCAGAATTCCATCTATCTATAGTTCCTACTAAATATCCTGTTATCCTCTGTATAGTATCTATTTTATCACTACCACAATTAGGACATATCTTTAGATCTTTTTGTGCATCTTCATAAAGACAATTTAGACAATGATTACGATTGTGGTTTATAGATCCATAACCAATGTTATACTCATCCATTAAATCAACAACATCCTTAACAGATTGTATGTTATTAGCTACATCACCATCCATCTCTACATAAAATATATTACCAGCTAATGTCAACTCATGATAAGGTCCTTCTATTTTAGCTTTATGTCTTGGTGAACAATGATAATATACAGGTACATGATTAGAATTAGTATAATAGTCTTTATCGGTAACACCAGGTATTATACCAAACTCCTTCTTATCTTCTTTAACGAACTTACCTGAAAGACCTTCTGCAGGAGTAGCTAGTATAGCATAGTTCTTATTATATCTTTCTGCAAACTCCTTAGACTTATCTTTCATAAATGATATTATCTTAAGACCTAACTGTTGAGCTTCATCACTTTCTCCATGATGTTTACCTATTAAAGCGATAAGACATTCTGCAAGACCTATATACCCTATTGACAAGGAACCATGTTTGATAACATCTTTAATCTCATCATCATCTTTTAACTTATCAGCTTCTAACCATAGATATCCCATTAATGTAGGAAATTGTTTTTTCTTAGCATGACTCTGAAACTCATATCTCTCCTCTAATTGTTCTGCAGTTATCTCCATTAAATCATTCAACTTAGAAAAAAAAGTATTTATCCTATCATCAACATTTTCTATATCTCTACATTGTAATGCTATCTTAACAATATTTATTGTTGAAAATGAAAGATTACCTCTACCTACTGATGTCCTTATTCCAAATCTATCATCATAAACTCTTGTTCTACATCCCATAGTAGCCACCTCATGGATATATCTTTGTGGATCGTTTTCATCCCATTTATCATCATAATTAAATGTTGCATCTAGGTTTATAAAATTAGGGAAAAACCTCTTTGCAGTTACTTTACAAGACAACTCATAAAGATCATAATTAGGATCTTCTGGATTATAATTTACACCTTTTTTTTTCTTCCATATTTGAATAGGAAATATAGCTGTAGAACCATTACCAACACCCTCATAAGTAGCATTTAAAAGTTCTCTAATAACACACCTTCCTTCTGCAGATGTATCTGTACCATAGTTAATAGATGAAAAGACAACTTGATTACCACCTCTAGAATGTATCGTATTCATATTATGAATAAAAGACTCCATTGCCTGATGTACTCGTCTGACAGTCTCATTGATAACATATTTTTTAATACATTCTATATCATTTAAATCTACATTATCAATATCTTCTTTAATATAATCTTTAATTTTTAATTCACGAAGTTCTTTTAACTCTCTATTTAACAACGTTTCCATCTTCTTAACCTCTTCAAGATATGTCATCTTAACAAAAGGAGCTAGATAAAAATCAAAAGCTGGTACAGATTGTCCTCCATGCATCTCATTTTGTGTTACCTCAAAGATAATACATGTCAATAAACTAGCAGATTCTATTCTTCTAGCTGGTCTATTAGCACTATAACAGACATTAAAACCATATTTTAACATCTTATCTAATGGATAATGAATACATGTTAAACTTCGTGTTGGATAATAATCTTTATCATGAATATGTAATAAATTATTTTTAATACAATATAAAACCTTTTTATTCTTTATTAAAAACCTATCTGTATACTCCTTTGAAGATTCAGAAGCTATCTTCATCATCATACCTGATGGAGTATTTGAATTCATATTAGCATTTTCACGAGTAATATATGTATTCTCAACATTAACAATCTCATCAAAGTGTTTATAACAGCTTCTTAAATCATCTTCGTCAACAACTAAATCCTCTTTAGAATGTGATTTTTCTAAATCTTCTTTTCCCTTATCAAATTTAGTTTTTTCAAATATATCTATCACCATAGAGCCTCGAGTATATTTCAAGACTATAACAAGATTCTCTATAAAAAAAACCTTTGACGATATTCATAAAAAAGTTATATATCTTGAAAATTTTTTATTAACAAAGAACAAAAACTACATACCTGAAATATTAAAAATACTTTTTTTTTAATATTTCAACGTTTTTTTTATACCAGCGGATATGATGAAATTGGTAGACATATATGATTCAGGTTCATATGGATATTTTTATCCTTGTAGGTTCAAGTCCTATTATCCGCACTTACTTTAAAAGTAAGCAAATACGTTTTGACATTCGTCAAAACAATATATATGATGTAACATATAATATTATATAAATTCGTCTTTATGTATGTAAAGACATCTTGGATCCAACGTCACATTGGTTGCCTACTTTTAAAGTAGGTCAATCGGCGAAGCGCCTGTTACTTTATAAGTAACAAACTCGTACTCAAATGCCGTACAGGCTTAATATATAATGTATTTATTACTTGCCTACTTTTAAAGTAGGTCCAAACTTAGTTTGGTTTTTGAGAACAATATTTTTTTTTATTTGATTTTTTCTTTTTTTTAAAATCTATTTTCAATTTTACTTCAGAGATATTGCTTTCATCTAATTTGGTGTTATATAATTTTTCTTCTAAATTTTCTATATTTTTTAAATCTTCTTTTTCGAACCTAAATTCACAGTTTTTGTTATATATAATATATTCTATATCTTGATATTTTAAATTATAATCACTTAATATAAGTTTTAAATAATATAATGAATAATATAAATTTTTACACATTACAAAACCATCATAATTTTCATTATTATAATTTACACAACTACCGTTTTTATCATATATTTTAATTTCACAAGTTTTATAATAGTATGGAGTAACAAAACTCAATTCATTTTTATAATTTAAAGTAACTAAATTTAATTCATCTTTAAATTCTACATTCTTTTTAGCAAAAATAAAAAAAACCTCAAAACCTTTTAAAAAACAACAATAATCTTTATTTAATATTATGTTAGTTTTATTACAAATATCTGTAAAATCATTATTAGTAAATGTTTTATTATGTATTTTTATAATATCCTTAACAAAAAATCTATTGTACATTTTTAGATCATATTGTCTTTTATCTCTATAAAATATCTCTATATCTTCATTTTTAGTTATATTTTTTAATCTATTAGCATCTATTATATCTGGTTCAAAATAAAAATCAGCACCAATTTTTACTAATATATTTTTTTTAGAAGTATCTATTTCTCTTAATTCTTTTTTTACTTTTTTATTAAAAAAATAGGAGTGTCTCTTTGGATTCTTTTTTATAAAAAATATTTTTTAAACGTCGAAGATTAAAAGTTTTTTGAGTAACTTTTTTACAAAAAAGTTACTATTTTAAAAATTTAAAATAAATAATTTTTTACATGAAGCACACCATGAACCACTCCTAAAAAAATTTAATAAGTCTACAGGTTTATAATTTGGTCTTGTAATTTTATCTTCAGTTATTTTTATTTTTTTGACAAATATATCTTTTAAATCTTCTTTATTTTTATTATTTTTAATAACTTTTTGAACTTTTAGAATTACTTTTATTTCTTTACTAAGAATATTAAAAAATAAAAAAAAAATACTTATAAATTTTGTCATATATTAAATAGTTAATTATTTTAAGATTATATTTTAAAAAGATTCTATTAATACATAGTTTACGTTATGTATTTAATTAGATAATGTATTAAAATTAGTTATATATTATAGTTTTTGCGAATGCAAAAAGTTACTTTAAAAGTGACCAACCAGGACTAAGTCCTGGACCATAAGTTTTAACATTCATTGAAACAATAATACATAGTGTATTTTAATATATAATGTATTAAAAATAGTTATATATTCTTGTTTTTGCGAATGCAAAAACGTAAAAGTTTTTGGCTGACTTTTTATAAAAAGTTTGTGAGGCGTTTGAGACCTACTTTAAAAGTAGGCAACAATATTTAACAGATTATATTAAGCCGCTTCACCGATTGAGAGTTACTTTAAAAGTAACCAAGTAATAAAGGCGCTTCGCCGTTTGAGAAGGTGTCTTTGCTACTTTCTCAGAAAGTAGAGCCTAGGATGTCATTACCGTTTTTTATTATTTTATTTTTTTGGAATTTACGTACTATAGATTCTGCAATAGATTGTTTTTCTAGCCCTTGTTTAATCTTATATTTATGTTTTACATCATTATTAGAGGTATCTACTTCCATATATAAGTTTCTTATTAAGTTACTATTTTTCTCTAATTCAGTAGGTTTTATGTTATGAGTAGCTATTAATGACACTACATTACTACTGTTCATTATTTTTTTAATAGTATTCGTTGATAATAAACCAGCTGCTTCTGGATTTGTTCCTGCAAATACCTCATCACATAATACTAATATGTTTTTATTTTTAGAATTTAATGTTTTTATTGTTTCTAATAGATTATCAACTGTTATTAATTCTGACATATATCTAGAATAACCTTTAGAGATATCTGTAGTCACATCTATAACAGTAAATATTCGTGATATATTAGTTAATGTAGCTTTGTTAATAAAAATACAAACCCAACAGATTCTATTATCGTTGTCTTACCACCTGCATTCATTCCATATAATAATCCAGTACTATATCCGTTTTTTAATGTTTTTTCTACTTCTTTACCATTAATATCTTTTACTTTTATGACTTCATCTTTAATATTTTTACCTAATCTGATATCATTAGGAACAGCTATATTTGGATTTAAGAAAGGATTCCAAGCACTATCAGCTTTTATCATTGGGTCTTTATCATTAGATATTTCAGGAATACATATCTTATCTTTATATTCTTCTTTATTTAATAATTTAACGTTATCGATAATAGTACCGATATTAGCTATTTCTACTATTGCGTCTATAAATATTTCTTTGTTTTTATCAAATAATCTCAATAATTTACAGAATTTAGTAGCTCTAGATTTTATTTTAAAGAAGTTTTTCCAATAACTCCATTCTTCAGGCATTTCATCAATGATTTTTACTAATAATTTTTGTTCTTTATTTAAATCAGAGTTTTCTCCAAATAACCTCTCACATTGTACTAATTTATCTTTTAATTTTTCATAAAGTGCATCATCTTCTTTTATTTTTTCATAAATTAACCTCATTGTTGATATATATTTCTTTATTTTATGATATTTTTTTGCTAAAACAGTGTAAAAATTACTAGGATTAAAATATCTATGTATTTTATATATTTCATAAATATAAAAAGCAAGAGTAAAACCACCAAATAGTAAACCTGCTATACCTCTTGAATCTTTAAAAAAACGTTTATCAAAAATATTTATGTTAATATTTTTATCTTTACTTTTATCATATTCAGAAAAATCATATTTACCAATAAAAGTACAATAATTCATTTTATAAAATAATTTAAAAAATTCTGCTTTTTTCTCCCTAGCAAGCGAAAGAAGAAAAGGAAGTCCTCTAAATAAAATCAAAAATACAAGACTCATTGGATTTACAAATATATTCAAGAATTTTTTATTTAAAACACTATTTCTTTTTATTATCTTATCTCTAAAATCAATATAAGCATTAAATTGAGTTTCTTCTAATTTGAATCTCTTATAAGCAGTTTGATCTGTAAATAATTTAATAAAACCATTTTCAAATTTATTCATTTGATCAAAATATTCATCTAAAGATAATATATTAGAATCTTTAAAAAATTTCATATCTTCAACAGTTTTACTAATATCTTCATCATGATTTATTACTTTAAAACCATTTAAAATATTTATTAAATCACTTTTATTAGTAAATAATATATCTGATAAAGATTTATCATTTTTACCATTAAAAATACGTAATGCGTTAAGTTCATTAACAGTTAATGAAGATTCATTTTTTAAAAAATCTTTATAATAAGTACTTTTTTCAATTATATATTTAAACAACGTCTCAATATAATATTTTTTTATAACCTTTCTATTTAATTCTTTTAATCTATTTTTTTTTAAATTATACTCTTCTTGTAATTTTTTTCTAGTTTTTCTACTTTGTTTTTTAAAATATTCAAACCAATCTTTTATTTCTGATATCTCTAAAAATACTTCTGATGATATCTTTTCTTTTTCAATTATTGAATATTTTAAATTATCATAATTCGATTTATTATTAAAATAATATTCATTAAATAAATAATCTTTTTTATTCTTATCATCATCACTTTCATCTTCTGTTTCGTCATCATTTTCATCATTATTATTATCATCACCTTGAACACTATTATTACTTTCTATTTTTTCACTTTTTAACTCTTTACAAATATTTTTTTGATTAGAAAATATAAAAAAAGTAAATAAACAAACTGAAAACAGATTAAGTACCATATAAATTTAATCTAATAAAATTAAATTAAAAAACAAAATAACACTTGACCTACTTTCTAAGAAAGTAGCAAAGATATGTTCTCAAACGCCGAACCGGCTCATACTTAAAAAGTATGCAACTAGTACTCAACGCCGTACAGGCTTATATATTATTTATAAAATACATTATATATTCGTTTCTACGAATGTAGAAACATATTGTTGCCTACTTTTCAAGTAGGTCCAACGTTACGTTGGTTATTTTCCTTTAACTTTAGCTATTATTTCATCAGCTAAGTTTTTAGGAACTACATCATATTTTAAGAATGTCAATGATGCGTTAGCTCTTCCTGATGTTATTGTTCTCAAGTCTGTTACATAACCAAATAACTCTGCTAAAGGTACATCAGCTTTTATTATCTGACTACCATTTTTAGATTCCATACTTCTCATTATTCCTCTTCTTCTATTAAGATCACCGGATACAGTACCTGTAAAATCATCAGGTGTTGTTACTTCTACAGACATTATAGGCTCTAATAATACAGGTTTAGCTTTAATAGCAACATTTCTAAAAGCTTCTTTAGCAACCATTTCAAATGACATAGAATCTGAGTCTACAGGGTGAAAAGAACCAAATGTAAGATCTATTCTCATTGATTCTACTGGATAACCTGCTAATGGTCCTGTCTTCATAGCTGCTTCAAAACCTTTTTGTACTGAAGGTATAAATTCTTTAGGAATAGCTCCACTTTTAATGTTATTTATAAATTCTAAACCTAAGTTTTCATCACTTCTAGGACCTATTGTAAATTCTATATCAGCAAACTTACCTCTACCTCCTGTTTGTTTTTTAAGTATCTCTCTGTGTTTAAAATCAGCTGTTAACAACTCTTTATAAGCCACTTGTGGTGCACCTTGATTTAGTTCTAAGTTAAATTCTCTTTTTAACCTATCTAATATAATATCAAGATGTAATTCACCCATTCCTCGTAATACTGTTTGTCCTGTTTCTTGATTAGTTTCAACGACTAATGTTGGATCTTCTTCAACTAACTTTTGAATAGCTAATTGCATTTTTTCCATATCTGCCTGTTTTTTAGGTTCAACAGAATAACCAATAACAGGTTCTGGAAATGTCATCTTTTCTAATACTAACTTATCACCTTCTATTGTCAAAGTATCTCCTGTTTTTATATCTTTAAAACCTACTGCAGCACAAATATCTCCAGCTTCTACGAAGTCTATTGCATTTTGTTTATTAGCATACATCCTTAATAAACGTGATATCCTTTCTTTTTTACCAGTTCTGTTGTTATAAATATAAGAACCACCATCTAATTTACCAGAATAAACTCTTAAAAAAGCCAATCTACCAACAAAAGGATCTGTAGCTATTTTAAAAGCTAAAGCTGTAAAAGGTTCTTTAACATCTGCTGTTCTTGTTATTTCTTTATCATTATCAGGGTTAATACCTTTAATAGGAGGTAGATCTAATGGTGATGGTAAATAAGCACAAACAGCATTTAATAGAGCTTGTACACCTTTATTTTTAAAAGCAGAACCACATAATACTGGTGTTATTTTAAAACCAATAACAGCTTTTCTTATTGCTTCATTTAACTCATCTTTAGTTATTGAATCTGGATCTACAAAGAATTTTTCTAATAAAGATTCATCTTGTTCTGCAACACTTTCTACTAATTTTTGTCTCCATTCATTAACAGTATCTACTAAATCTGCAGGAATATCTATAACATTATAAGTCATTCCTAAATCTGCTTCATTCCAAACTATAGCTTCATTAGTAATAAGATCTACAACACCTTTAAAACTACTTTCACTACCTATTGGTATTTGTAATGGTACTGGATTAGCTCCTAATTTAGTTTTAATTTCTTTAACTACATTAAAAAAATCAGCACCATTTCTATCCATTTTATTTACAAAACACAATCTAGGAACATTATATTTATCTGCTTGTCTCCAAACAGTTTCTGATTGAGGTTCTACTCCAGATACAGCATCAAATAAAGCTACAGCTCCATCTAATACTCTTAATGATCTTTCTACTTCTACTGTAAAGTCTACGTGTCCAGGAGTATCTATAATATTAATAGTATATTCTTTAGTATTATCTTGTTTTTTACCTTGTAAAGTAGGATAATTCCAATGAGCAGTAACAGCAGCTGATGTAATAGTAATTCCTCTTTCTTTTTCTTGTTCCATCCAGTCTGTAGTAGCTCCTCCTTCATGAGTTTCTCCTATCTTATGATTTAAACCAGTGTAAAATAAAATTCTTTCTGTTGTTGTTGTTTTTCCGGCATCAATATGAGCCATTATTCCAATATTTCTCAAATACCTAAGATCTGTTGACATATATTTATATTTTTTTGTTAATTAAAAATATGCTTTTATTTAAATTTTAAAAATAAATTATTAGTATTAATAAAAGTTGTATGTTTTTAGTTGTTTTAACAATAGCAAATTTTTTTAATATAAAAATTAATGGTAAATGTTGTGAAGATAAGCCTTTAATAGTAAATGATAATGGTGTAGATGTTGGTGGTTCTAATATTGAAGAACCTGAACCAAAACATCAAACGAAACAAATAACAAGAGGCGAGTTAAATGATAAATTAAAAATTCTTTTAGATAATTACGAAAAACTAAAAGATAAGCCTGATAATTTAATAAATATAACGTATGAACAGATTGAAAAAACTGCTGATGAAAAATTACAAGAATTAGATAAAAAAATAGATTATTTAATTAATATAGTAAATCAAAAATTAGTTGAACAAGATACATCTCCAGAGTCAATAGATAATAAAGATAGGAAAAATGAATTAATTACTAAATTAAATAATATAAAAACTAAATATAATAAATTGATAAATAGAGACGTAGTAACTATTGATATAGATGAAGATAAAATAAAAAACGCTAAAGGAGAAGAATTGATAAATATTGAAGCTAAATTGAATAATTTAGATAATCAAATAGATGAACAGTTTAATAAAGAAAATACTCCACCTACTCCACCTTCTGAAGAATTTACTCCACCAGAAGTAAAACAAGGTACAGGACCAGGAATACCACCTCCTCCCCCACCTCCTCCACCACCACCAGTAGTAATAAAATAAAAGTAAAAATGATGGTATGACATATAAAACACAATGCTTAATATATCGGAAAATTTTATTATTATTATTAAAATTTTATTGTTTAATGAAGTAAAAAAATAAAAAATAAATAAGTCTATTTGTTTAGTATCATAATATATGAAAATTATATAAAATTTTCTTTTTCTATGAGTACAACATTAATGTATTTTTTTATAAAGAAATTCTTGCTTTATTAAACTTTAAAATTTAAAAGTTTTTTATAAAAGTTTTTTTTGCAAAATAATTTTATATACAAATATATATTAAAAAATTTTAACACATATTCGTAAGTTGTGCCAAAAATCTGCTTATTTTTATATATATTTTCTTTTATTTTATTAAAATTTATTAGCTTTTTTAATAAAAGATGACGTATTTTATAAATAAAAAAATTATAAATAATTCATTTACAGAAGCATATAATAGTGATTATTTTGTTGATAAAACAGAATTAATATCAAAAATTAACAAATTAATAAGTACAAATAGCAAGTTTCTTTGTATTACTCGTCCAAGAAGATTTGGAAAGACTATAAATGCAATGATGTTAGAAACATATTATTCTAAAAATGTTAATAGTAAAGAAATATTTGATAAATTAAAAATCTCTAAATCTGATACATATGAACAGCATCTTAATAAGCATAATGTAGTTTATTTACAGTTAAATGAACTTCCAAATGTGTCTTCAAATGTTACTTATGACGATTTTATAAATAGATATAAAAATTTATTATTTAAAGATATTGAAGAACTTTGGCCAAATATAAATATTGATAAAAATAGTGCATTATCTGATGTTTTTAGTAAAATTTCAACAGAAACAGGCGAAGGTTTTATTTTTATTATCGATGAGTGGGATTTTATTTTTAACAATAACCTTTTTTTAAAAGAAGATCGAGATAAATATTTATTGTTTTTGAAAGATTTATTAAAAGATAGGCCATATGTTGAACTTTGTTATATGACTGGAGTTCTTCCAATAGTTAAATATTGTATTGGTTCTGCACTAAACATGTTCCAAGAATTTACTTTTTTAAATGATAACATATATCATACTTATTATGGTTTTACTACTGAAGAAGTTGAGAATTTATGTAGTAAACAAGATAAAATTACAATGAAAGATCTTAAAGAATGGTATGATGGATACAAAATTCAAAATATAGATTTATATAATCCAAGATCTGTTATTTCTGCATTAACAAGAGGAATTTGTCAGAGCTATTGGACAAATACTGGACCAATGGATGAGATAATTTATCATATAAATCAAAATATAGAAGAAGTTAAAAATGATGTAGTTCAGATGGTTTCAAATATCCCTGTTGAGATAAGGTTAAAAGGATATAGTGCTGAACAGCTTACGTTAGAAACTCGTAATCAGATATTATCAGCCATGACAGTATATGGTTTTTTGACATATCATGAAGAGGTTTTAGAGATTCCTAATAAAGAACTAATGATAAAATTCGATGATGCATTAGAAGATAAATCGATGAATGAAGTATCTAAATTAGTACTTAGATCAGATGAGATGTTAAAAGCAACAATACGTCAAGATGTAGATAAAATGGCTGAAATAATACAAGAAGCACATGATTTAAACATACCAATAATAAAATATAATGATGAAAATTCTTTAGCATGTGTTATCAGTCTTGTATATCTAAGTGCACGTTCTAAATATAAGATAGTTCGAGAGATGCCTGCTGGAATAGGCTTTGCAGATTTTATATTTTATCCAAAAGATATATCAAAACCTAGTTTTATAATAGAACTAAAGAGAAACTCTACATCAGAAGAAGCTTTAAAACAAATTTTTGAAAAGCGTTATGATCTTGCATTAAAAGATTACACAGGATTAAAGTTAGCAATAGGTATCTCGTACGACTCTAATCTAAAAAAACACTATATATCTATTAAAACTTTTTTGTAAAAAAGTTTTAATGTTACGTTGGTTAAAATAACGTTATCTTTATGTTTATTTTTATATTATATTCATTTATATCAGTTTCGAAATTAAATGTGTTGTTTTTATCTGAATTTGTAAGTTTATCACATAATATTGTTTTACAAATCATATCTTTATATTTTAAAATAGAATTAGTTATTTCATTGTTTTCACAATAAAAATCAATATTTGTAACATCGTCAATATTATAATTGTTATTTTTACGATAAGTTTGAATTATGTTTATAAATTCTCTAGCAATACCTTCTTGTTTTAATTCATCATCTAATACTGTATCTAATCCAATTATTATGTTATCAAATCTTTCGACACATATATTTTCTTTAGGAATAGTTTCTAAAATATATTCATCTTCAATAATTTTAATACCGTTTTTTAATGTTATTTCTTTGTTTTTTATTAATTCATCAATTTGTTGTTTGTTAAAATTATTTATTTCATCACTTATCTCTTTCATCTTATTTCCATATTTTTTACCTAAAATTTTAAAATTAGGTTTTATTTTATATTCAAAAATAGATGAAGAATCATTAAGAATTTCTATGTTTTTAACATTAGTTTCTGATAATATTATATCTTTAAATTTTAATATATTTTCAATATTATTATTAGAAAATATTGATATTTTTGCTAATGGTTGTCTTATTCTTAAATCATTATTTTTCCTAAGAGAATGTATTATGGATACTATATTTTGTATTAAATTCATGTTTAATTCAAGGTTTTTATCTATTAAATTTTTATTACATTGTGGAAAGTTCATATTATATACGTATTTTATTTAAAAGATAATTATTAAAATTTTAAAATAAAAAAAGAAAAATTTTATTTTTAGAAATTTATTAATTATATTATAATTAAGATTTTAGTTTGTGAAGTTATATTATTTAAGATTTAGTTTATATTTATTTAGTTCTATATTATTTAAATTAAATATATTTTGTTTTAACTGTTGTTTAAGTGAAAAAAATGATATAAAATATGTTGAGATTAATTTACAAAGTGATACTCAGAAAATTAAATCTGAAAAATTAAATAAAATTTTAAAACAGAATAATTTAAATGAAAAAACAAATGTTAATTTAATTGGTAATGAAGATAAAGATCAGTCTAAAGATGAAAAAGATAAGTTAAATAAAGAAAATGAAATTATTGAAAAATTAGAAAAGGTTTTTTTAAATAATGGTCGTTGGTTAAATATTGATGAAATTGATATAAAAAATATAAATGAATATTGTGATGTTTTACCAAAAGATTTATTTATTTATTATGATGGAACTGGTAAAATTGTAGTAAGTAAAAATGAACAAATTTTAAAAGATTATTTTAAAGAAAAAAATAAAGATAAAGAAAATATAAATATTGAAGAGTTAAGGTTTGAAGGTTTAACAAGAGTAGAGTTAGGAGAACCTAAAGATGAACATGAAAAATATTGTCTTTCTGATTTTAAAAAAAAATTATTAGGAGTAAATAATGATGATTGTGGAAGTATTTTATATATTATTTTCAAGGTTGGTAAAGAAGATAATATTATTACAAGAGATATAAAATTCGATATGAATATTTATTGTAAAAAAAAGTAATTAATTAGTTATTCATATTTTTTTAAATTATCAAAAAATATGTCAATAATAGATACTCATGCACATCTATATGAAAAAGATGTTTATAAAGATATAGCTGAATTGGTTAATAAATTAAAGAATAATAACATCATTAATGTATTATTACCAGGAACTGTTTTAGAAGATGATGTAGATATTAAAAATACAGTTGAAAAATTTAAAGATTTTTTTTATCCGATGTTAGGAATTCATCCAGATTATATTACTAATGATAATGATATATATAGAAATAATATTAAAGAAATTGAAAAAAAACTAGAAAATTATAAATATATTGCTATCGGAGAAGTTGGATTAGATTATTATGGAGAAAAAAATAATATTGAAAGTCAAAAGAAATTTATCAATGATATTTTAGATATTGCAATAAATTCAAAATTACCTGTTTCAATACATTGTAGAGAAGCTTTTGAAGATATGTTTAATATTTTAAAATTGAAAGTTAATAGAGGTTTAAGAGGTGTTATTCATTGTTTTACAGGTAATATTGATGAGGCTAAAAAATATATAGATTTAGGTTTTTATTTAGGTATTGGAGGAATAGTGACATTTAAAAATTCAAAATTAAAAGATGTTATTAAAGAAATAGGAATAAATAATATTGTCTTAGAAACAGATTCTCCTTATCTATCTCCAGAACCATTAAGAGGCACTATTAACGACTCCAGTAATTTAAAATATGTAGTCAAAAAATTAGCTGAGATACTAAATTTTACAGAAAAAAATATTGAAGATATAACTACAAAAAATGCTAAACTTACTTTTAAAGTAAGCAACCATGACTAAGTCCTGGACATTAGGATGTATTTACATTCGTAAATACGAATATATAACTTACTTAAAAAGTAAGCAACTTTATTTGATGTTTATATTAAAGCCGCTTCGGCGATTGAGAAGGTATATCCAATCTTAGATTGGTGGGGTTTTTTAGTTAAGTTTTTTGATAAAAAAGTTAATTTTTTGGTTACTTTTTAGTTTAAAAAGTAACTGACACATTATGTGGTCCACGAGGCTCACTAAATAAAATGTTTACAGTTAGTTTTTGGTTCTTTTCCTAAAAAGAACGAACGGAATTTTTGAACACTTTTTTTGACGTGGAAAAAAGTGTTGATTTTGCTACTTTTGTAAAAAGTAGTAATCTGTTTGTAAATAAGTTTTTTAAATCTTTAAGTAATAGCCGGTTCGGCGCTTGAGAACAAGTTGCATACTTTTTAAGTATGAGGCGCTTCGCCGATTGAAACCTACTTTAAAAGTAGGCAAGTAATATAAGATTGGTTTTGTGATACTTTTCCTAAAAGTATCGAGTTGCTTACTTTTTAAGTAAGTTGGTTACTTTTTAAGTATGAGGCGCTTCGCCGATTGAGAAGGTATTGGTTACTTATTAAGTAACTAAAATTTATAAAGTGACAAAATTTTAATTAACTATAAGTATAGGTATTATTAAATACATATAAAAGTTGATGTTTTTTAAAAAAAAAATATTTGTTTTTTTTAGTAATATTACAATTTTTACATTTTGTAATGATTTTGACTATAGATATTTATCAGATTTTAAAAATGATGATAAAAAGGTTAAACCAGTAAGCGATATCGTTGAAATTATTGATAAAGAAGATCTTGGTGATGTTTTTTTTAATAATAATAAAGTCAAAGAAGAAGACAAAGAAAAATATGAAAACAATGAAGAAGAGTTAAATAAGAATAAAATAAATAATAATATAAAAGAAATTCAAAAAGATGTTGAAATCATTGATGAAAATAAACCAACGATGTATGAAAATTTATTTGAAAATGTTGAGTTTTCAGATGAGGAAAAGAAGATGATAGGTCTTGAAGAACCTGATAAAAATAGTTATAACCTAAAAGATGCTAAATGGATAACTTTTAAAGATATAAAATATGGAGACATAGCTAATTGGAAAAATATTGGTCGTAAAAGAATAGATATGTTTGACTTATATTCTAAAGAGCAGCAATCTATTTTTACTCTTCAAGATTTAGGAATGGTTGGTTCTCCTTCAAAAAGTTTAGTTGCTAAAAAAAATAATAATATTCATCTTAATTTTGGTTATAACGGTTATGATATTTATAAAACAGATATTAATGATATAATATTTTTTGATACAAAGATGCCATTAGGAGATATAAGATCTACATTTAATTTAGATAGTGCTGATGGTTTTGATTTATCTGTAAAAACATATTATAGCAAAAATAAAAATATACATTTTGGAATAAAGTTAGATTTATTATTTAAAGGAAGAGCATGGGAAAAAAGTGATAATAATAGTAAAACGGCTATAAAAAATTTTCCGATATCTACATATTTTTTATATCGTGGAGATAATGATAAATTATTATGGTTATTAAATCTTGATGTTAATAGTTTTATTCATTCAGATTTTGGAGGTATTATATTAGAAAATAATGAAATGTTAGGTATTTTAGATGATTCTCCTTCTAATGTTAGTGGTGAAGAAGTTTTAAAATACTTATTAGATGCAAAATTATTAGGCTATTTTCAATATAAATTTCCACAATTATATTTATATGTTCAATGTATTTTAAATTATCAGAATAATAATATTGAATTTAACTATCATAAAGAAGAAAAAGAAGTTGAAAAAGGTAATATAAAAGTTAAAAAAGTTATTATAAAGAATAAAAAAATAGATCCAAAAACAAAAGATCGATGTTTTGAAAATAATGATGGAAATGATTATTTAACTTTTATAAATAATGATAATTTTTCACAAAGTGGAATAGAAGTTGGAGTAAAAAATAATATATTATTACGTAATACTATAGATTTTAATTATAATGCATATTATATTTTTAAATTTTCTACTAGAAGTATTAATGACAAAGTATTTCCTAGTGAAGACATAGAAAATGTACAAAAAAATACTATTTTAGAAAGAAGATATTATTTTAGTCCTTTAATATTTGGAGGTAATATTGAAGTTTTAAATATAAGTTTAAATGGAGAAATTTCTGTTGCTGAAAAGAATATATTTGCAAAAATTGATGTAGGTTATAAAATGAAATATTTTGATGTTAATTTTTGTTTTTCAAGATATCAAATTCCATTAATGTTTAGAGAATATGTTTGTTATAATGAAAAAATAAGGAAATATAATATTGAAGAAGAAGATGATGATGATAATAAATTAAAAATACCTATGGATTTATTTTTAGATTTACGAGGTTTTTTTAATATAAAAAATGTTATCTTAAATCCATATATTAAAGGTGTTTTAAATTTTAACAAATTATATTTTGAAAGAAATTTTGTTGATTATGACCAAAATATCAGTAAACCAAAACAAATGAAAAGTATTTTATTACATTCAAATTTTGGATTAGATCTTTATGTTAATTTTTTAAGATATTGGACTATTAATTCTAATATATATTTTAACTTTAAGAAAAAAATGAGTAAAGATGAAGAAGAAGAAAATTATGAAAATCTAAAAAATATTCCACTTTTTAATTTTTATATTCGTGGTTATTTTAATAAGACATTTAGTAATGATGTAGAGGTTAAAGCTGGTGCTGAATTTTTCTTTAGGTCTAAATTTTCTCCTGATTTCTATGATATATTTACTCAACAGTTTGCTTCTCAAAAGAATGATTTTGATTGGTCATATTGGACAAAACCTCAACTTAATACTTATTGTAATTTTAGGTTTGGTAATTTTGTAGGAATGATAAAATTGAATTTATTAAATATGATATTAGATAAATATGGAATGTCAACATTTAATTATCCAAATAGTACAGATGTTTATATGTTATCATTAAGATACTTAATTTATTAATGTTTATAATTTAAAATTAAAGAATATTAATATGTTAAAATTAATAGAATTTAATGTAAAAAAATGTTGTAAAAGTTAGGAAAATAATTTTTTATTTATTTACGATTATTATTTATTTTTTAATTTTAACGCATTAAGACAATATTTGTAACAATCATGACGTCTAGCTTCAAATATAGAACATCTTTCTTTTTCAGGACTTATCATTTTTTTAAATAAATCTATTGCCACTCCTCGAAATTTTGGATTTCCTGTTTTAAATCTTAACATATATTTTCTAAAATCATCTTTATTGGCTCTTTTTAATTTTTATTGTTAGATGAGGTGAAAAAAATAATAAACAATAGATAAATTATAAAAAAAATATTAGATTAAAAAATATACTACTTTATTTATAGAATATGAATATATTTATCGACAATATATAACTCTATAATATTATATATTATTACAATATATTATATATTATATATTATATATACTTAATATATCATTTATTATGAGAAAAAGTTATTTTACCATTAGCAAAGGTTACTTTTTCTAAAGATTCACAATATGTAAATACAGTATTAATAAATTCACGTTTAATATGAAATTTAGGTAATGATAAACTTTCTAATTTTTCACAATTACTAAACATATAATGAATAGACTCAATATTATCTGATGTAAAATTATCTAATTTTACTTCTGTTAAATTTTTACAATTCTGAAACATATCAAGCATTGTTTTTACTTTTTTTGTATTAAAACTTGATAAATTTAAAGATTCTAATTTTATACAATTATAAAACATATGACTCATTCTTGTAACATTAGATGTATTAAAATTAAATAAATTCAATTTTTTAAAATTTTTACATTGATAAAACATGAATGACATATCTGTAACATTAGATGTATTAAATTTACTTAAATCTATATCTTTTAATTTATAACAACTAGAAAACAAATGATCCATATTTGTAACTCTTTCTGTTTTAAAATTATTAGATAGAACTATTTTTTTTAATGCAAAACAATAAGAAAACATTCGTGACATATCTGTAACATTAGATGTATTAAAATTACTTAAATCTAACTTTTTTAATTTTGAACAATGATTAAACATAGAACTCATATTTGTAACATTTTCAGTGTTAAATTTACTTAAATTTAATGATTCTAATTCATTACATCCTTCAAACATAGAACTCATATCTGTAACATTTTCAGTATTAAGATTTGATAAATTTAAAGTTTTTAAATAAATATTATCTGTACATAAATGCGATAAGTTTTCTATTTTGTTTAAGTCTATATTAGATAAATCTAAATTAATTAATCTATGTATTTCTTCTTTGTTATTTTTACAACTAAAAAATTTACAAAAAGTTCTTATACTTCCAATATTAGACTCAATATATTTTATATCATATTCTATAATATGATCTTTAAAATTAATTTTAAAATTATTACTAAAAATATCATTTATATTAAAACTAATTTTTTTATTATCAAAATTGTGTTCATAGTATAATTGTACTGAAAAAGGATATTCTTTATCAATTATTATATCTTCTTCTTTTGTATCTTTAAGTAAATATACTTCTTTTATCACATCTTTTAATTTTAAATTATTTAACATTGATTCTTCTAGATTAATTACATTATTATCTTCATCTTTTTTTAAAATACTAATAATTTTAAAATTAAACACTAATCTATTATAATTTGATCTAAAATAATCTTTTAAATTACCACCATAACCTAATTTATTATAATTTTTCTTACTGTGTTTTATTAAATTAATTTTTTTTCTTTCTTTTAGAAAACCAAAAACTTTTTTAGTAATATACCTAGACTTTATCTTATCTATATTTGTATTATCCATTTTTTTAGTATTATCTGTATTTTTAATACTATTATTCATTGCAAACGACGATATATTAGTTGTTATAAAACTAATTTTTATGAGATTTTTCATATTTTTATAAATAAGTTGAATTGGAAATAAAATATAAAATATTATCTGAATATTAAATTTTGTTCTAAAATGTTAATTGATGTTTTTTTTATTATAAAACTCTTTTATTAACTAAAAAAACAAATTTTTTTAAATAAAATATATACAATTGATTAATATTTATCTCCCAGTTTTTACGATCTAAACTTATATAGTTCTTTTAAAAATTTATTGTTAAATGAGATGATAAAAAAAGTATCAAAAAGATATAAAATCAGCTGAATTATTCTATTTTAAAGAGTGTTTCCTTTGTGTATTTTTATATAAAATTTATTTTGTTTATTTTCCAAAACTTTTTTGTAAAAATGTTTTATCAAAAAACTTTTAATCTTTAATGTTTAATAATGAAACTATAATGTTATAAAAAAAAAGACACTAATATTGCACTCCTCTATTTTAAAAAAATATTTAATGATATAATTACGCTTAAATTTTAATAAAAATAGTTTATTAATAAAAAAACAACTGATTTTATTATAAATTTAATTATTTTTCTACTTTATTTTTACTATAAAATATTATTATTTAACAATAAAAAATGAGAAGAGCCTATATAACTTTATGACATTATATAGTACTACAAATTATATTATATGTATATATATATAAATTATTTATCATGAGAAAAAGTTTTTTCATAATTAGCAAATGTTACTTTTTCTAAAGAGTTACACTCTGTAAATGCATAACTATCTGGCTTAATATGAAAATTAGGTAATGATATAGTTTTTAATTTTTTACAATTACTAAACATATAAAGCATATATGTAAGTTTTTCTGATGTGAAATTATTTAATTTTATTTCTATTAAATTTTCACAATGATTAAACATATAACTCATATCTTTAACATTAGATGTATTAAAATTAGATAAATACAAATTTTTTAAACTTTGACATTGATAAAACATGTATGACATATCTTTAACATTAGATGTATTAAATTTAGATAAATCTAATGATTTTAATTTATCACATCCATCAAACATAAAACTCATATTTGTTACATTTTCAGTGTTAAAATTACTTAAATCTATTTTTTTTAATTCATTACATCCATAAAACATAAAATCCATATCTGTAACTTTTTTAGTGTTAAAACTACTTAAATTTAACTTTTTTAAATTTGTACAATTACAAAACATACTATATATATCAGTAACATTTGTTGTATTAAAATTTGATAAATCTAACTCTTTTAATTTTTTACAATAATTAAACATACCACCCATATTAGTTACATTTTCAGTTTTAAAATTACGTAAATCTAATGATTCTAATTCATTACATCCATTAAACATATAATTCATATTTGTAACGTTTTCAGTGTTAAAATTACGTAAATCTAATGATTCTAATTCATTACATCCTTCAAACATACAACTCATATTTGTAACATTTTTAGTGTTAAAATTACTTAAATCTAATGATTTTAATTTATTACATGCTTCAAACATCCAACACATATTTGTAACATTTTCAGTGTTAAATTTACTTAAATCTAATGATCCTAATTCTTTACATTCATAAAACATATAACTCATATCTGTAACTTTTTTAGTGTTAAGATTTGATAAATTTAAAGTTTTTAAATAATCATTATTTGCACATAAATATGATAAGTTTTCTAATTTGTTTAAGTCTATATTAGATAAATCTAATTTAATTAATCTATATTTTTTTTCTTTGTCTTTTTTACAATTAAAAAAATTAAAAGTTTTTATATTTTCAATTTTAGACTCAATATATTTTATACCATATTCTATAATATAACCTTCACGAACAAATTTAAAATCATTATTAAAAATGTCATTTATATTAAAATTATTTTCTTTACCATAGTATAATTGCACTGAAAAAGGATATTCATTACCAATTATTATATCTTCTTCTTTTGTATCTTCAGATAAATATTCTTCTTTTATCACATCTTTTAATTTTAAACCATTTAACATTGATTCTTTTAGATTAATTACATTATAATTTTCATCTTTTTTATAAATACTAATAATTTTAAAATTAAACACTAATCTATTATAATTTGATCTAAAATAATCTTCTAATTTATCACCATGATATAATTTACCATAATTTTTTTTATTGTATTTTATTAAATTAATTTTTTTTCTTTCTTTTAGAAAACCAAAAACTTTTTTAGTAATATATTTAGACTTTATCTTATCTATATTTGTAGTTTCATTTATATTTGTATTATTATCATTCATTGCAAACGACGATATATTAGTTGTTATTAAACTAATTTTTATGAGATTTTTCATATACTTATAAATAAGCTGAAATGGAAATAAAATATAAAATATTATCTAAATATTAAATTTTGTTCTAAAATGTTAATTAATATTTTTTTCATTATAAAACTTTTTTGTTAACTAAAAAAACAATTTTTTTTAAATAAAAATATATAGAATTGATTAATATTTATCTACACAGTTTTTACGATCTAAACTTCTATATTGTATAGCTTCTGCAATATGATCCTCTTTAATATCGTCAGAATCATCTAAATCAGCTATTGTACGTGATAATTTTAATATCTTAGAATAAGCTCTTGCTGATAAATTTAACTTTTCCATTGCATTTTTTAACATTAAATTACCATCTTCACTAATAACACATAATTCTTTAATCATATTTGAAGTCATCATCGAATTTGTATAAATATTACTTATATTCATCTTTTTAAACCTCTCTAATTGTTTATTTCTAGCTTTCTCTACTCTTTGTTGTATCTCTGAACTTTTAATAGAAGGTCTTCGAGATGAAATTGAATCATAATTAACAGGAAGAACATTAATATGAATATCTATTCTATCTAATAATGGACCACTTATCTTACTAATATATTTTTGAATTTGATAATTAGAACAAGTACATTCTTTATTAGGATCATTAAAATAACCACAAGGACATGGATTCATACTTGCTATTAACATAAAATTACAAGGATAATCTACAGTCATCTTTGTTCTAGAAATAGTTACTTTTCTATCTTCTAATGGCTGTCTCATAACTTCTAAAACACTTCTACTAAATTCTGGTAATTCATCTAAAAATAATACTCCATTATGAGCTAATGATATTTCTCCTGGTTGTGGATTAGAACCCCCTCCTACTAAAGCTACATCACTAATAGTATGATGTGGAGATCTAAATGGTCTTTTAGTAATAACACCGTTTATATTACTAGATATTGAATATATTTTAGTAGTTTCCAAACATTCTTCAACAGTCATCTTAGGTAATATTGTTGATATTCTTTGAGCTAACATTGTTTTTCCAGAACCTGGTGATCCTATCATTATTAAATTATGTCCTCCAGAAGCAGCTATTTCTAAAGCTCTTTTTGCACTATTTTGACCTTGTACATCTGAAATATCAATATCATAAATATTGTTTTCTTTATTTATAAATGTTTGAATATCATTAAAAACAGGATCTATTATTTTTTTACCTATCAAAAAATCTATAGCTTCTTGAATATTTTTAACAGGAATAACATTTAAACCTTCAACAATACTTGCTTCATTAGCATTTTGCTGAGGTAATATAAAATATTTTAAACCTTTATTTTTAGCCATTATAGCCATTGATAATACTCCTTTTATTGGTCTTAATGTGCCATCTAGAGCTAATTCGCCTAATATTAAACATTGATCTAAATTTTTAAAATGATATTGATATGATGAATGTAAAATACATAAAGCTATTGGTAGATCATAAAGAGAACCTTCTTTTTTTATATCTGCAGGAGCTAAGTTTACTATTATTCTTTGTCTAGGCATCTCACAATGTATTGTTTTTAAAACAGATTCAATTCTATGTTGACTTTCTTTAATAGAATTATCTGGTAATCCAACAACATATAAATTAGTACCTTGAACAATATTAACTTCAATAGATATTAATTGAGCATCAACACCAAATAATGCTCCTCCATAAGTTTGAGTTATCATTAACTTTAATTTCTGCTAAATTTGTAATATTTTATAATAAAATTATATTTAAGAATATTGTAAATATTTTAAAAAACTAATTTTTAGTAAATGATAATATAAAGAAATTTTGATAACTGTTTTTTTAAAATATATTCCTAATTTTATAAACATTAAAAAATATGACCAATGAATATAATTATTTATTATAATTAAAATTCAATTAATTTTTTATAAAATATTTCTAAATTATAGTAAAAATTATATTTTAAATAATCTATATTTAGTTATAAAATATGAATAAAAAGTATTTTTCTAATCGTATAAAAAATATAATTAAAAATATTAATAACAATTCATTAATAATATTATATTCTGGTTTAAAAAAAGTAAAATCAGAAGATGCATACTACGATTTTATTGTAAATAGAAATTTTTTTTATTTTACTAATATAACTCAAGAAAATTCATATTTAGTAATATTGAAAATATCTGAAAATGAATATTATAAATATATTTTTATAGATGAAATT
>Ga0247608_10001306_pt1 | contig 34997 bp, 27 predicted proteins | sample 176DNAGHGlowgp2_FD_193490 | JGI IMG/M metagenome (GOLD analysis project Ga0247608, IMG submission 193490) | Sheep rumen microbial communities from Palmerston North, Manawatu-Wanganui, New Zealand - 1766 DNA GHGlow gp2 | ecosystem: Host-associated > Mammals > Digestive system > Stomach > Rumen ...
ATGCAACATTGATGTGATAGCGCAAACTGTCAGGATAGTAGAGATAACGGAGGTGAGCAAACACTATGAGTAACTATATCGAATACAACGATAAAATAGCATTTCATCCCGGATATTATATAAAAGAACTTGTTGAAGAAAGTGGGCTTACACAGGAAGATTTTGCCAAAAGGTTGGATACTACGCCCAAGAATTTGAGTATTCTGATCCGTGGTGAACAGAGTTTATCAATAGACATAGCCATGAAGTTATCCAGGATGATTGGTACAAGTGTATATTATTGGCTTAACTTACAGAATGCTTATGATGGTCTGGTGGCTGAGTTTAAATCTCAAATAGAATTGGAAGCAGAACGCAGAATATTTACATATTTTGACTACAAATATTTTCGCGATAATTGTGGATTGCCAGATTTGCCAAGAAAAAAGGATGAGCAAATAAAAACACTCAGAGAATTCCTGAAAGTTTCTTCTCTAACCGTATTGACCAAGCGAGATATGGCTGTTAATTTCAGAAGTTCGATGATTAATCTGTCTGAAGCCGAGATTGTAAAAGCCAATGCAATGGTTCAGATTGCAACCAATGAAGCGATAAGTGAAGACGCACCCAAGTTCAACAAAAAAGAGTTTGAAGCGGCTGTAAACTATGCGTTGTCATTAACTCGGAATCATGCAGAGTTTTATCCGTTGATAAGAACGGCTTTTAAAAAAGCAGGAGTCATATTCGTTATACTTCCTAATATTTCGGGCTCCATGATTAACGGAGCCACTAAAAAAATAGGCGATAATATCATGCTGATGGTCAATGATAGAAGGCTTTATGCGGACTCATTTTGGTTTACCTTGTTTCATGAGATAGGACATATCTTGAATGGTGATTATGGTATCTCGTTCGATAAGGAAAAGGGTGAGATGGAAGCTGCGGCGGATAGGTACGCAGAGGATAGTTTGATTCCCCCGGAAGAATATAAGCGATTTGTTGATGAAAGAAAATTCGAGGTTCAAAACATCAAACGCTTTGCTAATAAGATTGATAGGGATCCGGGTATTGTTTTGGGTAGACTTCAGAATGACGGATATGTAGCTTTTGACGATTGGACCATGAAGCCATTGCGACATAAGTACGTAGTGAGAATGAATGTAAACTAATCAAATAGGATTGAATTAGTTAAAGAATAGACTTAGAAAGGGCGTTCGCCGTGTGGCGGACGCCCTGTGTGGTTGTGGGATGAACATAGAATTATTGAGGTAATTGTGCTTTAAGTTCATTAAGTTGGGCACGTAGATTTTGAATTTCGGCTTCGGCTTTCTCGGCCCGGGTACGTTCACGTTCAGTGTTGGCGCGCTCTTCTTCGCGGCCTTCTTCGCGGCCTTCTTCACGACCTTCGTCTCTGGCATCCATTAACATTCTTTCAAAATGCATATATTCCGTCCTCCAGATCTCGTTCCTGCGTCCCTTTTCTATAGCGGTATTAATGCGCTTTGTAAGGGAATTGGTAGTGTTTCCGGTTTCGATATAATCATATAACAGCGCGGGAAAAATGGGAAGAGGACAAGATTTGGTATTTTCTTTTGCAAAGACCTGTAAATGGGACCGGGGAGGGGTGTATTATGAGAGTGCTAAAGGCTAAAGGAGGGAATAACTTATGATGATAAGTCCGGAAACGTACGTAAAGCTTGAACTTGAGGGATTATCCAACGATGAGATCATTAGTAAGATACACGGGCTTAAGCGGGAAGTGGCGCGACTTAAGCGTGAGGCTGAGTATGTGGGTCTCGAAGATGAGGAGCCTGTGATCGTTTGCCCGTCGCCGGATGTAAGGATCACGATGCAGCGGGATTATATTGAAGCAGCAAGAAAGTTTCTTGAGGAACAAGGCGGAGAATTGCCGCTTACCAAAGCAGAGATCAGGGCGAGGAAGTTCGAGGATGATCTTAAATATGTCGAAAAGATAAGGGTCGAGATTTGGTATGCACTCAGCCCCGAATCTGTGAGCCGGGAGTTTTCAAACAGTGATCCTGATTGGGATGAACTGATCGGCCTGTTGTCATATCTGCATATCGGCGATTGGAAACCGTATTATGAACCTAAAGATGTTGTGGTAAATGACGGTGTTTCATGGAGCGTGGAATTTGAGTATACTAACGGTATACGGAAGCGGAAATTCGTAGGTTCCAATAAGTTTCCATACAACTTCGGGCGGTTCATGGAGACGCTGGGGATAGACAGGGTAGAGAAAATCTGATGATACACAGAACAGAGAAAAGTATAGAATTATATAATATCCTTCTAAAGCGCGGATATCCGGAAGGCTTCTGCTATGAAGTAACGTGTAATCTGAACACCGACTGGACCGCGGGGCGCCTGATAGGGTATCTTCGACACTATGATGAGAAACTGCCGATGGAGGATATTGCCGACGAGGTGCTGGCTATCCTAAGCGACAGGGAGCAGATCATCAAGAAAAAGCAAAATGAAGCGACCAATATGCGGCTTAATCAAATGTTGTGGGAATTTGACGGGGAAGAGTAGTACTTGAGGGAAATGCCATGAAGAAAAAACTGAAAATAACTTTCAATGCGCCGGTGACGCTTGCGATCGTCGGGATAAGTTTTGCCGCGACATTGTTAAACTACATATCGGGAGGCTTTATCGGACAGCTTCTTTTTATGACGTATCGTGCGCCGCTATGGTCACCGCTTACATGGATAAGGGCATTTACGCACATCTTCGGTCATGCGGACTGGGCGCATCTTGTAGGGAATATGTGTTATGTTCTTTTGCTTGGACCGATGCTTGAGGAAAAGTATTCATCCCGGACGCTTGCGATCGTTGTGGCGATCACGGCGGTTGTTACGAGTCTTGGAAATTTCATCTTCTTTCCGACAGTCGCGATATGCGGGGCGAGCGGTGTTGTATTTGCTTTTATCCTGCTTTCTTCGTTTACAAGTTTCAAAGAAGGCGAGATACCCATCACTTTTATCCTGGTGGCGGTGTTCTTCTTAGGGCAGCAGGTATATGAGGGGCTGATGGTCAAGAATAACATTTCGAATTCTGCGCATATTGCAGGCGGTATCGTTGGCGGGATCGCAGGGTATGGGCTTAACAGGAATGGATGATCAAAAGGTCTTCCGGAATGACTAAAAATCCCTGTCCATGTGCGATGAGATAATGATTTGCAAATATTACCGACGCTCTTTTGTTTCCGTCGATAAAGATCTGAGTTTTCATACTGTACATACAAAGATCTATGGCTATATCTATATCGCTTTTGCCGGAATTGAGAATATCCGCAATTAAAAGTTCCTTAAATGTCAATCGGTTTTAGGGAACTTTTTTGATGCCACAGCAGTTTAAATGTTCCCTAAATGTTTGCTGGGGGCCGAATGGTCATAGGAGAGGTGAGTTTTCTTTTGAATGACAATGGATGTATGTGGCGGTATAATAAGCGGAAAGAAACAGGAAATGCGGATGACTTATATAGACACAAATCAAAGGGCGCAAAACAATGGAAGGATCGCCAAGATCATAGTCCGGCTGGTTATTGTGGGAATGATCCTTGGCGCTTTGATCTATTGCGCGCTTGGTTATAGAAAATACGAAACAAAATGGTCGCGCCGGGCGGGGCTTGACATTCCCGCTTATTCGGGAGTGCCATATGCCATCATCAATAATGACCGGCCCTTTTTTGAAGAATCGGATTTGAGTACGGTTTCTTTTGCAAGATACAGCGAGCTTGACGGGCTTGGAAGATGTGGGGTGGCGTTTGCGAATGTAAGCCGCGAACTTATGCCTATGGTAGAACGTGGGCAGATGGGGAATATAAAGCCGACCGGCTGGGTGCAGGGAAAGTATCCGGGGATCGTGCAGTCAAGTCCGCCGTATCTTTACAACAGGTGTCATCTGATCGCGTACTGTCTTACCGGTGAGAATACCAACGAGAAAAATCTCATTACGGGGACACGGTACATGAATGTTGAGGGGATGCTTCCGTTTGAGGAGACGGTTGCGCGGTATCTTGATGAGAACGACAATCATGTGCTGTACAGGGTCACGCCTGTATTTGAAGGAGATAACCTGTTGGCCGACGGAGTGCTGATGGAGGCTTATTCGGTCGAAGACGGCGGAAGAGGGATATGCTTTTGCGTGTTCTGCTATAACGTGCAGCCGGGGATCTCGATTGATTATAAGACCGGGGAGAATTGGGAAGAGTGAAGGCATGAGATTGTTTATTGCACTTAATTTTGATGAAGATGTGGTAAAGGAGCTGACCGGTGTTCAGGAGAAACTTAGAAATATCGGGATCGGGGGCAACTACACGAAAAAAGAAAACCTTCACTTAACGCTTGCGTTTATCGGGGATTACGATGATCCGGATGAGATAATGGATGTGATGGATTCGGTTCCCTTTAAGCCGATAAACATGCGGTTTGAACGCCTGCAGCTCTTTAGGGATATGGCGTTTGTAAGGATCTTTGATAATCCTGGGCTTGAAGGTTATGTGCGGAGGCTAAGAAGGGCGCTGGCGGATGCCGGGATCCCTTTTGACAAAAAGAAATTTATGGCGCACATAACGCTGATCAGGAAGGTTTCTTTTGACTGCGAAAGAGAGTGGCCGCAATTCAGCCTTGAAAATGTGTGGGCGGGCCATGTGTCGCTCATGCGCTCCGAACGGGGCAAAAACGGGATGATCTATACCGAGATAGGAAGGGTCGAGTGATGGGATCGATTTTGATAAAAGACACTACAAAAGAGCAGCGGGAGATCCGCGATATAAACATGGAGTTTAGGACATGGAGTTATTAAACGGAAGACCGGCTGATGCCGGTGACAGGCTGCCGCGCGAGATGCGTACATACGATATGCTTGATTCGCTCGGTATCGAATACAAAAGAACGGATCACGGAAGGGCCGATACGATGGAGGCGTGTAACGCGATCGACGCGGTGCTTGGCGTGATCATATGCAAGAATCTTTTTCTTTGTAACCGGCAAAAGACCGCGTTTTACCTTTTGATGATGCCAGGGGACAAGAAGTTTAAGACCAAGGAGCTCTCAGCGCAGATCAATTCGGCAAGACTTTCTTTTGCGGAGCCCGAAGACATGCTTAAATACCTGGATATCGAGCCCGGGTCGGTAAGTATCATGGGGCTTATGAACGATAAAGACCATGCGGTGCAGCTTCTGATCGACGAGGATGTGCTAAAGGACGAGTATCTCGGGTGCCATCCGTGCGTGAATACATCGAGTCTTAAACTGCGGACGGCGGACGTGATCGAAAAGTTCTTGCCGGCAGTGGGACATGACTACAAGACGGTGCATCTTGTGGGTGAAGATTAGGAATTAAAAAAAGGTGACGTAGGGTAAAAAGTTTGTAGGAAAAATAAATATAGAGAAAGCACCGGATCCTTGTGTTAGGATTTAGTTGACAAGACATAATCCAAAGGAGGGTGCTTTCATGATTAAAAGTATACAACAGTTTCAGGAGAATGGGGTAAAAAGATTAACAGATATCTTTGTGGATTATTCCAATGACTTCAGCAAACAGGCAGAGATGATAAGCGGTGTTAAGGATGTAGTTCTTAAACTTGGATGCGATATCATCAAGGAAGAATGGGAATCATACGATGAACTCCTGAGGAAGCGAAAAGAACTGAGACAAGGATGGTATATCGTCAGGGAAGACGAAATAACCCGGACAACCAGCCTAGGAGATATAACTTACAGCAGGACACTGTTTATAAACAAAGAAACCGGAGTCAGATCGTACCTTGCAGACGAACTGCTGGGATTTGAAAAGCGCGAACTGATCACGGAAGATGCACTTTCAAGAATACTTGAAGAAGCTGTTGAGAGTTGCTACAGAAAAGGCGGGAATAATGCCTGCATAGACGAAGGTTATGTGACCAAGCAGACAGTAATGAATAAGATCCATGCCCTGGAATTTCCCGAGATAATAGATACGGTCAAAGATAAAAAGAAAGTAAAAGAACTTTATATAGATGCTGATGAGGATCATGTAGCACTGCAGTACTTTGAAAAGAAGGGCGATATAAAGAAGCCCCGAAGGAATACCGTGATGCCCTATATAGCCTATGTTTATGATGGTATTGATACAGAAGAGGACGGACGTCCAAAACTGATGAACATCAAGTATTTCGGCGGCATATATGATGGTCCTGACGGAACAAAACGGATATGGGACGAAGTATATAAATACATCGAGTCCGCATACGATGTTGATTCTATCGAAAAGATATATATCAACGGTGATGGGGCGCCATGGATAAAAGCCGGTGCAACCAGGATAGCAAAGGCAAAGTTCGTACTTGATAAGTACCATATGTATGAATACATCATTGCAGCGACGTCACACCTGAAGGATTCCAAACAGGATGCGATCTCAGAGATATACAGAGCGATACACAAGAAGAAAAAGTGGATGGCTGAGGCGGTGTTTGACAAGATCCTGATGTGTACAGAGGAAGAAAGCAAACAAAAAGCGGTCGAGCGTTCAAAGAATTACATTCTTGGTAACTGGTCCGGAATAATGCTTTCGATGGGAAGCAAAGACAAGAAAATAAAGTGTAGTGCCGAAGGTCATGTGAGCCATGTTTACTCGGACAGAATGAGTTCAAGACCATTGGGATGGAGCAAAGTCGGTGCAGATAAAATGGCGCGGCTTCGGATATATTGGAAAAATGGCGGAGACATGCTTGAATTAGTCAGATTCCAGCAAAGAGAACTGCCCATGGCTGCCGGTGCTGAGGAAGTGATCTATACAGCAACCGACATGATACGCATGGAGAATGCTAACAGAAAACGGCTGGGAAACATGGCAGATATCCCAACATACAGTATCCCCTATCCGCAAATAAAGAAGATCGCAGCGATAAGGCATCATATTTGGGGATTATAAAAAAGGAAACCATCGGCTTGCGCCGATGCTCTTGAAAAAGGGCGCTAAAGCGCCTGATCATCCTTGCTTGGGCTTGATTAATAATGAATCTGCCGTGCCGAATGGTCAAGGCTGCAAAGCACCGCTACGCGGCTACGGCCTTGACGATCCGGTACAGGCAGATTAAAAGGATAGCTAAGCCCGAGCAAGGATAAATATGCAACCATATGTTGCGGTTCCACTTTTTGAAGCGATGGAATATAATAGATGGGTATTTCAGATATTAACCGGATCTTGGGCAACTCTGTTTATTAATTCCTACATTTGATTTACGCTATCTAATGTTTTCTTTTACCTAGTGTATTGAGGCTTTCTGTGTTAGACTTAACTCAGATAAGGCTACCACTTGGGAGGAGCTTAATATGCTGGCACAAAAAGACGATTCTATCAAAGAAGCGGCCGAGACCGTATATGAGATTTCGCAGGATAGGATGATCCAGGAGCAGATTTGGGCAAGGCAGGACTATTATCGGGCTCAACGGGCCAATAAGAAATTCTATGAGGATCAGATTGCGGAAAGAGACGCAGCTCTGGCGCAGAAAGAAGCCATGATTGAGCAGAAAGATGCTATGATCGAGCAACTGGATGCGGAGATAGCCAGATTACAACGCACTATTGAAGAATTATCAAAAGAACAATAACGAAACAATATATCAAACAAGGCAGGTGCCGAAGCACCTGCCTTAATTTTTTATTGCTTTATGTTACTTATAAGTTTGCATCAACACGGTTTTTCCTGTGCTGGAGAAGCAGGAATCCCGATCCTGCGAGTACTATCGCAAATGCAAGTATCGTTGCCGGAAGATCGTATTTACAGTTCCAGAAGAAGCAACATCCGCACAGCGCGAGTACTGCCAAAACCGAAACGATTATGTCAAGTACCATTCCGCGACTGTTCTTATCATCTGACTTTATGTTATTCATATTAGCCATGTTCTTTTACCTCCTCTGATTAATTCTGTGCCTGCTCGGCCTGCTCTTCGTTTTCTTTTTTGAGCGAAATACCACGTACCGTTGCATATGCACCATAGATCAATGCTGTCAAAAGAACGATCCAGTGGATCAGGCAGTGGTCTGCTGCTGCAAGAGGGGTGGGCTCTTCTTCGATCTCTACTGCGGGTGCAAGAGGAACCGTTTCGGGCTCGATCTCTACCGTAGGAGCAAGAGGAGCGGGTTCGGGCTCGATCACTACTTCGGGTTCTTCAGGCTCTTCAGCCGGAGGATTCACAACGGGAGGATTCTCTGCCGGAGGATTCTCTGTAGGAGGATTCTCTACGGGAGGATTCTCTACAGGAGGATTCTCTTCGGGATTTTCCTCGATTGGTCCTGCCTCGTAAATAGTAAGGGTACCCGGGTTGAGCGTTACAATATAGTTCTTGTTGCTATAAGAAGCTGTAATTGCATAATAACCATTTTCTTCACCTGCTGCTCTTGTGTAACTTACGCCAAGTGAATCGCCGGGAAGAACGCCGCTTATCGTTCCTGTGAAGGTAGGATCTTCAGTGCTTCTTGCCTTGCTGTAATCACCGATTGAAATAGTTGCAGGTCTCTGGGTGATCTCAAGTTCACCGTCTGTCACTTCAAATGTTACGTCGAAGTTCCCGTTGGGGTTAATGAACTGTTCAGCATCAAGACCCATAGGATACTTGCCTGCGTTGTAACCTGTTACGGTTGCATTGCCGGAGAAAATTACTCTTTCCAACCTTCTGTAAAGATCATCACTGATCTCAATCGTGAATCCCTCTACACCAAATGTCTCTCTGTTGTACATGTAAGAAGCTTTGTTACCGGTAATAGTTACGGTTACTTTACGGGGATTGATCGTTACATATCCATCTGTTATATCAAATCTCACATTGGTAAAGTTATCACTTATGTTGCTAAATTGGGCTTCAACAAGGTTCATAAACGTTGTTCCCATATTTCTTCTATGCGCCTTTGCGTTTCCGTCAAAGTGATAATCGCTTTCGGTATAGAGCTCATTGCTGAATTCAACAGAGTAACCGCTAACTTCGTAATCAAAGTTTGCGTAATCAGTAGTAAGGTTTTTACCTACTATTGTTACTACCACTTCATCTGTTACAGGAGTGATATAAAGCTCACCCTCTACCAAATTAATGTTGTAGTTATCAGCTTTGAAACTGTCATTAGGCACAATTTCTATAGAGTTGGTTACTTTACCTTCTGATACATTTGTTACAGATCCGGTTGCATTGATAATCGATACTTCGCCTTCTACAAATCCATCTCCGCTTACTACTACCACGGGCTTCGTAAGAGCTGTTCCGTCGTAAGTCTTGCTTCCGCCTTCTGATGTAATGGTTACGTTGCGCTTGTTTATTGTGAACGTTCCGGGTACATATGTTACTGCGTAGTTACCCTGTATTGCTTCGCCCGAAGGGGTGATCGCATATGTTCCTGCGTTCTCGCCTGCCGCACGGCTTACGCTGTACTGTACGCTATCGTTTCCGAACGTTCCTGCTACTGTTGCGGTAAAGGTTGCGGGATCTGCATCGCCGTATTTCTTTGATGCGTTATTTGCTGTTACTGTTACTGCCTTCTGGCCGATCGTAAGTGTTCCGTAATTAGCGGTCACATTCGAATAGTAGTTTGCGTTCTCAAGAACATATGTGTAAGTGTTGTTGTTTGATGCATTGTCTGCTACGTTCTTAACACCTGCCGAAGTAGGCGTGATCGTAATGGTATCACCGGTAGGAAGTGTAAATACTTTGCCGGTTGAGTCGGCTGTTACAGCTACTCCATCAAAAGTAAGTGTATAAACTTCGTCCTTGTGATTATTACCGTCATAAGTCCAGCTATTGGTGGAAGATGTAATAACAATCGCCTTGGTGGACTGGGTTACTTTTAACGTACCATCAACATATTTAATATTGTAGTTTGCGGTTACGTCAGTCTCGTTATTCTTTACTACTGCGTTGCTTGCTACGTTTGCAGAACTGTCGACTTCTGTCTGGCTTCCGGTTACGGTTACACTTTCAACCACATCGAAGCCCTTAAGACCTATAGGTGCAGTATCCTGCCATCCGTTATCCGTTAGTGCTGTTCCATCATATTCTTTTGAGTTGCTGTCAGCGGTGATAGTAAGGTTTGCCTTGTTTACCGTAAGGGTACCATTACCATAATTAATATCAAATAATGAAGTTACATCCTTTGTGCCTTTTATTATCTTAACGGCGGTTACGGCATAATTAAGGGTTCCGACTTCTGCGATAGAAGGATCCTTATCATATGTAACATCGTCTGCTGCGATCGTATATCCTGCAGGAAGTGCAGGTGATACTTCATATCCGCCTTCCAAAGGCGTGCCGTCATATTCCTTGCTGTACGTCTTGGCAGTAACATTAATTGTGGTTCCGTATTTCCAAGTTGCGGTATATTCTGCATTAGCGGTAACGCTTGCTGAAACCTCAGGAGTCCATTCAACAAATACAAATCCGTCTTTTCCGGTCTTGTCGCCTACAAATGCAGGTGTGTTGTCTCCCTTATCAACTGTATATTCCTGAGTTTCGAAAGTACCGAACTCGCCGGGTAAATACTTAACAGTAAATACTTCGATCCACTTACCGTAGAGGATAACATCTTCGGTTATGTGTTCATTGGCAAAGTCATACTCATTATTGAAAGTACCGTTATCTGTATACCATCCCAGGAAACGACTGCCGTTTGCAATAGGATCTGCGGGTCGTGTAGGCTGAGCCCAATACACAAGACCGGTCTGTTCAGGTACGGTTACATTTGCTTTGTTGGTAACAAATGTTACTTTATATGTTTCCTGCCTATAAATAAATGTAATATTTAAATTACCGGTAACATTTCCCGAATAAGTTGTCTGACCTTCAACCGCATATCCGGGATGACCTATTGTACTCTGTTCTTCTTTGGTAAGTGCCGAGAATGAATATCCTTCATTAAGGTTATACTTATTCTTATCAAGTTGTCTGGTTACTTCGTAGGATGTTCCATCATTATCAATAAATTTATCTGTTACCGTTACATCAAATGTACTTACTTCCCACTGAGCCTGTAAAACAGCCTTGTTGGCAGGCATATAGAATGAATCGCCTGATTTATAAGTCTTATCGGTAACGATTCCGGAAACAACCTTCCATCCCGTAAATGTATGACCATCCCATGTGGGATCGCTTACGATGTTAACAAGTTCACCTTCTGCATATTTAATGGTTGTATCCTGAGTATTGCCCTCATTATTATACTGATATTCAACATCATACAATGTGTTTGCAACATATCTTCCGTAATAAGTTACATTAGTTGTAACTGTGATCTTATCGGGAGCCTTTGTGCTGTAGGATTCATCAGTATACCATCCGTCAAATCTAACTCGTTTACTGTTGTTTCTATAATTGATTCCATCGGTCGTAAAGTTCTGATTTTCTTTTACGGAGCTGTTGATCGAAACTTCCTGGCCTTTTGTATGGGTCTTAGACTCCATAAATCTTGCCGGCTGATCTTTATACATAAGATCATATCCGTTTACGACATAACTGATGGTTGCTTCACGCGTCTTGTCAAGCGAAAGACCGTAATCAAGGTGTAAAGTCATTCCTTTATTAAGAAGACTATAATCATATCCCGAAGCAGTCGAGTTATGACTGAGCGTATTAATGGTTAATGTATAGCCCCAAGTCGATACATAATCTTTATAGTAAGTTCTAATACCCTGTCTGATCGCTTCGTCAGAAGGTTCCGATACTATGTACTTGCCAAGATTGTGATCCGATGCATACCATCTGCTTCCTCCGATACCGTCGGGAACTATAACGGTTGCGGTACCTGCATACATATAATCTCCCGAAGAAGTACTGGTGAACTTCTTGTCAGGTAACAGGAAATAGCAATATGCTTCTACAGTAAACATAGCGTAATACTTTATTGTTGTGTCATTTTCAGATACAACAGGCAGATCCGCTTCACTGTAATACTGAGAGTCTTTTCCATAATCCTTCTCGGTTGTCCAACCAAGGAAACTATATGTTAAGTTGTTATACGATCTTGAAGGGGTGCTGCCGTATGAAGGTCTTGTGCCTACAGCTGCCTGAGTGGTCTTTACCTTCTGACCGTCTACATACCATTCAACATTTTTCTGTGCAACGGTATTGTCTTTCTCATACCAGAAATATAAAGTACTGTTTCCTATATCCTTCCAATTTTTGTCATCGGTAGTATACCGAAGTCTGGTACCGCTTCTTCCATCATGTAACTGTATATTCTTTATTTCTTTTGCATCTTTTTTCTTATCTTTAGTTGCTTTAACAAATTTGTAACCGGAAATTTCATCAGCAAAGGTTGCAGGAGGTATATTCTTATCATATCCGGTCACTTCAACAGACTTTTCGGTAACATTTTCGCTAAGTTCTTTGCCGTCATCATAAGACATTACCTTAACCGAAAAACTGTAAGAAGCAGACGCGTTCTGAGCGGTATTGCGAACAACAACGGTGTAAACCGAAAAATGCTCTGCGTCAAAACTGATCGCATCACCGGTAGCACCATCTGCTACGGGAGTCGCATAAGCGATCTCTGCATCTTTCTGTTCAACATGATAAACAGAAAGTGTCGTATCTGCACTTGCCGCATCGGGAACAGCTTCAAATGTAACCGATACGGTTCCGTCTTCGGGCTGTACATATCCTTTTGCTTCTTCGGAATAAATGTTTATGTCAAAAGAATACGTAGCTTCAATCGCATTGCCTGTATTCTCTTCGATATATTCCGCAACTTTTTCTTCATAATAGGTAGAAAGAGGAGCAACACGAAGTTCTGCGTCAGCGGGTAATACACCGGGGAGAGCCCAAAGGGTGATATCGATACCGTTAACCGTAACAGACTGATTGAATTCAAGTTCCGGAAGTATCTCTTCGGGTTCTTCTTCAATTTCTGCGTCATCACCTGACACGTCTGCATCCGAATCTTCAGTATTGACTTCTTCAGTCACTTGCGCGTCATCATCAACATTCGCGCCGGCATCTTCTGTGATGACATCAGTCTGTGACTGATCGTCTTCATCGGTCTTAGGCGCTTCTGCTACGATAGCTTCTTCGTCCGCACCTGCTGCCTGATCCGATACTTCAGCATCGTCGGTTGCGTCGGCAACTGCTTCGGTTTCAACCTGAACCGTGTCATCGGCATATGCTTTTACGTAATCGGTACCAATCGTGCCGACTACCATAATGACCGAAAGAAGCATTGCGAGCATCCTGTTCAATCTTGTCTTCATAAAACTCCTCCTGCATAAAATATAGTTTCAATTCTGCCTGATTTTTCTTTTTGTTATCTATATGTAAGAAGGCCTAAAAAAATGAGCCTTTCTCAAACGTAGTAATACTTACTGTTCGTTTGATAAGGCTCAGATGTTACGGGCGTTCCTTATACTAATATGAAGTTTATCTGTGCGCCCTGTATGGCTCGGGCTCTTCGTCACTCTCGCGGCGTAACATCATGGTTCGTATCACTGCGTATGACCCGTAGATCATTGCGGTAATCAGGGCTATCAGGTGTCCGATGCATCCGTTTGGCGCAGCTGCCAGCGGTGTGCTTTCTTCTTCTATCATCAGCTCGCCGGCTTGTAACTGTATGTTACTCACCACTGTGTCGGATCCCGCGGTATCCGTTAATCCCGGTGTTCCGCTTCCGCTGTATACCAGCATTACGGCACTTCCTATTATTACCGTTGCTATGAGTACGCAGAATAGAACCGATCCTATCACTTTCCCACTTTTATTCATCTGCCTACCTCATATTTATGGGCACAGTTTGTGCCATACATCTAATAAGACTATATTCTAAATCAAAAAAGTTCAATAGTTGCAGGTGTTATTATTAACATTCGGTTAATTGCCCAAACGTGTATCATTCAAAAACCCGTTTTTTGTGCAAATTGCGCATATTTTGGTTGACATAACGCAATGCTGGCAGGTGTCAAAAGAACGCTGTTTCACCCCTTAAAGTGCTTATTTTAAAGGAATGCTCAAATACATGCTACCCGTGATCAAAATAGTTGTATTTGAGCCTTTTTTGTGCAATATGCCACCGCATACAAAAAGACCATCGCATATCGCCGCGATGGCCTTTAAATATCATCAATATCGGGTTAAAACCGGGGTTTATTTGCCGTTGGCAAGCTTGCAAAGTTCATCAAGCATCTTGGGAAGTTCGGTTGCCATATTTTCATCGGTGAACTGACATGTACCAACCTTCTGATGTCCTCCGCCGTTGTATTTAAGCATCAGACTTCCTACATTGACCGTACTGGTCTTATTGAGGATACTGTATCCTACCGCTGCGGAACAACCCGCACCGCCGCGGCCGCTTACGATCCATGCCGAAATATTCTGTTCGGGATACATACTGTAGATCATGAAACGGTTACCGGTATAAATGGGATCGACACCTCTTAAGTCGGAAATAATGACATTACCTTCTACACGGGTATGAGCCTTTACCATCTCTTTGAACTTGGCAGTCTGCTCGTTGTATACCTCAATCCTCTCCTTGACATCAGGCATTTCAAGGATCTCTTCCGTAGTCTTATCTTTGCAGGCTACCATAAGTTTTTCCATGAGCTGATAATTTGAAACCGTGAACTGACGCCATCTTCCAAGTCCCGTTCGGGGATCCATCAAAAATCCTACAAGTATCCATCCCTTGGGATTCATGATCTCATCAATGGTAAGATTTCCGGAATCGACCTTATCAACTGCTTCCATCATCTCGTCGAAGTTCGGGAATTTTTCTTTGCCGCCGTAGTATTCATAAATAATACGGGCGCACGAAGGTGTGATCCTGCTCTCACCTTTATATTTTCCCTCAAGTTCAAGTCTTTCCATCTCACTTGAGTGATGATCGAACCAAAGACCGCATCCCGGAACAAAAGGAACGTTTGCAAGACAGTCATTTTCGTTGATCTCGATAATTCCGTCCTGGAGATCCTTGGGATGTGCAAACATCCAGTGATCTATAACGCCTGCTTCAAGCAAAAGTGCTCCGCATGCAAGTCCGTCAAAATCAGAACGTGTTACAAGTCGCATTGCCATTATGAAATACCTCCGTAAAACATTATCATATCCATTGTATCAAATCTTTCAAAATGTACAAAGCATTTTTGTCAAAAGAAAGCATTTTCTTTTCCCGGAAACAAAAAACTGCAGGTCCCGTCAATGTAGGGCCTGCAGTCTGAACGTTTTCTTTTACTTGCGAACAAGATGAAGCGGGAGTCCGTCAACAAATATGGGAAGAAGTTCACCCATGATAAGGGGACGTGCATACTTGATATAATCATCCGTAAGTCCGCATCCGTCGGGAGTGATCCACTCATCGGGAACCTTACGTTCAACATTTGCGATCGCATGAATGTCATATGCGCTTGTACCGCACTGATAAGGATCGTCACAGTTACGATCGAGAGTGATCATCATACCGGTCTTGCCTTCCTCGGCAGCGATGAGTGCTGCATAACCTGCCTGGAATGCTTCGTTGATATCGGTAAGAGATGCAAGGTGAGTAGCGGATCTCTGAAGAGTTGAAAGCTCGATCGCACGAGTCTTAAGACCGGTCTTTTCAGCAACAAGCTGTGCAAGATATGCGGCTGTACCGGACATCTGCTTGTGACCGAATGCATCGACTGCTACGTTTTCGTTGGCAAGTTCGCATACGTATCTGCCGTCTGCAACCTTGATACCTTCGGAAACTGCGATAACTACGGAACTCTTGGTCTTTCCAAGATAAGCTGCTTTCTCAAGGAATGCATCAATATCAAAAGTCTTCTCGGGAAGGTAGATAGCGTCACATCCGTTGCAATCTGCACCCTTTGCAAGAGCTGCCGCTGCGGTAAGCCATCCTGCGTTACGTCCCATGATCTCTACGATACAGAAGGTAGGCTTCTTGGCACCGAATGACTCGTTGTCGCGGATAACTTCCTTTAAAGAAGTAGCGATATACTTGGCTGCAGAACCGTATCCGGGGCAGTGATCGGTAACAGGAAGGTCGTTGTCGATCGTCTTGGGAACACCCATGAATCTCTGGGGCTTGCCGTGTGCTGCAGCGTAATCGGAAAGCATCTTAACGGTATCCATTGAATCGTTACCGCCTGCGTAGAACAGACACTCGATATCGTGCTTTTCCATTATTTCAAATACTTTTTCGTATACATCTTCATGACCTTCGATCTTGGGCATTTTGAAACGGCAAGAGCCTAAGAATGCCGAAGGAGTTCTCTTTAAAAGTTCGATTCCGGTAGGATTTTCAAGATAATCTTCCATCTCGATGAGCTGGTCTTCCAAAAATCCTTCGATACCGTGAACCATACCGAAAACCTTTTTAACTCCAACTTTCTTGGCGGCTGCATATACGCCTGCGATAGAAGAGTTGATAACAGCTGTGGGTCCGCCGGACTGTCCTACTACGATGTTTCCTCTCATATTAAAATCCTTTCATTGCACATTCGTTTGTATTTAGCGTTTACTTGGTAAACTGCTACGAATGCGGTGCTTTTTCTAATCGTTACCGAAATGAGATTATAGCAAAGAACATATCCAAAAACAAGAAAAAAACAATAAACTTTAGATACAAAAATTCCCGGTCCGCTACGGTCCGGGAATCATTGTACTATTTTACTATTTTACGACGATATTTACGATCTTACCTTTTACGTAGATCTCTTTTACGATTGTCTTGCCTTCGCAGGCAGCCTTTACGGGTGCAAGCTCATGTGCTTTTGCAATGGCTGATTCGGAATCTTCGTCAACATTGACCGAAATGGTTCCGCGTACTTTACCGTTGACCTGAACACCGATCTCAACCGTATCGTCCTTGCACTGAGCCTCGTCATATTCGGGCCATTTCTCGAATGCTATGGTGTTATCATGGCCTAAGATGCTCCATATTTCCTCACCGGCATGAGGGCAGATACATGAGAACATCTTTACAAAGCCTTCGGCATATTCCTTGGGACATGTGCCCGCTTTGTATGCGGCATTCATGAATATCATAAGCTGTGATATTGCGGTATTGAAACCAAGTTTTTCGAAGTCATCCGTAACCTTCTTAACGGTCTGATGATATACCTTGGTAAGCGCATTATCATTGGATTCCGTGATTTTGTCCGGATCGGTCAAAAACGTCCATACACGTCCGATAAACTTACGGGCTCCCACAACACCGTCCTTACTCCAGGGCTTTGATACCTCAAGCGGTCCCATGAACATTTCATAGAGTCTTAATGTATCGGCACCGAAGTCATTGACGATATCGGAAGGGTTAACTACGAACTCGGGGAATCTCTTACCCATCTTGATACCGTTCTCACCGAGTATCATACCCTGGTGAACAAGTTTCTTAAACGGTTCTTTGGTGGGAGCAAGACCTTTATCGTAAAGGTATCTGTTCCAGATACGCGAATACATAAGGTGTCCTACGGCATGTTCGGGGCCTCCGATATAAAGATCGACGGGCATCCAGTGCTTTAAGAGCTCGGGATCGGCAAACACTTTATCGTTGTCGGGATCTATATATCTGAAGTAATACCATGACGAACCTGCGGAACCGGGCATGGTAGAGGTTTCTCTGGTGCCCTTTATGCCGTTTTTGTCATATTTCTTCCATTCTGTTGCATTTTCAAGAGGAGCTTTGCCGTTCTTTCCTTTATAATCGTCGAGTTCGGGAAGTATCAGCGGAAGTTCCGAATCGTCAAGCACATATATCTTTCCGTCATCTCCGTGTACTATCGGCACGGGTTCACCCCAGTAACGCTGACGTGCAAATATCCATTCACGGAAGTGGTAGTTGACTGTTCTTTTGGCAACGCCCATCTTCTCAAGCTTGGAGGTTATGGCTTCCTTGGCCTCCTCAACCGTAAGTCCGGTGAATTCTTCGGAATTGATAAGTTTGCAGCCCTTTCCGAGATAATCCTGCTTTTCAAAAGCACACTCGGAAACATCTCTTCCGTCGATTACCTGGAGCATATCGATGTTGTGAGCCACAGCATACTCAAAGTCACGCTGGTCGTGTGAGGGAACCGCCATAACGGCGCCGGTTCCGTAATTGGCAAGTACGAAATCGCCTATGAACATACGGACTTCACGGCCGTTAACAGGATTTATACATGTAACACCTTTAAGTTCGCATCCGGTCTTTCCTTTATTCAGTTCGGTACGGTCGAGATCGTTCTTTTTAACGGTCTCATCAATGTATGCCTGAACTTCTTCTTTATTTTCGATCCTGGGCATAAGATCCTTAACAATCTGTCCATCGGGAGCAAGTACCATAAATGTGATACCGTAGATCGTCTCGATACAGGTTGTGAAGATCGAGAATTTACCGCCGCCGACGATCTCAAATTCGACTTCGACACCGGTGGATTTGCCTATCCAGTTACGCTGGATCTCCTTGGTGGATTCCGGCCAGTCGATCTCATTTAAACCCTCAAGCAATTTTTCAGCAAAAGCCGGCTGATCGATAACCCACTGTTTCATGTTCTTGCGGATAACCGGATAGCCGCCTCGCTCGGACTTTCCGTCGATAACTTCATCGTTGGAAAGAACGGTTCCGAGTTCCTCGCACCAGTTTACGGGCATATCGATATACTTGGCGTATCCGTCAAGGTAGAGCTGTTTGAATATCCACTGGGTCCACTTGTAAAACTTAGGATCCGAAGTTGCCACAACTCTGCTCCAGTCATAGTCAAATCCAAGTTCTTTGAGCTGTTTGGAGAAGGTCTTAATGTTTTCCTCGGTAAATCCGTTGGGATGATTACCGGTAGTTACCGCATACTGTTCTGCCGGAAGACCGAAGGAATCGTATCCCATCGGATGGAGTACGTTATATCCCTGCATACGTTTCATACGCGATACGATATCCGTCGCGGTGTAGCCCTCGGGATGTCCTGCATGAAGACCTACGCCGGAGGGATAAGGGAACATATCAAGCGCATAAAACTTGGGCTTTGAAAAATCCCATACATCCGTTTTGAATGTCTCATGATCGGCCCAGTATTTCTGCCACTTGGGCTCTATCTCTTTGGGGTTGTAAACCCTTTCATCGTTTCTCATGTTTTTATCTCCTAATTTATATAGTACTAAAAATGAATTTTATCACATATTTTATGAACGAGGGAAAAAATCCGTTCATTTCAGTCCAAAATAGTGCCGATTTATAAAAATAACAGGTTGCACTATTTATTCGCGGGAACAAACGATCTTACAACCGGTTTATCATCATTACCTGTCATAAATGCACATGAATCAATGACTGAATCGGTCATCGGGTCGTAAATAACGAAATTAAGGCCATCTTCATTCTCCGAATAATCGGTCTGACCTATCTTGATCGTGACACTCATCGTCTCGGGATGTTCGGCTCCGGCGAAATATCCGATGCTTTCCACGCAACATCCGTTACCGTTTGGCAACGTGTTATTATATGTCAATACCTCTTCGCCGAGTGCAACATGATCGATACCGCATCCGATAACGCCTATTATGCTACGGCCCCAGCTGTCGCTCAGATCGATTCCTGAAAACATTGATGAAATCAAGCTTTTATCCGCTTCGGTCAACGCTCCGAAGGCCTCTCCCTTGGCTGCCATTATGACGAGATACCCTTGATCTTTGATAGCCTCCAGATACGATTCGAAATCTTCTATTTTATGAACATTTCTTGCGTTAAGCGTATGATAATGATCGTTTACGGCTGTGCTGAAGCGTTTGTTTGAATTGTCGGTGACTATATTATCCGTTACGCCGCAGTCCTTAAGATCTGCTATCAGCTTTTCGGAGAATTTAACCGCTCCGTATGCATTTAAGTGGCTTAAGTCTCTAAAATCCGAGTCGCTGTTAAGGCCTGTTGATGCATAATTTGAAACTTCATTGTAATCAATGTATAAGATTTCCAACGCATCAGCGACAAGGCCGATACGAATACTTTTGGCCGGATCCGCAATGACATCCGGTGTTGTGACCAGTACAAGGCGTGCATTGTTGGCTTCACACAGATCGATAATCTTATCAAAATATTCATAAGAAAGTGATGGTACATCTGCAGGGTCACCTGCAAGATCTCTTCCCGTATAACCGGTAGGATCGGCGATCTTAAAAGAATAAGCATAGCCAAGATTGACACTTCTTAACGCCTCATCCGAAAAATCGGTTGTATTCAGTTCTTCCCAACGGGAATGATATTCAAATATCGGAAACAGCCTTTCCGGAATACTGATCTCGGGGCTGTTACGATGCCATTTTATTATCGCCTCCACCTTGCGGGGCGATAGTCGCATATCATCAAATGCCATCTTGTAATATACGTTTTCAAATCCCTCAGGCGCGGTAAAAGGTGTCTGGAAAATACCGTAAGTATCCAGCACTACCACGGAGGGGTTCTGATAAGCCATAAATTCCTTCAACAGATAATATGAAGTAAAAAGGTCCTGATTGGATGTTGCGATATCAAAACTCTTTATTCCGCTTTTCTCATAGATCACTGCGGGGTTTATAGCGTTATATACATGGCTGTTGCCGACAAACACCATATCGATACTGTCTCTGTCAAGAGCGTAGAATTGCTCCCACATTTCTGTTTCGGGAGTTTCATCAAGAAGATATATGCACTTGTGACGAAGGATCTGCTGCACGCCAAGTAACACCGCACAAAGTGCGATGGCAAGAATGGCGATCTTCACAATTCTTGATAAATACTTGTGGTTCATGTGACCTCCGTGGATTTGCAGCTTGCCAAGCGTAATTCGTATTTTTTCGCTCCGCTCAAAAATACTCATTTACGTTTGGCCGTTGCTTCGCTAGAACTGCATATATATGAAACTTCCTGCGTCGTAGGCGGTGCCGTAGATTCCGAATACGACTACCGTTAAGACGAGCAATATAAATACGAAACTTTTGAATAACCAGTGTGATCTTAGCATAAAATCAACGGGTTTGAAGCCTTTTAGGCCACAGTAATCAAATATAAGTATTATAAGCAAAAACAGCACCAGGATATGTGCGTTCTTGTCGGTAAGGCCGGTTAAATAAACGCTTCCGTCAAACAGTCTTATGGCATCAAGTCCGGCAAATGCTCTTTTAAATATCAACATTGCCTGCCGGGTACTCTCGGCTCTGAAAAACACCCAGGTACATGACATAAGTATAAATGTTCCCAACCGCTTAAACCATGCAAGGCCTTCCGATTCTTCGGCAATCTTAAGTGCTCTGTAAACTTTATCCTTAAAAGGATTCAGTATATTTCCTCCGATCTGGAGAAGTCCGTTTAAAATTCCCCACAGTAAAAAGCTTAATCCCGCACCGTGCCATAGACCGCTCAGAGCAAAGACCGTCAGAGCGTTTATATATTTCCGAAGCGTTCCCTTACGACTTCCGCCCATGGGAATATATACATAGTCCTTAAACCAGTCCATTAATGAGATATGCCAGTTTCTCCAGAAATCTCTTACACTCACGGACAAATAGGGCTGCCTGAAGTTTATGGGAAGATCAAATCCGAGTGCCTTGCCGACCCCCAGTGCCATATGCGTACATCCCGCAAAATCAAGGTATATCTCCAATGAATAACATGCGATACTCAGAATGACGATCGCGCCCCTGTACGAATAAAGATCCGAATAAACACCGTCCACAATTATCTTTAATCTGTCGGCAACACACATTTTTTCAAAGTAGCCCCAGAATAACATCAATATTCCGGCCTGAACATCCGTAAACTTCTTGGGTGCTCCGTCATGAAGCTGCTTTAAGAGATTATCAGATCTGTCGATGGGACCTGCCAGCATCTCGGGAAAGAAAGTCACAAACGCGGCAAATATCACGAAATTGCGTTCAGGTTCAACGCTCCCCTTATATACATCAACTATATAGCCTATAGATTTGAACGTAAAATACGAAATACCGAGCGGGATCACGATCGAAAAAGCATGTGTTCCCCACGAATTGCTGATCTTTCCAAGTATCGCGTCAAAAATACTTAAACCCAGATTTAAGTATTTGCATATCAGAAGCGGGGCCAGCGCACCGATTATCATAGCCGCAAGCACAGGTTTTGACTTGTTTTTGGAAGCCACAAGGCCAAACAGATATACATATACTGTATAAACCGCCAACAGCGCGGTCAGTTTAATATCATAAATGGCATAGAAAGCAAGCGAAGCCACGGCCGCAAGGAACGGTCGCAGTTTCCCGGGAAGGGCGTAGTATAAAATTATCACTGCCGTGAAAAATCCCAGAAAGGCAAATGTGTTAAACGCCATTTTGCACGCTTTCTTCTCCTTAGTAAAATTTCAAATTATTATATCACATCTTTTACGATAGTAGAAACAAAAACAGCCACCGAAATCCTTAGATTTCAGTGGCTGCGCTTTTCATATATTATTATAAATATGTCAGCTTAGTTCGTATCTCCGAAACCCTTCTGATCGCTTCGTCGCATTGTGCTTTCGCCTGTTTTATCTTTGACTGTACCCAGATATCGGCTATAAGTCCGTCAAAGAAAAAATCAGCAAACGTAAGGAAATCATCTATATGGATGGAGGACAGTCCGTCGACATCCCTGAGTTCCCTGCTAAATGTAGCAAGGGCAACTCTTGCATCGGATATCGCGCGTTCTGCTTTTCTCATCTTGCCGTGCTTGATAAGATTTGTTAACAGATCTCCTCCGAATATATCTATAATTCCCCAGTTTCCCGCACTGCTTAAATATTCTCTTGCTGTTCCCAAATGAGCGAGTGCGACATCGGCCGCATCTATGGCCTCGGCAATTTCTTTTCTCTGTGTATAGTTTTGCATATGTCCGTCTCCTTTCTTTTGTGACAACATACAGCTTATGATGATATCATAACAGTATGCACGCAGCCGATACAGATAAATATGTGTGAATTAGTGGACCATAATTCGCACCCGGCATATTGGGCCGCTTTGATTCAAGGTCTCTATTCGCATAAAAATAGAGAGCATCGCCCATGCTCTCTATTTTATGCGGATAACAGGACTTGAACCTGCACGCTCGCGCACCAGAACCTAAATCTGGCGTGTCTGCCAATTCCACCATATCCGCGCATTATTATGCTTCTTTGGAAGCGATAAAAGTATTTATCGCTTCTTTGACACGGGCGTATTCATCCAAAACCGCACCGGTCTTGGTGTGATAAACATCTTCATCGGGTGAATCCGCCGACTCGATAAGTTCAAACACCTGCTTTTCAAGTTTGGTAGCTCTTATTGAACGTGTATATCTTGCAAACTTGGTAAGTTCGTATACAAAATCGTCATCAGGCTTATCATTGATGCGGGAAACGACCATGTCACCCGATCTTACGAACAGCATAAGTACTTCTTTGAACAGAGAATAATCACTCCAGTAATCCGCCTGGGCTTTTTCGGGCCTGTAGATCTCATAGCCTTTCTCGGCCACAACTTCCGTACTCTTAACAAGTTTTTGTTTATCGCTCGATATCCACTTCTTAAGTATCCGTTCAAGCTGGGAAAGAGCTATAGGCTTAGCCAGAAAATCGCACATACCGGCGTTAAAGAAACGTTCTTCAATATCTCCGCCTGTATTTGCGGTAAGAGCAATAACGGGCGTTCTTGAACCTTCCGATTCAAGTTCATGAACGTGCTTGGTGGCTTCTATGCCGTCCATTCCCGGCATCAGATGGTCCATGAAGATAATATCAAACTTTTCTTCGTTTCTGATCCGGTCTATCGCTTCATAGGCATTGTCAACCGCCACTATATCGGCTTTAAATGTATTAAGAAGCGAAGTAACAACTTTTATATTAACTTTGTTGTCATCAACAACCATTATATGCGCATCGGGAATGATAAGACGCGGTGCATCTCCGCTCATCTTCTGTTCGGATTCCTCGATATCTTCCTCGGTGTATCCGAATACGGAATTCGCCGTATGAGCAAGTGACTGGGCAGATATTTTCAAAACATCGCAGTACTCACGTATCTCGTTGCTGACTTCTTCGCCGTCAACCATTCCCACAACCGTCCGGATCGCATTGATCGGTGTCAATATCTCATGACTGATGCCTTCAAGCGCCGTCTTGTTGGAATCCCGCTCAGTCCTGATGGTTTCCGTTTCCTGCTTAAGCTTTTCGATCTCATCGGTAAGAGCACGCGTATCGCGTTTGTATTCCTGAGTGGATCTGTAATAGTCGAAAATGACAAAAGCAAGAACACATACTGCGACTATAGTACCGATCAGTAACCATTCATTGATTGAATTTGCCGCCGTCAACGCTAAGATCACGAAAACCTCCAACCCCATAACAAAGTAAAAAGCGAAAACCCTATGGGTTTTCGCCTTACCATGAGCCACTGGGGACTCGAACCCCAGACAACTTGATTAAAAGTCAAGTGCTCTACCACCTGAGCTAGTAGCCCACATATTTTTTCCAACTGGGCTAGCCGGATTTGAACCGGCGAATGCAGGAGTCAAAGTCCTGTGCCTTACCGCTTGGCGATAGCCCAAAATCTTTCTCCGTATCACCCTATTGGATGCAATAAACGAATATTGCGGGTGGATAGAGGGACTCGAACCCTCGATCTCCAGAACCACAATCTGGCGCGTTAACCAACTACGCTATATCCACCATATACGTGCCCGAAGGGATTCGAACCCCCGACCCACGGCTTAGAAGGCCGTTGCTCTATCCAGCTGAGCTACGGACACACGCCGGATTGCTCCGAAGCGGGTGATGGGAATCGAACCCACGTGTCCAGCTTGGAAGGCTGGTGTTCTACCATTGAACTACACCCGCAGACAATATTAATGCGTCGGGGTGACAGGATTCGAACCTGCGACCTCCTGGTCCCAAACCAGGCGCTCTAGCCAAGCTGAGCCACACCCCGATAAAGGACAGGTCTTTCGTGACGCAAGTGATATTTTACGATAAAAAAGTATTGGTGTCAACACCAAAAATTATCAAGGAACATAGAGCTTTCCGTCGACCAGAACATAGTCAACCGTATGGCCTTTCAAATACTTTTCAGCCATCTTGACATCGGTTAACAAAACGGATCTGAACAGACCGCTTAATTCGGAACGGATTTCCTTTAACCGCTCCACATCGGGATCGATCACCAGAAGCGTTCTTAAGTCTTCGTTGGCTCTTTCTTTGTTTCTGTCAAGATATCTCAATCGTTCGATCTCTTCGCGATTAAGCAAAAGTCCTCTCGGAAGCCATTTCTTGACCGCAGCCTCGAGGTCTTCGGGTTTGATGGGTTTTGAAAGATAGTCCGAAAAACCGTGATTTAAATAGAACTCCCGTGCTCCGGAGATCGCATCTGCCGTAAGTGCTATCACAGGTGTTTCGGAAAGATCGTATTTATCCCTTAATATCTGAAGGGTTCTGATACCGTCCATCTCGGGCATCATCTGGTCTAACAGGACAAGATCGTAGTGGTTGTCTTTAAACATTTCAATAGCCGCCGCTCCCGAAACAGCTCTGTCGACCTTGATCATGGTTTCTTTTAACAGACCTGCGACAACCTCGATATTCATCTCAAGATCATCCACCACTAAGATCCTGGCTCTGGGTGCCATTATCGCAGGCAGATAGTCATAGTCTCTGACGCCGTACTTTTTGATCGTTTCGGCAAAAGAACCTATCTTGCGATTCCCTACGGTCTGAAGGGGTATATTTAACGTAAATGTCGAACCTTTACCGTAAGTACTGTCGATATCAATGGTTCCGCCCATCATTGTGATATATGTATAAGTAATGTTAAGTCCGAGACCGGTTCCTTCGATGTTTCTGTTACGACTCTCCTCGAGTCTGCCGAATGACTTGAAAAGATCCTTTATGTTTTCTTCTTTGATACCTATACCGGTGTCTGACACTTTTACGCGCAATATACCGCGATTCAAAGCCTCCGACTGTGTATCATAGTCAAACTTCACATCAACATCGACACCGCCGCGTGAAGTATATTTGATGGCATTATTTACCACATTTAATATGATCTGACGTATCCTGATCTCATCGCCGTATAATTTGTAAGGAACATCTTCGGATACATTGAAATTAAAATAAAGATTTTTGTCGTTTGACTTGGTCCTCGAAATATTGATTATGTCATTGAAAACAGAACATATCTCAAATTCAACGGGTAAAAGTTCGGCTTTTCCCGATTCAATACGGCTTATATCAAGGATATCGTTTATAAGAGCCAACAGCAGATTTCCGGACGACTTTATATCGCCGGCATGCTTGATGACCTTTTCCCTGTCGTCGCTTTCACGGAGAATGAGCTCGCACATACCAAGTATGGCGTTCATGGGCGTTCTTATCTCGTGTGACATGTTGGCAAGGAAGTTTGACTTCGCTTCACTTGCGATGATCGCCTTGGATCTGGCATTTTCGAATTCACGTGCAAGATAAAACTCATGAACTATGGTCATGAATAAAAGAAAATACATTCCAAGCACCAGGAAAGATCCGTCAATACGATCGACTTCATTTAAGATAAGGATCATTTCTATGATACCCGAAGCTGCCAGTCCGAAAAGCCCCCAGAAACTCAGCATATATTCGATATAGTACTTCTTGAAAAAATCAATAACAAGTGTTACAAATCCCAACCCTATAACAAGGCATACCGCAAATGCCATAAAAGGGAATGTATCCAGAAAACTGTAGGTATATGTAAAATTGAGCACCATCAACGTGATGGTAACGACTTCCTGGAAAAACAGTACTATTATAAAGAAACGTTTGTATCTGTTCTTTTGAAGGGCATTTAAATAAATGATAAACGGGATCGGCATCAGACATGTCACTATAAATGACATCGTACCGTCAATAAAGTAGTTTCTGAACGCAAACTGATATAGTTCCGAGTCCAGTATAAGCCATAAACCTACCAGCAATACACCGAAGCCTACGTAACCGATATGACTTCTTCCCTTATGTGAGACATTAAGCAAAAATCCGATCGCTATAGAAAAAACGGCGATTATCAGGAGTGTTACTATAGAAATGTAATGCCAGACGTTCTTTACTATGATTCGCTCAACAAGTCCCAGTGCAGTTCCGACATACAATGTATTAAGACTTCCGCTGTTATCTTTTGAACATCGCACGATCCTGATAGTCTTACCTTCATCCCCGGGTTCAAGTGGGATATACATATGTATGGACTTATTAACACCGCCGATTATCGTATTTTCTTTGGAACGATATCTTAATCTTAATGAATCTCCCACATAGACATCCGAATCTCTTCCGGTAAAATAATCGATCCACATATCACCGTATATCTCATCGGGTGCTTTTCGCTCAAGAACAACCGTCTCACCGGGATCGGCAGCCACGTAGCAGGGAAGTCTTAGCTTAACGTTCTCTTTTTCGCGCACCCATGTCCACTCCGATATCTCATCGCACTTGTAGGGAAGCAGATCCGGCCTTTTGCCCTTTATAAGATCCGCAACAAAAAACGCTATCGCAAAAAGAACGATTGCCCCAAAAACAAACGTTATTATTTTCCCGAGTATCCTGTTGACTTTGTTTTTATCCTGCATATTATGAATCCTTTTCCGTACAGATTCTTTAATCAATATACATCTTTATTCCATGGCAACGATCATCTCATTGGCGGTTTTGAGCCCATCGTCATAGAGAAATTCATCGGCGCATTGTAGCAGATAATCAAATTTGGATTTAAGTTCTGAGTCAAAAAGATAGCCGCTCAGGCGCTTTAAATGCTCTATAGCCGAGAGATCGTCAAAATTATCAAAATCTTCCGCGACAAGGTGAAGAAGCTCTATTGCCTCTTTCCTTCCTATAAGATCCACCGCTTCCGCCTGTGTTCCGGTATTTGCATAAGGCTGTATGGTTTTAACGACTCCTTCATACATTTCAAGAAGGCGATCAAGATTATCCCCTACGTTTTTGAGATCACCCGAAGCCGCCCATTCTTCCATAGATCGTGCAAGTTCAAACACTTCTTCGGCACCGATCAGTTTTGAACTGGATTTGACCGCATGAACGGTAATGGCAAAATCTCCCGTATTGCCCGCCTTACAAAGCTCTTTAAGTTTTTCGGACATAGTATCATAAGAAGATGCATACATCGAAAGAGTCGCGATATATCGTGACTCTCCTCCCGCATAAGTAATACCGGATCTTACATCGAATCCGCTTTTTTCAAGTTCATAAATATCACCCATTATTTTCACCGCTGTCCGTTTCTTTGAGCAATATTTCTTTCATCATGCGAAGTGCGACTCCCCTGTGACTGATACGGTTTTTGTGCTCTTCGGGAATATCCGCTGTCGTACAGCCGAGTTCTTCGACATAAAAGATGGGATCGTATCCGAATCCTTTGTTTCCCGATGCCTGATGGGCTACCGAACCTTCTATTGTTCCGCGTACCACAAACTCACGTCCGTCCGGAAATACTGCGGCAACCGCACAGACAAATCGTGCTGTACGATCTTTGTCTCCTGTTTTATCTACTCTGTCGATCAGGTTTGCGTTTTTCTCGGCATAAGTCGTATCCCGGCCAAGATATCTTGCGGAATAGATTCCGGGTTCACCGTTAAGACAGTCGATCTCAAGTCCCGAATCATCGGACAGTACGATTGCCTCAATACCGCGTTCAATGCATATCTCGTGCACCGCCCGGGCTTTGATCATTGCATTTTCTTCAAATGTGGTTCCGGTCTCATCGGGATCCGATTCGATGCCTTCTTCACGCATCGATGTGACTTCAAATCCGAGATCGTCCATTATATCCCTGATCTCATTCATTTTATCCCGATTACCCGTGGCAAATATAAGTTTCTTCATTTTACAACACCGTCCAGTGCATTTAATATTCCTTGTGCGATCTTATCCAGATATTCATCCTTTAACAGAAGTTCAGCTTCCCTGGGATTGGTTATAGTTCCGACATTTAAACGCGTCGAAGCGATCTTAAGTGCCATCAGGATAACATCTTCTTCACCGGCACTCTCAAGACCGATGGCTCTGTCGGATGCAAACAATGCGGCATTTTTAAGAAGAGCATCCGCAAAGTCGACATTTTCGAGTTCATTTCTGTAATATGAAGAATTGTATACCGCGCTCATACCAAACACTTTGGTATCAGAAACATCCGAACCCAAAGACAGTTGTACATAATAATCCGCATCAAGAATATTTACGATCCTTAAGCGCTCTTCCGTACTCAGCGTCTCATCACTCGTTCTTAAAAGGTATATCCTGTAATCACGATCGGCACCTGCCAGGCGGAGCCTGTTTGCAAGTCTTAAATTAATGTCTTTTTCGGCGATCTGACCTGCCATTGTTCCGGGCTGTTCACCGCCGTATCTGGCATCGATCACCACCACCGGCTTTTCACGCTCGATCGGCAAAAACGATGCTGTTAAAGTGTGCCCCGTAAAATTAAAGTCGGGATATAGGATATCATCCGTTACAAAACTCATAACAGTCATGTTTTCCGATGATTCTATCGTAACGGAACCCACTCCCGTAAAATCACCCGACGGTGGATTGTTGATAAAATGTTCCGAAACATCTCCGCTAAAGATAAGAGATGTTTTTTTAAGGTCCGGTCGTATACTGATCCCTACATCATCCTGTTTGAAATGTGATGGCAAAGAAATGTTTATGATACCGTTGTCATGAGTCGATCTGACCTCCAAAAGCAGTGTTTTACCGTTTTTTACCGATTCGGTCAATTCGTTTGTCGCTTTTTCTTTTGCCAGTTCTTCAGCGTCTTCTGCAGACACTATCACGACTTTTTTAGATGCAAAAATGAGCATCAGCGTCATCGAGAGCACTGCAAGAACGGATAATGCCGCTATGTATATGATTGTAAATTTTCTGCGATCGAATATCATTTCCTTCACTGCTTATTCCTGTCCGGTTTTTGCCCCATAAACGAATAAAAATATGTCTTAAGCATACCGTTATATATTTTACGATTTTTATCGGGTTTAAGTCCCATTGCCGTCGCGGCGTTTTCATAGGAAGTTATCACAAACAACGACCAGTTATCGAGCGCTTTGTAACTGTCTGAAAGAGTTTTATAAAGTACGTTAAGTTCATCGACATTCAGTCTTTCGCCGTACGGAGGATTTGTGATCATGAAACCGTATTTACCGGGATGGGTAAAGTCTTTTACATCGCGCTTCTCAAATCTTACAAGTTTTTCAACCCCCGCAAGTTTTGCGTTTGCTCTTGCGGTTTCGATCATCGAAGCATCAATGTCAAATCCCGTGATATCTGCTGAGGCAGGCAAACTAACCTCGTCATGAGCTTCTTCAAATGCATCTTTCCAGACAGTCGGAGCTACAATGTGATCAAGCCCCATCCCTTTAAAAGTCCTGTTCATTCCGGGAGCCATATTTGCAGCCATCATAGCTGCTTCTATCGGAAATGTTCCGGAACCGCAGAAGGGATCGGCGAGAATCCTGTCACCTCTCCAGGGTGTCAGCATAATAAGTGCCGCTGCAAGATTTTCCGCAATAGGAGCTTTGGCAACAAGCTTTCGGTATCCGCGCTTATGAAGACTTGTACCTGTGGTATCAAGCCCAACTGTCACTTCATCTTTTAATATGGTAGTTCTTACTGCGATATCCACTCCCGTTTCATCAAACCAGTTTATACCGTATACTCCCTTAAGGCGCTCGACCATGGCCTTCTTCATGATGGACTGGATATCCGAGGGAGAAAAAAGTTTTGATTTGATGCCCGATGCCTTGACTACGTTAAATCTTGCGTCACGCGGAATATAAGACTCCCATTCAAGAGCCTTGGTAGCCTCAAAGAGCTCGTCATAGGTGGTTGCCTTGAAAGAGCCGATCTTTATAAGGATCCTCTCGGCAGTCCTTAAACATATATTGGCCCGTGCTACCGCCTCCTCATCACCAAGAAAAGTAACTTTACCGTCTTCCACCTTGGAAACATCATATCCAAGATCGTCTATTTCTCTTTTAAGTACGCTCTCCAGTCCAAAATGACAAGGAGCGATCAGCTCATATTTTCTCATAGAATCAATATATCCTATAGCCTTTGTTCATTCAATAAAATCTTTTGGCGGCCCGAATTGTTACAAATAGTACTTTAGTACTAATTTCTTGTCAGAAAACTATTGCATTTTTAGTACTAAAGTACTACAATACAATTATGACGGAGCAAGTGTTTCGTCATAAGTTTATCCCCTGTTATTTTCTCAGGAAATAGCAGACCAATTTTATGCTCCCCAAACGAAAAGAGACCGCATGACGGTCCCTTTTCTGTATTATCGGGTTATTTGACTCTCAGTTTATCCTGGCAACCGTCTTTCCGGGTTCAAGTATTCCTTCTACCACCAGTGTTTCCTCAACCGTTGTCTTGGGTTTTTCAATAAGATTTATAAGCTTTACCGCAGCTATACGACCTATTTCTCCGGTGTTCTGTCTAATGGTCGTTATCGGAGGATCCATAAGTGAAGCGGCAGTTACGCCGTCATATCCTGCTATCGATATATCTTCGGGGATAGAAAGTCCTTTTGACCTTATCGCATTCATACCTCCGATAGCGGAATAATCATCACTGTAAATGATACAGCTCACCGGGTCCTTTATTTTAAGAATATCAAGTGTTTTCTTTTCTGCTCCGGCAATATCACGATAATGACCGTGTAGGACAAGATCATCCGAAACAGCAATTCCGTTTTCTTCGAGCACATTGTAAAAAGCGGCCAGACGCTTCTGAGTTACTGCATTATCCTCACCGCAGATGTATGCGATGCGACGATGGCCGAGGCTTACAACATACTTAACAAGTTCCTTCATGCAGTCATAATTGTTGGATACGACCGCACTCTTGTTATTGAAGATGTAGTCTATGGTAACAAGTGGTATATCTGAGTTGACCAGCTCAGTCACTTCGGGATCATTGAAATCGATACAGGCGATCACGATACCGTCAAAGCCTCTGTATCTGCTGTGTTCAAGATATGAATATCTCTTACGGTCTTTGGAACTGCAATTTATGAATGTAAGATCGTATCCGTGCTGTTCAACTTCTTCTTTGAAACTGTCGAGTACTTTTGAAAAGTAATCATGGGTAAGACCGCTCCGGCCTTCATCCACAAACAGTACACCGATATTGTATGACCGGTTGGTACGAAGGGCTCTTGCCTGGGCATTGGGAAAATAGCCCATTTCTTTGGCGACCTTCTTGATATGGTTCCTGGTCTTTTCACCTATATCGGATTGATCGTTGAGTGCCTTGCTGACCGTAGCCACCGACACATTACATGCCTTGGCAATGTCTTTCATAGATACCATCTGACGTTCCCCATTTCACATCTTAAACGTTTTCGTAAATTTAGTATATCATGACGATATTTTCTTTTTCAATCCCTTATTTTTCAAATATTACAGATTTTTTTCGAAAATTTCTATATCCCGGACCAATTCTTTTTCTTGATTTTGGACATCACATCTTATATAATGAACATGCAAATGAATCGATTTTTTATTTTTTTTATCATTTTACTTAATCGATTTCGTTTCGGGTAAAGCTATCAATCATCATACAGTATTGGAGGAAAACATGAAATTCGGATATTTTGACGACCAAAACAAAGAGTATGTCATTACTACCCCTAAGACTCCGTTGCCCTGGATCAACTATCTCGGTTCCAACGATTTCTTTTCACTCATCTCGAATACCGCCGGCGGTTATTCTTTTTACAAAGATGCCAAGCTCTTACGTATCACGAGATATCGTTACAACAATGTTCCCGCCGACACAAACGGTAAATATTTCTATATAAAAGACGGCGATACCGTATGGAATCCCGGCTGGCAGCCCGTTAAGACCGAGCTCGACTCTTATGAGTGTCGTCACGGTATCGGATACAGCAAATGGGATTCTTCCAAAAACGGTGTGAACGCCAAAGTTCTTGCTTTTGTACCTACAGACGATACTTGCGAGATCAACAGAGTAGTTCTTACCAACAATTCTTCCGAAACCAAAGAGCTTAAGCTTTTTTCATATGTTGAATGGTGTCTGTGGAACGCAGACGATGATATGAAGAACTTCCAGAGAAACTTCTCCACAGGTGAAGTTGAGATCATCGGTTCCACGATCTATCACAAGACAGAATACAGAGAGCGCCGTAATCACTATGCGATCTACTCGGTAAACGCACCCATCGACGGATTTGATACATCAAGAGATGCATTCCTGGGTGCATATCATGATAACCATGATCCGGAAGTTGTATTTAACGGCAAGTGCACAGGTTCCGAAGCACACGGATGGTCACCTGTAGCCGTACATCAGATAAACATCACTCTTAATCCCGGTGAGAGCAAGTCTTTCATATTCGTGCTCGGATACTGCGAGAATCCCGTAGATCAGAAATGGGAATCCAAGAATGTAGTCAACAAAGCACCCGCAAATGCCATGCTTGCCAAATACAAGACCGATGCCGATGTTGATGCTGCTTTTGCAAAGCTCAATGCTTACTGGGACGATCTTCTTTCGATCTATACCGTTGAATCCAACAACGACAAAGTCAACAGAATGGTCAACATCTGGAACCAGTACCAGTGTATGGTCACATTCAACATGTCACGTTCGGCTTCTTATTTTGAATCCGGTATCGGACGCGGAATGGGCTTCAGAGATTCCAACCAGGACCTTCTCGGATTTGTACACCTTATTCCCGAACGTGCAAGAGAGCGTATAATCGATATCGCTTCGACGCAGTTCCAGAACGGTTCCGCATACCATCAGTATCAGCCGCTCACCAAGCGCGGCAACTCGGACATCGGTTCCGGATTCAACGATGACCCCTTATGGCTCATCGCAGGCACATCCGCATATGTTCGTGAAACAGGTGATATTTCAATACTTAAAGAGACTGTTCCCTACGACAACGATATGTCTGTTGCCACCACTCTTATGGAACATCTTAAGAGATCCTTTGATTTTACAGTAAACAACAAGGGACCTCACGGTCTTCCTCTTATCGGCCGTGCCGACTGGAACGACTGCCTTAACCTTAACTGCTTCTCCGAACATCCCGGTGAATCATTCCAGTGTTTCGGACCTTCCGAAGGCCCCGTTGCAGAATCGGTATTCATTGCGGGTATGTTTGTAAAATACGGTGAAGAATATGCACAGCTTGCCGAACTCCTGGGCGACACCGCCGAGGCAGAGCGCGCACGTAAAGAGATCAAGATCATGTACGATACAGTCCTCAAGGAAGGCTGGGACGGCGAATGGTTTGTTCGTGCATTTGACGCATACTCCAACAAGATCGGTTCCAAGGAATGCGAAGAAGGTAAGATCTTTATCGAATCCAACGGTTTCTGCTCACTCGCAGGTATCGGTGTCAAGGAAGGACTTGCCGAGAAAGCACTCGATTCCGTTAAGAAATATCTCGACTGCAAGTACGGTATCATGATACTGCAGCCCGCATATACGGTATATCACTTAGAGCTTGGCGAGATCACATCATATCCGCCCGGATACAAAGAAAATGCCGGTATCTTCTGCCACAACAACCCTTGGGTTTCGATCGCGGAAACCGTTATCGGACGCGGTGACAGAGCATTTGAGATCTACAAAAAGACATGTCCCGCATATACCGAGGAAATTTCAGAGATTCACAAGACAGAGCCCTATGTATATTGCCAGATGGTTGCAGGTAATGATGCATACATCCCCGGCGAAGGTAAGAACTCATGGCTTACCGGTACCGCAGCATGGACATTCTGCAATATCTCACAGTACATCCTGGGCGTATACCCCACTCACAAGGGACTTTCGGTCGATCCTTGCGTACCTCACGGATTCGGTGATTTCAAGATCACACGTAAATTCCGCGGAGCAACATATCACATCGAAGTATCCAATCCTTCGGATGTTGAGAAGGGTGTCAAGGAACTCATCGTTGACGGCGCCCATGTTGACGGCTGCATAATCCCGATCACCGAAGGCAAGACCGAATACAACGTTAAGGTTGTTATGGGCTGATCGCGAT
>Ga0247608_10001311_pt1 | contig 34892 bp, 54 predicted proteins | sample 176DNAGHGlowgp2_FD_193490 | JGI IMG/M metagenome (GOLD analysis project Ga0247608, IMG submission 193490) | Sheep rumen microbial communities from Palmerston North, Manawatu-Wanganui, New Zealand - 1766 DNA GHGlow gp2 | ecosystem: Host-associated > Mammals > Digestive system > Stomach > Rumen ...
TATTGAAACTGTAAAGAAATGGTGGAAAGATCATTACGATATTGATATTGAAATTGAAGAAAGAAATCCATTACTTTTCTGGGAACAAGATTATTATGGGGATGATTTTGAACAAATAATGGAAGAGGAAGATGGCCCTGATTGGAAAGAAAAATGGGATAAGAAGTGGAAGGACCAAGTTGCTAAAAAGAAAGCAGAAAGCGAAAAAAGATTAAAGGAACTTCAAGAAAAATACGAAATGGAAAAAAATGAGACAAAGGAGTGATTTAATAGTTACAAAACAATTTGATACAGAGTCATCATTATTAACATTTCTTAATGAATTAGATAAGAAATATAATTTAACACAAATTATTATTGCGATTGTTCCAATGAACTGGGGTAAATATCAACTGTTTTATAAAGACTATACAAAAGCAACAGATGCAGATAGATTATTATGAACGAATTATTGATTACTGAAGAGTTTCTTATCAATGCTGGATTTGAATACATGGAACAAGAATCCAAGCTTTGTGAAGAATATCAAAAAACAACTTATGGTATAATTGATTATAAATCATATCGTAAATGGACAGATGATGAACATCCTATTAAACTTGATATTGATAATGGATGGAATAATAGAGGAACAAAATGGTCTCTCCATATTGATAACGATATTTGTGAAACAATAGGTTGTGCCGATATTGATTATACTTGGCAATTCAATAAACTTATGGAAGTTTTTGATAGTGAATTAAGACTTCCAGAAGAAGCAATTATTCCAGAAAAAACAAGTACTGAAATATTGGATGATTTATTGCATGAACTTGATATTAAAAACAGTGATTTACTTATAAAACGTAATGAACATCGTATATCAATGCTTGAAAAGGAGCAAGCATATGAAGCAATTAATATTTTAATTGATAAAATTCATCAACAATTTATAACTTGTTGTGCAGATGCTGCTAATGATATTTATCATCAATTTGAATTTTTAATGGCAACAGAAAGTAGCTTAACATTATTAGCAGTTAAAACTAAAGAACAAATATTTAATTTGTTTAGAGAATATCAACAACGGCTTAATCCTATAAGAATACAAAATCTTATATATAATAATGCCAGTGCTGCATATAAAGAAAGTATTCAAGATGCAGATAAATATGCTGTATTAAATCCTCGTACAATGCAGGTTGATTTGAATACTCATTATCTTGAAAAATATATATTAGAATTATTTGGCTATATAGTATGACGGAAAAACAAGAAGGTTGGTGTTTCTTTGGTTTATTTATAGGGTTTGTAATATCACTAATTTTATGTGGTAAATTACATGTATATATACCAATATTCATAATGTTCTTATTACTTATTGTGTTTGGTTTATACATGGTTAAAACATATACAACAATTAATTGGAAATCAATTAAAAGAAGTTTTTATGGAACATATAAGTTGTTACCTGAAGAAATTCAATTATGGGAAAATATAAAACAAAAAGCATTAAAAGGATATAATGAATTTTGTAATGAATGTGAAAAAGATCCTGATTATTGGGGTTGGCCTTGGATGTCTCCAAAATTAACTGTTGAAGAGAGAGCATTAGTTAATAAAATACATGCTGTGTATTTTGGTAAAGACTATTATTTGACAGATCCAATTGGTGTTGCTCAAGGTGACTGGGCATTTTATAATGATATAAAGGAAAAAGTAAAACAATAAGTTATGATAAGATCCGGTAAAATTTTTAACTGTGAATGCATCAAAGAAAATTTTATGGCAACAAATTGTGGTCCTTATGTTCATATTGTTCATAAAGTTGGTGATAAAACACAATGTCAAGAAGTATTTAATAGTGATGGTGAACTTATTGGCTATTATATTAAATATGATGTATTTAGGTGGAGATGTTTTGATTTTAATGAGTATTATAAAATTATAGATTAATTATGCCAGCTTATAATTTTGATATTGAAACTTGGAATAAATTTAAGAAAATTGAATTTCTAAGACAGGGTGGAGAACATTGGCAAATTGATTTTACTGAAGCTTTGAAAAAAATCAAAGAACGTGAAAAGTATGATAAGGTTTGGGAATTAATTAAAAAGAAAAATGGTTGGTAATTATGGACATACATTTTGATAAAGATACTATATATTGTAAATATCATAGATCATTTGAGAAAAAAGAAACTTGTAAAAAATATTGTAAAATACTTTGTAAATCAAATGGTCGTGCAATAGAAGATTTTCAAAGTAATGAAGAAGAATATAAAAAAATATTAATGAAAAATTTAACATTACCTGAAGATAATGACTATTAATGAAGTAGAAATAATTGACAATATGAAACCATTTAAAACTGATGAAAGAATAAAAAAGATAATCAAAATTCTTGGAATAGATAATTTTATTTCAGAAATGGAATATTGGTTTGATAAAGATTTAATAGATGATTTTATTGATTCTGTAGAAGACGAATATAGTATAAGATAATATGACAATAAATGAAGTAAAACAATATTTTGAAGATAATGATTATGAAAGATAAAGTTAATATATATCATTGGGAATTTTATATAGATCATCTTGATAGTGATTATACTGTATATGTATATGATAAAAGACAAGGTGATGTAATTGGATATCTACCTAATACTTGGTCACTTGATGAAATTTGGTTATTCCTTAAAGATTTTACTGAAGATGAAGTATATCAATGGATAGATGATAATATTGGATATTTGTAATATGGATAAGTATGTAATTGTTAAATTAGAAGAGGTAGCATATGCTAAATCTTATGACGATATTAAACCTGATAAATATCTTAGAGTATTTAAATTAGATGGCTCTCCATATCCTTATAAAAATTGGACATCTAATATTGAACATGCTATTTGGTTTTCTGAGGAAGAAGATGCTAAAAAACTAAAGGACTTATTATATGTTAATTCACCATATCCAATAAGAGTAGAAAAACATAATTTATAAAAATATGGCACATTTTAAAGATAGAGACGAAACATTGTTACACCAATTATATGAGTGGCAAAATAAAGATTTAGATGATATTCCTGTAACTGAATTATCAAATCTTCAATATATTTTAGAACATTTACCAATAGGTGTTGGATATACTCTTAAATCTAAACTTGGAGAATTTGAATGTATTGATGACTATTTCTATGATAGACAAGAACATTATTTTGAAGCAACCGAAGAAGACTATAAATCTAAAATTGGTGAATGCTATATAAATGATGATAAGACGGTTGTCATGAAAGTTGTTGGTATTAGAGATGATTATGATGACAAGTATTATGAAAGTGACCATCATGTAGATAATTTCTTGTATGAGAAATATGAAAAATATAATGATGGATCTTGGCATCAGCAAGATTATATTTGGCTTCAAGAAACGGCTTATGGAAAACATTCAGATGAAAAATACAAACGTTGGTGTTTAACTAAGCAAACCGATATGAACATTAATAGTGAAAATATGTTTATGCTTGGCAAAGATGGTAACTTTTATATTGATACATCATGTGGAGGTGATTATGAAATTTATAGACCATTTAGTAAAGCAACATTTGAACTAATAAGAGAGGAAGCTATTAAGAATGATGGTGAATATACAGTAGACTAATAGAATAAGTAACTTATAAAATATATTATATGGAAATTACAAGAGATAATTTATTAAGTAGTTTAGAAAAAATCAATACAGCAATTGATGAGTGTACAAATAAAAAGTTTGAGTATATAACAGGTAATAAATATTTGACAGGATGGGCAATTATTTGTAATGTGTCAACTATTAAAGAACTTACAGAAATATTGACTTATTTGTTAAATCAAAAATCAAATACATCTGAGGCTGAAAAAATACTTGGTATAAGTATTGAATCAGAAGTTCCAACAATATGCGGATATACTGTTGATGAATGGATTACAGATATTAAAACTCGTAAATTACATCTTGATAACATTGAACATATAAAGAACCTTATGGTTGCAAAGTCAATACTTGAAAACCATTTAAGTGAGGATGATAAGTTTGCTCTTGACATGCAAAAGGTTAATGAACTTATAACAGATTAATATGACAGATTTAGTTATTACCAATTATGATAACTTTAAGGATCTGTCATATTTTATTGGAGAACATCAAAAAGCTTTAAATATTTTAGATGAAGTTCAAAAATTTTATTTATCATTTTTAAAGTCTAAATTAATATCTAATCATGATTTAGATAGATACCCAGGAAAGTTAATCATACAAAAATTTCATAGTAAAGAAGATTATATACATGTTTATGATGATCATAATCCACAATATAATGATTATGTTAAAGATGCGTATTTACAAGATAAACATGGTTATTGGTTTACTATAAAAACTATTAAAGAAGATAAAGAAAAATGGAGAACATATAAATTAAAGCGATGCGATATTTTATATGATATTGAAAGACCATATTATGTATGTGCTATTGATATAACAAGTGCTCCATATTATTCAAGTTATGTTTGTGATTTAAACGAATTAAAAGATCATGGATATTATAAATGTGGTAAAAAATATATAAGGCCTACTAATGTAGAAGAATATATTACAAAATTAGAAGATAAGATAAATAGAATTAAAGAGCAAGAAAAAGAGCACAAATTATTATTAAGTTTAATTAATGCTGATTATTATAAATCACAAGATACATTTAAAAAAGAATTATCAAAATATTTTCAAAAGTATTGCAATAAATGTTATTATGCGATAAATCCAGTTAATCAAAGATTAATTCAATTTGGTGATGAAGATGATTTAAACAAGTTTAGCTTTAAGATATCTGATGATAAGCGATATTTAATTGTATATACAGCAAAATCAACTGGTGGCACACGAACAGATAGATGGAAAACCTTTGAATATAAAGGAGTTGATTATAACGAATTTTGGTTTGATGTAACAACAGGAAACTTTGTAGAGAATAAGAAGTATTTTAATAAAACATGGGAAGTTGAAATGGATGTAAATAATGGATGGCATCCTTATGATGATGATTAATTATGAGAAAATGTGGATATTGTGGAAAAGAAATTGAAGATTCTCAAATAAAAAGAGAATATATTAATTTATGGGCACCAGATGTTGGACATGAATGTGATTATATTGAAGAAATATGTCCAAATTGTGGTTGGCATAGTGAATGCATAGAAGATCAATTAGATAGTTGGGCATATTAATATGGAAAAGAAATTAGTTGTAACAAATTATGATAATTTTAAAAATGCTGACTTCTTTATTGAACAGTATTTTAAAGCCCAAGAAATGTTAAAGGAAGTAAATGATTTCTTTGCTTCTTTTGTAAGTTCAAAATTATTTACGTCAAATCAATTACGAAATATACATCCAACATATTTAGGCAATCATAGTGATTATAGTTCTGAATTTATTTGGACGAATAATTTTGTTGAACGTAAATTGATGGATAAAGGATATGATAGTAAGATATCCCATGTATATGATGAAAAAACAAATACATATCGTTATAAAAATCGTGACTTAGAAAAATATCATCCACCTTTAACTATTGATGAATATAATAAAGTAAAACAAGAGCTTACAAATAATTGTAATGAAATATGCAACACAATTACAGATATTATTGAAGATACAGAATTTGATTGTTATTATGTATTAAAGGAAGATAATTCATTAGAAGAATTTATTCCAGTTGCAAGCAAAGATACAATTAAGTTTGATTTCCAAAAAGATAAAGGATATATAATTATATCTGGATATTTTTATCATTATCATGAATGGGGTGCACAATTTGGTAATTCAGCATCAAAATTAGATAAAGTTATAAAGTATATCTATGTTGATAGAAACACAAATAATATTATTAAAGTTGAAAGCAAATCTGAAACTGTAAGAAAAGGTAATGCAGATGGTAAATCTTATTGGGATAGCCATAGTGATTATTGCTTGAGCAGTATGAATAAGAATGCTGTCAATACTCAAAGTTTCGATAATGTTATTAAGAAATTGAAACATTATTTGCATAATGATGCTTATACTCATCGCGTATATTCCAATAATAAAGAAGCAATGCAGCAAGCACGTGAAATGGATCTAAAATATATCATGGAATATTATGCACCAAAATATGAAAAGGTATACAAAAAGAAATTAACCATGGAAGTTATTACTACTTGTTCGCCGTGGGGTAAATTTTAATAAATATGTCAAGAACTTATAAAACAAACAAAAGACTTCGTAGATGGTCCAGAAATAAAAAATATAGTTTTCTTTTTCGTGAGATAATTGATTATACTGGAACAAATGTGCATTGGAGAAAACATGCTCCTTATGGTGCAAAAATTAATATTAAGCGCCCAAATGGATCTTATGATGCTTGGGCAAATAATGCCTATGTTACAGATATAAATGATAAGGATTTTTATATAAATATTAAAATTCGTATCAATAAAAAGTCTCAAAGGAAATCATTAACTAGAAAAATATTGGAAGAAAATAATATTTTTAATAAATAAATATAAATACCGATATGCAATCTATTGTTAATTTTATATTAAAAGAAGAAGCTATAAAAAATGAATTATATACAAGACGCGCTATTTTAGAAACAAAAGGAGATCCTATTGATGAACAATGGCTTAATGATGAAAAACCTGTAATGACAAAAGATGGTCGACAAGTTATTATTGTTGAAATAGATCTTAAAGAAGTACCTAATATAATTCATGGACAAGTTAAAATGAAGAATAAGTTATTTGATTATGAATGGCTTGATGATGGTACATGTCAAAAGGCCTTGGATCAATTAGGTAACCCAAAGAAACCAGAAGAATCAGATAATTTAGTTAAAGCAAATTAAGATATACTTAGTAAAGATAAATTAAATATTTTTAATATTCATTTGAAATTATTTTATTATTTAACTATTTATTAAATATATTTAACAAATTTTAATAATTAAATTTGTTTGAGAGAGTTTTATTTTTTATGTTTAACCCGGACTATATTTGCTAGGTCCACAGAATTATAAATATAATGGCAAATAATACAAATAAACAACGTCTTTTAACAGCAGCAGATATTTATGCTGATGATAATTTTCCTTATTTCAAAAACGATATTGAGCGTATTAAATATATGAAGAAGGCATACGGTAATATGTCAATTGCAAAGTCGTTCTCAATATTTTATGGAGTTGAAGTATCTCAGGAAATTAAACAAAATAAGGCAATTAATTCAGTTCAAACAATTGAACTTGGTAAGATTTACTCAGGTGTTGTAAAATCTTTCGATAAGGATGGAATTTTATTTAATATGCCTGGAGTAAAGGATGAAATTATCTCAAAGGAAAATTTCAATGATTGTGCTGCATCTATTAATGCATATTTAGCAAGTCATAATAATAAGTTACTTTTTGAGGTTCGTGAACATAAGAATAATAAGTACATCGTATCAGTTATTAGTGCTTATTATAAACAATGGACAAATACTATTAATAAGGCTATTCAACATGAACAAGGAATTAACATTCATATTGATTCTTTAGTAAAGGGAGGTTATATTTGTCATACAGATATTACACCGCTTTGTCAGTTGACTGGTAAGAAGTATACACATTCTGTCTTTATACCAGGTTCACATATTGTTCTAAACATTGAACATGACTTTGAAAAATGGATTGGACAAGATGTTACAATTGTTCCACAAAAATTTGTAGAGTTCCGTCGTGATATTAAGACTGGATTGGTTGAGAATTCATTAGTAGGTTCACGTAAGAAAGTACTTCAGATTCTTGGCATGAATAATATTCATGAAATCTATAATAAATGGCTTCTTGCTTCAAGTGACGAACGTGTTAAGTATGTTCCAGAAGTATTTGACGGAGTTGTTACTGGTATTATTAACTCAAGCAATAAGACAGGTATATTTGTTGAGCTTAATGATAAGTATATAACAGGTCTTATGCCAATTGATGCAATTGATTTACTTGATTATAAGCCAGGTGATCCAATCAGAGTTAAGATTGCAGAATTTGAAACTCAAGAAGGAAAGGATCCATTCATTTTCAATAAAAAGGGACAATTGCTTAAGTGTAATGTTCGACCAGTGTTTGAACTAGCTTAAAATTAAATAACATAAGCTTTTATATAATTAGAAGGGAATCTTTGGATTCCCTTCTAATTTTCATTATATTTTTCTAATATAATTTAAATTTTTTAATTAAGATACTATATTATAATTGTAAATCAATAAAATTAATTAAAATATGAAGCTTAATATTATTAAGGTTCTGAACGAAATTGATGCTGCTGATGCAACTGTTAGAATGCTTAATGATCCTGATGCAGTTTGGAATCTCCCAAACAATGAGAATGATTTATATCAGGAATATCTTTATTACAAGATGGCCACTGAAATGGAAAATAACAGTACATGGGATCTAATTGAGCATTGTGAAAAGTATGGTTGGGATTATTCACACCTCAATATCAAAAAGGTTCTTACTTTTGATGAGTGGATTATTGAGGAAAACAAGATGCGAGCAAATTACATAGTTTATCGAATGGCTGCTTAATTATTCAACCTTAAAAAATATTCAATATGTGCGAAATAGGAAAGACGTTTGCTAATGTTAATTATTACAATAAAGAAATGCAAAAAGGTATGGAAGATAAATTATTCTTTTTAGACCGTCTTCCAAAGAACGATAATTATGTTTTCATTGACTTTGGGTGTGCCGACGGAACTATGATAAATGCTCTTGCTTCAATTTTTGATAGTGAGAAGCCATCAAATAAGACATATATTGGCTATGATATTTCCGAGACTATGATTGATATAGCAAAGACAAATTATCATGGTCCCGCAAATGCCGATGTAATTTTTACAACTAACTGGGCTGATGTTGAGAAAAAATTTAATCCATACAGAAAGACTGTATTGATTCTTTCTTCAGTTATCCATGAAGCTTATTCATATGCAAAGGATGAAAATGATATTGCAACATTTTGGGATCGAGTTCTGAACACAGGATTTGATTATATCATTATCCGTGATATGTGTCCTTCTGATGATATTGATAGAAAGTCAGTTAGTTGGATTGAAACTAGAATTCGTCAGATGACTGACCACGATATGCTAAAGGATTTTGAAAATGAATGGGGTTCAATTTCAAACAATCGTAATTTGATTCATTTCCTTCTTAAGTATCGTTGGAAGGTAAATTGGAATCGTGAAGTTCATGAGAACTATTTCCCTATATCTACAAATCTTCTTGTTCAGAATTTCAATGATGGTTTTAATATTGATTACTTTGAGCGTTTCAGACTTCCTTGGTGGGAGCAGTGTTGGAAGAAGGACTTCGATATAAAAATTAATGACTATACTCATGTAAAGGCAATATTTACAAAGAAGAAGAATTATGAAGCAGAATAAAATAAAACCATGTTCTCTTGATTGGAACAAGCAACAGCTAATTCATCGTTGGCGAATTATTGAGTTCCAGACATATTATCGAAAGTATAATGGTCAAATGAAACCATGTCACCCAATTGTATCAAGTGGTGATTATTATTTTGATTCTTATGAGGAAGCTGAATCATATTTCAAAAAGCATTTTGGATATGATGAATGGCTAAAGTCTTGTAATGATTTGGGTCATAAAGCATATTATGAGATAATCAATGATCATGCCGCAGTACTTCGATATACTGATTCTGATAATTATCGTATATGTACTTGGAGTATCTGTGATTTCTATGAAGATGCAAACAATTATAATGGAGGTGTAATAAAGAATTAATATGTATAAGGAACATAAGTTTACATTTACACATCAAGAGTTAGTAAGTTATGTAAAGTGTTATCTTGCTTCTTGTGGAATAACTGAATATGATTGCTGGGAGAAATCTTACAATACTGAAGACTGGTATGGAATTGAAACTCATTGGGATACTTGTCGTATTTTTGGGCTTCCTGCTCCATATAATATTGGGCATATTCAAATTGATATTATAAATACACATATTAGTTTTCGTTTGATTGCAAAGCAAGAGAGAAAACTTGATGAAAATGAACAGAAACTATATAAGACAGATGTTATAAAAACTGCTGATGATATCTGGGTATTTGAAATGGCAGATGCCGAAAAGGATGAACGATGGGCAGATCGTCGTACAGGATTCAATTATGGATATGAAATTCATGAACATAATATTCAGATGTTTAATGATTTTCTAAATACAATATTCAAAGAGAAATACAATACAATGTTTGTTGTTCAATTGGCTGCTGAATGCTATGAGAAACAAAGAATGATTAAAGAGTTTGAGGAACTTGCAGCAAATGCATGGCACCTGCATAAAAAACTATGGGACACTATCAATGATTTTGCTACTCAGTGGGGAGAAACAGATCGTATGAAATTGATTAATAGATATAACTTAAGTTTTAAAGCAAAAGATGAAACAGAAGGACAATCACAAGATACTTTGCAATAGTGCAAAGAAAATTCAAGACGTTTTAGTAAAAAACAATTTTGAAATTGTAGAAGGACCGAACATTGGTAATTGTATGTGTTTGTGGCTTGTTGAAAGTGGACAACCTTATCATATAGGTGTATATATTTCAAAATTTTATTATCGCGAGAATAGTAAGTTAAAATTAATGGAATAATTTTAATAATATTTGAAATTTTAAATATAAGTACTATATTATTTATGTATGGATGATAACATAAAAACATTCATTATATTTGTAACAAACAAATAATATAAAATATGACACCTGAACAAAGATTCATCGACATCGTAAAGACAATGATTGAATTTGGAATGCTAGATGTTCATCGTTTGAATGATACTGAATATGTCATCGAGCGTGTTGAGCTTTATCTTGAGGCTAAAAATTTCGTCAATAAGAATTTCGCAGGAATGTTTTAAAATTAAATAATATGAAGTTTAAGGAAATAGAAATTATTAAAAGTTCATTTTTCTTTATCAAATGTATTACAAAATATAATGATTACATGGGTGATAAGGAAATTGAAATGATTGAAAAAATTTCTTCATGTATTCCGCGAAAAGGAGATGTAATTAGTGTTATAAATAAAGATACTAATATAAGAGAATTTCTAAAAGTTAAATATGTTTTTATTGATTATGTTTGTAATAAAATGACAATTTGGTGTTGAATTAACTAATTAAAATAAATAAAATAATATGAATTATACAAAGTTGGCATTTAAGTTTAGGGATTGGTGGAATAGCCCTAATTGTCCGGAAGATCTTGAAAAGGCTGATGTAGATGTTTGTGTACTAGCATGGGCTGATGCAACAGAAACTGATTTGGGAGATGGTCTTAATGAACTATGTAATAGAATTATTGAACTTGGAATACTTTAAGATATGAATTTAATTGAAACACTTGTAAAAAATATTGAATATAATGGTAAGATTTATACTCCACGATTGTATCTTACAGCATGGAATAATTGGTGTGTTTCTTATCGTAATCCTGTAGATTTTGAAGATTATATTTGTTCAGTTTGTGTAGAGCCAAATAATGAGCCTCGTAATATTGAAGATACCATTGGATATTTAAATGAATATATTGGTAATACTCGTACTTTAGACGATGCAGTTATAATGATTAATAATTATATTAAGAAAAATTTTATAAACAATTAAATAAATAAGAATATGAAAGTTTCAATTATTGGTGCAGGTAATGTAGGTGCAACAGCAGCAATGAAGATTGCTAATGATAATTATGTAAATGACATCGTTCTGCTTGATGTTCGTGAAGGTGTTGCTGAAGGTAAGGCAATGGATATTATGCAGAGTATTGCAATGTTGGATATGAATGTAACCGTATCAGGAACGACTGCTGATTATTCGAAGACGGCTAATTCAGATATTATCATTATTACATCTGGTGTTCCTCGTAAGCCAGGAATGACACGAGAGGAGCTTGTAGGAGTAAATGCTAATGTTATGGATCAAGTTCTTGAAGGAACAACAAAGTATTCTCCGAATGCAAAGTATATCGTGGTATCTAATCCTATGGATACGATGACTCAGATGGTCGTTAATAAGCTTGGTACTGAAGAGGCATACCGAGTAATGGGAATGGGTGGAATGCTTGATAGCGCACGATTTAGGTATTACATTTGGAAGACTGCTAATAAGCATATGCCAGTAGTCATGTCAAATATTGTAGGTACTGTAATTGGTGGTCATGGAGATACAACAATGATTCCTCTTGTCAATATGGCTAAAATTAATGGTCAGCCTATTAAGAACATTCTTACTCCTGCTGAAATTGAGGAGGTAGTTAATTCTACAATGAAGGGTGGTGCAACACTTACTAAGATGCTTGGAACATCTGCATGGGAGGCTCCAGCAGAGGGAATTAATCAAATGGTAAAAGCAATTGCATTTGATGAGAATATTGAAATTCCGTGTTCCGTTTATCGTCCTAAGTTTGAATTGTGCATCGGATCTCTTGCATATGTAGGCCGTGATGGAGTTCAGCAGGCTGGATATGAGGATCTAGATAATATGCCCGAGTTCATTGCAAGTGTAGAAGCCGTACGAAAGGTTAATGAAGCATTGAATAAGGGATGCTAATTTATTGATTTACAAAAATAAATGGGACTGCCTGTGATAGGTCGTCTCATTTTTTATTTTAAATTTTTCATATATTATAATTTATAAATAAATGAAATTATTTATATAATATTTGAATTTTATTTTTTATATACTATATTATAACTGTAAATCAATAAAATTAGAAAATATGTTAGTTACAATTGCTTGGATTGAGAAGAATTACAAAAAGTTCAATAAGATGTACTGGGACAACAAACTTCCCAACATCGCCTTTAAGACAAGCCGTTCTTCTCATACTTGGGGATATGCTGCTTTCAAATATGATTATGCTCATGATACCATTCATCCCACTGCAATTACTCTTTCTAATTACTATGATTCTCCTGAGGATGTTAAGTTGAACACCTTGCTTCACGAGATGATTCATATTGCTGATTACACTTTCCATCCTGAGCATTTTATCAGAAACGGTCGCCGCGTTTCAGGTCACCATTATGACGCTCATGGTTATTGGTTCCAGTCTGAGGCAAAGAGAATTGAGAAGTTCGGTTGGGTAATTACCAAGCACGTTACTAAGGAGGAGGAAAAAGTTTCAAAGCTCTCCGTTCGTTCTGAAAAATGTCTTGAGAGAAAAAAGGATGTCGCTCTGATTTGTGTTCTCCGCGGAACAACTGGAATGAATTTCTACTTCAAGACCGATATTTACAAGGCCAAGATGATTCCTTCCACAATCAAGAGATACAATTTCTATTACATCGGAGAGGTTAGAAAAATTGAGTTCTATACTTTCGAAGATGAGAAACTCGCTGCAATGAGGAGCTGCGGAAAGAGACTTACAGGTTGGCATTTAAACAATGAGAAAATGTTGAAGAAACTTGAAAGCCTCAAGGCAACGACAATTAAGTTTTAATTAAATAATTAACAAATATGAGAGACGATATTATTGAGTTGAAAGCTTACGGTGATAACAGCCGAATGTTGAACAAGGAGAAAAACAATTTGCGTGTTTATCTTTCACAAGCTCGAAAGAAGCTTAGGGAAACAAATGATCCTGAGAAACGTAAGAAACTTCAGAAACGAATTGATGAACTAACTGCTCGTATTGCAGCAATTCCAACTGTAAAGGTAAGCGATGTATTTGGTAAGTTTGATAGAAGTATTTTTAAACGTTAAATAATAAATTTATGAAGAAATTTTTAATTTTGTTTATTGCAGTATTTGTATTATGTTCATCTTCAAGTTATTCACAAAATATATTTGAATACAATAAAACAATTGAGTTTGGTATACATTTTGGAGCTGTTGACCAACATAATGGAACACACATGGGATTTCAAACGTTAATGGCAAATGTAGCTATTTATGGTGTTTATTTAGATGCTGGCGGTTGGGCTCCTGCCCATGGTCGTGATGTAAATGTAGGTAAATGGGATGATGAAAAATGTTTTGCTTTTCATGGTGGTTATCAAATCCCAATTGCACGGTGGTTGAAAATAACACCAATGATTGGATATTATAATCATCAGTATGGGCATACAAATGGATGGAATTGGACTGTAGATAGTCATGGAATTAAAAATGAATTTAATGCAACTTGGGAAAGTGTAGGATTTGATTATGGAGGACAAATACAATTTAATATAAAGTGTTCAGATAATATTAATTTTAATATTATGGGTACATTAACAAAAAATATGTGGTATGGTGGTTTAGGAATTGGTATTAATTTATCGGGAAAGAATAAAAATACAGTAACAACAAATTCACATACAACATCACATACAACATCATATAGAACAACATATGTTCCAAGATATAGATATTCAAGATATTCAAGATATCGTAGTTTTAAATAAACCTTACTTAATTACTATATTTTATAACGATACAAATGAATAATTTGTATCGTTTTTCTATATTTAAAACAATAACATTTGACAGAAAAACACTTTGAAAATGGGAGGTGATCCCATATCTCGTGAGAGATTTACATAAATATATTTTACTTTATTAAATGATACTTGATAGAACATGGAACAAAAAGGACCAAAAGCTTACCATAAGTTATATTGATAAAGGTGGTAATCGTCAATTTTATCAGAAATATATTCATCATATTAAATCCTATGAATATGATAAAGATGGTGAATATGAAACATGGGACGGTAAACGTTGTAACAAAATTTTTAAGGAAACATTAGATTATACTCCAAATGAATTTGAGCTTTTGGAATTTATGTATGAATTACCAAAAGATTTAAATGATACAATACATTCTCAATATTTCCCAAAGTTATATTCATTCGATATTGAAACTGAGGTCAGTTTGGAATTTCCTGACCCAGAAAAGGCAGAACAAAAGGTTACAGCTATATCATTAGTTGGACCTGATTTATCATGCATAGTTTATGGTTTACATAAACTTGATGAAGAACAAATAGCTTTATTTAGAAAACGTTATTTAGATTGGATTGATAATAATGAGTTTGCATCAACATTAGTTAAAAATAATGGTTGGAAACCAAAAGTATTATATCAATATTTTGCATCTGAGGAAGAATTACTTACACATTTCTTTACTGTTATAATATCTAAAATAGCTTGTTTAGCAGGATGGAACGCATACGGATTTGATATGCTTTATTTAACAAATAGATTAATCAGACTATTTGGTAAGAATATAGCAATGAATATGATTCGTAAGTCATCACCAACAAGAGAAATTAAGAGATATTCATGGGAAGACATTAGTAAAGAAAAGAAATATTTCTTTGGACCTGCTCATAGTATTATATTGGACTATATGCAGGTAGTTGAACAATATGATTATATTTTAAGACCTTATGAGTCATATTCATTGGATTGGGTAGGTAATGCTGCTGTTAAAGCTCATAAGATTAAATATGAAGGATCATTGCAGCAATTATATGAAAGAGACCCAGAATGGTATTATTTCTATAATGCTGTTGATAGTTTGATTACTGAGCTTATTCACTATAAACTTAAATCAATTGAATCACCATGTGCTGTATCATCAGTAACATTAGTACCATTACAAGCTGCATTCGGGCAGGTTGCATTAGGAACTGCAAATGTATTTGAAGAGTTTTATGAACAAGGTAAAAAAGTAGTATGGGATTATGATGCAATTGAAAGAGTAAAAATACCATATGAAGGTGCATTCTGCGGATGTGTGCCAGGTCGTTATGAATTTACTGTATGTTTTGACTTTGCATCACTTTATCCATCTCAAGTACGAACTTGTAATTTGTCATTTGAGAATTTCTATGAAAAGAAAATTGGTCCTGATAGTTTTGGTAGATATACTGTTGCTAAATGGACTGAAGCTGAACTTGAGGAATTCAGAAAAGATCCAAATTACTTTGTTACTGTTATGGGTAATGTTTATAAGAATGATAAGGATTACACGTTCCGTATCGTTCAAACAAAACTTAAAGCATTACGTGATAATTATAAATACACAGGACAACGACTTGAATCTGAATTACTTGTTGAAATTGATAATCTTATTAAAGGAGTTCAAGAACATAAAGAAATTCATAAGGATGTACTTGACTTAATAATGTTAAAATTTAATAAGACTCAACAAGATCTTTATAATATGTCAATTGATGACTTAAAGAAATTTAGAGTTGATGTTGAAGACCTAAGACATGAATATAGTTTATTAGAGTTAGCACATAAAGTATTGGCTAATGGATTATATGGAGCATGTGCAAATAGATTCTTTTATTTCTATAATGTTTATCTTGCTGCCGATATTACTGGAGAATGCCGTAATCTTACAAAGACAATGTGGAATAATCTTGAAGAATGGTTCCATGAAGGTATTTGGAATAGACCTGATTTGTGGGAAAAATTTAATTTTGAATTAGATCAAAGCAAACATGATTGGTTTAGAAAACAAACTATATCTTGTTATTCAGATACTGATTCTGTGTACGTTACATTTGGAAATTTCTTTAAGTGTATGACACAAAAGTATAGAGAATTATATAAAGATAAGATGGCTAAAGTTAATTGGATATTGAAATATTGTAAAGAATTCCAAGATGGCCAAAATAATCAATGGTGTCGTGATATATATGATCCAAGACATGGTAAGAATGTTCATGAATTTGAATTGGAGACAATATCATATGCTCAAATATGTATTAAGAAAAAGAAATATTTGAAAGGATATGCATTTGTTAAAGGAAAGTTCTATGATGAACCAAAAGTATCAGGCACAGGTATTGAACTTATTAAATCAACAACACCTAAACTTTGCCGTAGTATACTTAAAGATCTTATGAATAGTTTGATGTTTGAATATAATGATGATATTAAGAATGATTATATTATGATGTTTAATCACAAATTATTAGAATATCGTAAAGATTTCTATAAGGCTCCAATTGAGGATATATCACAATCAATAGGTGTTGGAGATTATAAGAAATATGTTATAGATGATAAGAATAATTTGGAACTTGGTAAACAATGTCCAGTATCAGTTCAAGCTATTGCAAGATATAATTATTTAGCTCACAAGAATGGAGAAGATAATAAGTGTCAATATTCAGGAAAGATAAAGTATTATAATATTCGTATTAATGAAAAACAAGAAGGTTTCTTTGGATATCCTGCAGGAGAACTTCCAGAATGGGCACCAAAAATTGATAAGTTAACACAATGGCAGAAAAACATTATTGATCCTATTAATAGATTTTCGGAGGTAATGGACATACCTAAAGTTAATGCTTCAAACACACAACAATTGAGTTTATTCTAAGTGAATAAACTCTTTTTTATTATTTTTAAATATACATAAAAATAAATATATTAACTATAAATATGCTTAAGAAATTTTTTGCTAAATTTCAAAATCAAGAATTATATAATGCATTTAAAATTTCTAAAGATTTTGCTACTCCTAATATTAGTAAAATTGTTACTATTAAAAAACCAGTATGTATTAAGTTGACTAATATTAATTGGGCATCATTAACAGATGGTGAAAGCATAGCAAGTATCGATGCGCCAGAAATATTACATAAAATTAATGCATCATACAGTGATAATACAAATGCTGAAGTAAACGTTGTATCATTAAATGCATTTGATGATAATGAATGTAAAATTGAATCTAATAAATATTGGTTTAAGAGACCTGGTATTTATTTCATTAAAGGAATATTTGGATATAAAAGAACAAATAATTTTATTAAATGGGTTATTAAAGAACCAATTATTACATCTATTAAATGGGAAGACAACATATCATTAAATATGATACAATCAGAAACTGCTCCAATAATATCAAATAAAGTTATTGCAGAGTATTCAAATGGTGAAATTCAACGATTTGATTTTATATCAATTAATGTATATTCTGATAACACATGTAAAACATTAGCACCTAATGATTGGTATAACACTCCAGGTGTATATTATATTAAAGGAAAATATAATAATTTTATAACATCAAATTATATTACATATACTATAAAAGAAGAAGATCATGATTATTATTTATATGTAGGTCATGAAGATCCAAATACATTAGATTTAAATAATATTAATGCTGGATCATTTATTAATAATGAAATGGCTCCAGGTTGGGTTAATTTAACAGAAGCAGGTATATCAATTGATGATAATACACAATTTGATATATACGTAGAAGGAGCTACTATAGGTAAATGGTATATAGCTATACCTAAACCATTCGTATCTGCAAATTCAAATTATACAACTGTAGCTGCTGGATTACAAAAAATGACAAATAATGTCATTATAATTAATGGGAATGAATATAATGTATTTACCAGATCTGGTGAATCTAAACATACAACAATGTGGTTTACAAGTATAAATAATGTAACAGACCCTAATCACATATTTACTGAAGATCATGATTATTATTTATATGTAGGTCACGAAGATCCAAATACATTAGATTTAAATAATATTAATGCTGGTTCATTTATTAATAATGAAATGACTACAGGTTGGGTTAATTTAACACAAGCAGGTATATCAATTGATGATAATACACGATTTGATATATATGTAGAAGGAACTACTATAGGTAAATGGTATATAGCTATACCTAAACCATTAGTTTCATCAAATTCTAATTATAATACAGTAGCTTCTGGATTAGAAAAGATGTCAAATAACGTTATAATGGTTAAAGGACATGAATATAACGTATTTACTAGATCTGGCGAATCTAAACATACAACAATGTGGTTTACAAGCATAAATAATGTAACTGATTCTAATCACATATTTACATAAGAATATAGTTTTATAAAATAAACAAGGGAATAGCAAAGCTATTCCCTTTATTATTTTAAATATTTTATAAATTAAAATGTCATTGTATATTTCATATTAGCACCTAAATTAGTCATAATTATTGAATATTCTACACTATCAACAGTTATTGTGCTAGTTACAAATGCTCCTTGTGGATAACCATTTGGATCAGTAATTACTGGGTTAGTTAAATCATCATCATTATTTGTTGTTATCCATGCTGATGGCAATACCATATAAAGATCAGTTGATTTTGTTAATGCAGATGTATTTAATATTTGTGGTTCAACTGGTTTAGTAGCTGGGAAATTCATTGCTGCAATTGTTTCAGCTGTTGGCTCAGTTTTTGTTGGAGTCAAATATGCAGATTCATCTACTGGTTCTTCGACTGGATCATCAGTTTCAACCTCAGCAGTTGATGCTTTTGCTACATCATCATCATCAATATCTCCATCATTATCTAAATCATACTTTTTATTATCATCTGTAACTGTTTCTCCTTTATGAGATGCTACTTCTTCAGGAGTTACTGGTTCTTCAGGAGTTACTGGTTCTTCAGGAGTTACTGGTTCTTGTTCTCCTGATCCTTCTAAAACATTAGCAGCACCACCTGGGACATACCAATCATTATTAGCCATGTCTTCATCATATCTTGTAAGACCTGTTGCGGCTGTAAACTTTTGCTCTTTAGTCATGCCTGAAGCATCAATACCCATAGCTTCAAGTCTTTCTTCTATTCTACTCATTATTTATTCAATTTATTTATTTATATATTTAATAATAATTATTTTATGTAATATTTATATCATAAATTATTTTATCATAAATTATTTTATCATAAAATACTGCTTGATGTAATTATATAAAATATTATCCAGATCATCCTCTAATATAGTGTCAAGAACATTTTATTATGCTAATATATAAACTATTATATTATTTATTATATAGGATGATAAAGGATAAAAAAAGAGGTATTTCTAAAAAATACCTCTTTAAATTATTTAATAATCATATTTAATCACCAGGATTTTCAAGAGCTGCAACACGAGCAAGAAGAGCTTCATATTTAGCTTGTAAATCAGTGAATGCTGCAGCAGTTACTTCTTCATTATCTATAATAACCTCCATAACATTTTCATATGGAACAGCTTCAACAGCAGCAGTTGTTAACACAAAATAGTTTGTTCCATCTGCAACTTCATTACCTGCAGCAGTAAATTCACCAGCACCTGCATTAGATGTATAATAAGTTTTACCTTCAGTTAATGTTGTACCATTGTCTACAGCTGAATAAACAGCATCTTGAGCTTCGGATTTATTGCCGAGTGTGCCAATCTTATTATCTACTTCAGCCTTTGTATAATGAGTTGCATCTTTAGCATCTACTTCAGCCTTTGTATAATGAGTTGCATCTTTAGCATCTACTTCAGCTTTTGTATAAACATCAGCTGCATTTGCTTTAGATGCAATTTGTGTTGTAAGAGCACTAACTACATCATCATTATCAACTAATTTATCTGAAATTTCTTTAAGTGTATCATATGCAGAATCAGCTCCATTAATTAAATCAGATATCTTCTTATCAACATATGATTTAACTGTATGTGCAACTGCTGGTTGTGCAGGTACATATCCAGGTTCGTCTTCTTCACCTTGTGCTTCAGTTGCTTCAGTTGCATTTCCAAGAGCGCCAATTTTGTTATCTACTTCAGTCTTTGTATAATAAGCTGCATCTTTATCATCTATTTCAGTCTTTGTATAAACATCGGCAGCATTTGCTTTATTATCGTTAAGATCATTTAATGCTGTTGCTGTTACACGTTCTACTTCTTCTAAATTAGCAATTGTTGCAAACTTTTCGTCTGCTGCAGTTTTTGTATAGTGAGTTGCATCTTTAACGTCAACATAAGATTTAACTGTATGTGCAACTGCTGGTTGTGCAGGTACATATCCTTCTTCTCCTTCAACACCTTGTGCTTCAGTTGCTTCAGATGCATTACCGAGTGAGCCAATCTTATTATCTACTTGAGTCTTTGTATAAACATCATCAGCATTTGCTTTAGATGCAATTTGTGTTGTAAGAGCACCAACTACATCATCATTATCACCTAATTTATCTGAAATTTCTTTAAGTGTATCTAATTCTTGAGGAGCAGCGCCAACTAAATCTGTTATCTTCTTATCAACGTATGATTTAACTGTATGTGCAACTGCTGGTTGTGCAGGTACATATCCTTCTTCTCCTTCTACACCTTGTGCTTCAGTTGCTTCGGTTGCATTTCCAAGATTACCAATTTTTTCACCAACAAAAGTCTTTGTTGCATAATCTTCTAATGCAGATGCATCGAATGTACCTGTATCACCTTTAGGACCTTGAGCACCATCTTGACCATCAGCTCCTTTAAGTGAAGCAAGCCATTCAGATTGATTACCTTCAAATCCATTCTCTACAGCAAGTTCATATGCAGATTTACCGTCAGCACCATCAGCACCATCAGCACCAGCTGCACCTGTTTCACCAGCAGGTCCTTGAGCTTTTACTTCAGTATCTGTTTCTCCAATAAACCAGTTACCATTTGCTCCAATATGTGGAGTTACTCCATCAGCACCTGCTTGCCCAGCTGCGCTAGCAATCCAATTAATTAAATCTGCTGTATCATTGATTATTATGTTTTCATCAATTTGAATTCCGTTCCAATCAATATCAACTGCATTAATTAATTTATAAAAATCTTGAGATTCTATATAAGTCTGAGCATTTGATGTGGCATTTGTTTGTGTCAATCTATTACCCATTTTAGTACCTAATTTTTTATTAGGAACATTTGAAAAAATAATATCTTTTAATGTTATTTGAGCCATATTTTTTATGTATGTATTTTTTATTTCAATATCAATTTGATAGTGGAACGGATTCCACTATCAAATATTATTTTATTTATTCGCTAAATGTCATCGTATATTCCATATTAGCACCTAAATTAGTTACAATTATTGAATATTCTACACTATCAACAGTTATTGTGCTATCTACATATGCTCCTTGTGGATAACCATTTGGATCAGTAATTACTGGATTAGTTAAATCACCATCATCATCTGTTGTTATCCATGTTGATGGCAATACCATATAAAGATCAGTTGGTTTTGTTAATGCAGATGTATTTAATGTTTGTGGTTCAATTGGTTTAACAGCTGGGAAATTCATTGCTGCAATTGTTTCAGCTGTTGGCTCAATTGTTGTTGGAGTTAAATATGCAGATTCATCTACTGGTTCTTCAGATGGATGATATTCTGCCATTTTTGCTTCCAATGCTGCAACTCTAGCTAAAAGTGCATTATATGTTGCAATTGATACGTATTGTGATGGATCAAATTCTGCATCTTGACCATCGGCTCCTTTAAGTGAAGCAAGCCATTCAGATTGAGTACCTTCAAATCCATTTTCTACGGCAAGTTCATATGCAGATTTACCGTCAGCACCATTTGCACCAGCTGCGCCATCTTGACCATCTTGACCATCAGCTCCTTTAAGTGAAGCAAGCCATTCAGATTGAGTACCTTCAAATCCATTTTCTAGAGCAATTTCATATGCAGATTTACCGTCAGCACCGGCTGCACCAGCTTGACCATCTTGACCATCTTGACCATCAGCTCCTTTAAGTGAAGCAAGCCATTCAGATTGAGTACCTTCAAATCCATTTTCTAGAGCAATTTCATATGCAGATTTACCGTCAGCACCTGCACTTCCACCTTCTTCTAATGATGAAACTCTATCATTAAGATCTACAATAGCACCTGCAGCTACTTCATTTGATGCATCAATTTCATCTTTTAATGTATTTAATTCTTCTTTAGTTGCATAATTTTCTAGTTGAGAAGATACATCAACATTATTAATTAATTCATCAACTTGTGTTTTAGTATATACTTTAGAAGCATCTGCTTTATTTTCTAATACTGCAGTAAGTTGTTCTTTTGTATAATAACCGCTAAGAATTTCTGTTAATTGTTCATTACTTACTTTAGATGCAATCGCTTCAGCAACTTGTGTCATTGTTGCATTATCATTTAATGCAGCTGCAATTTCTTCTAAAGTATCTAAAGTATCAGGAGCAGCACCAATTAAATCAGTAAGTTTTTGATCAACATATGATTTAACTGTATGAGGAACTGCAGGAGATCCTGGAGTAGCTTCTCGTATAAGAGTAACTTGAACCCACATTCCTAAAGCATTACCATCTAAGTCATATAATTGAATTGGATTTGTTGAATCAAGAGTATTAACATTATATTCATTTCCAATAAATCCTTCAATATTGTTTTCAATTACTTTAACTTTAGCACCATCACTACGCATTTCAGTAACTTCAACTTTACCTTCGCCCCATTTAATAGTTGCTTCAGCATCACCAAATGATTCGAATGAATATATTGCTAATTGAGCAGATTGACCATTAGAAATATTACCAAGATTTCCAACTTTATCATCGATATCTTGTTTAGTTGCATAACGTTTATCTGCATCTTCAGTTCTTAATGCATAATCTTTAATAAAACCTAAAAGATTAATTGCTGTATTAAATGTTTCTTCTTGTTCTGGTGTTAGTGTTGCTCCAGAACCAGATTGTGATGCTGCTTCAATAGATTCTTTTAACCATGCTAATAATTCAGATGTTGTATTAATATTTAATCCTTCTCTAACTTCTGCACCGTTCCAATCAATTTCAATAGCGTTAATAGATGGAAAAATATCTTCATACTCTAAATTAGTATTAAATACACCACGTCTACTATTTGAAGGATTAGAATATTTACCACCAGTAGTAAATACTGAATCCGCATTAATATTATTAAATTTTATATTACCTAATATTTTTTCCATACGTATATTATGTATTATTTATTTTATTTAAATATGTGATTAGAATCAGTTACATTATTTATACTTGTAAACCACATTGATGTATGTTTAGATTCACCAGATCTAGTAAATACATTATACTCGTGTCCTTTAACTGTTATGACATTGTTTGTCATCTTTTCTAATCCAGCAGCTACTGTACTATAATCTGATACAGTTGAAACTAATGGTTTTGGAGATGCAATGTACCATTTAGCTGATTCATTTCCTTCTACGTATATATCAAATTGTGTATTATCATCAACTGATATACCGGCTTGTGTTAAATTAACCCAACCTGGAGTCATTTCGTTATCGATAAATGAACCTGCTGTAATATTATCTAAATCTAATGTATTTGGATCTTCGTGTCCTACATACAAATAATAATCATTATCAACTGGTGCATCTGGATCTACATATCTAACAGTAAATGATTTTGATGCAGATTTTCCACTATATCTAGCTGTTATTATAATAGTTGCTGCTACGTTAGGAACTATAATTGTTTCTTCTGAAATTTCAGCACCACCACTTATAGAAATTATAGCATCATCTGTTACATTTACATTTGTTCCATCACTATAATTAGCTATTATTGTACCCTTATTAAAATTAAATGATGTTCCACCATTAACATTTGTAGGTAATGAACAATTCCATGTAATAGAACTTAATGTAACTTCTGGAGTTGGATCAATATCAATTGTTTTAGATGGATCTGTTACATATATTCTATCATTAAATTCTTTATCCTTGTCACCAGTAATATATACATTATATTTAACATTACTGAAGTATAATGAATATACATATGTATACTTAGATGTTTCTTCGGCTTGATAATCTGTTAAATTATTTCCTTGAATATCAAATACACTTAATTCTTCTGGAATAGCTACATAGTAAATTGGACTATCAATAACTGGATTTTCTTTTGGAAGAGAATCAAACTTTGTAGGTGTTTGTGTTATTTGCACCCAACCGTTATTAACAGAAGGCTCCTTCTTAATAGTTGGCTTAACATTACCAATATAATAATATAATGCTTTAGTTGTTGATTCATTTTCTTCAACTTCACCTAAATTAAAGAATACATTAAGTCTAGATTTATTATAGATATTAACATCAGTCTTCCAGATATCATATTCAATACCGTTTATGATAAATGGCATTGTAACATAATTACCATCACCATCAACAATTTTATTACCTTCTTCATCTTTTTTGTACATAATATCTAATTCATATCCGTGCATATTTGTATCTTCATAATCACGTATATTATTATTATTCTTATCAATCCATATATTAGCCCATGCAGTATGTGGATGTGGTTCATCACCATGTACAACACTTGTATCTATTTCACAAGGTTTTAATGGTTTAACAAAATCTTCGTTATTTTGATTTTGTATACACCATTCATACTTAGATATAGATTTATCAGTTTTATTATATTCTGCTTCACCTAATGATGTCATTATTAAATGAGGAACTGCAACATACCAATATTGATATTTTGCTTTACCGCCATCAACACCGGCAATAAGTTGTCCATCTTGAACAAGATGTAATGGTTGTTTAAACCATTTATTAGCACGAAGTGGACCAGCAATACCAAAGTCAACATTTTCTAATTCACCAGTTTCAGCATTCTTTGTTTGACAGTAATAAGATTCATCGTCTTCATTATATGTCATATTATACTTAGTAGTCATTTCAATACTACGTGGATCTAAATTACCAGCATACCAATATAATGTTTCATTTGATTTTGGTTTAACTTCATCAGTACCATTAGTAATAGCATTGATTTTATCAGTAACATCTTTAGAAACATTTTGGATTTGGTCTGAAACAATATTAACATAATCAATTTCATCTCTAACTGCATTAATTCTACGAATCAATTCAGCTTCCATTGCATCACTAATATCTTCAGGACTAAGTGATCTATCAGGAATCATTGATTCGAATATTTCTTTTGCAATATTATATTCTTTACAACGAACTACTGCATTCAATCTATTAGCATCTAAAAGTTCATTAGCAACATTAATAATATCATTAATTTCAGCATCAAGAGATTCTGCTAATGCTTTATTTTCTTTAGCAGTATAAATATTACCACCATCAGAACCGTCGCCATCAAAATCGTTTTCATTTAAATCAGCAAGTAATGCAACATACTTGTCGAATTTTACAGTTTCTCCTAAAGTCTTACTTTCATTAATTTTTGATTTAAGTAATTCATATACATCAACTGCAGCGTCAATAGCTTCATCAGCATTATTAATAGCAAATTGTAAAGGACGACTTAACATTTGTGCAGATGCAAGAATCGCTTCTACATCTAAAATGTTCTTTTTAGCAGCAAGTAATACTGCATAAGCGTTTTCTTTATCAACATATGCTTCGCCAATTATACCCATGTATATGTTAATTGATTTTTTATTTGCCATACATAAATATATATTTTTTTGTAACCTATGTTTATTTGTGGTATATAATGGATATACCAATTTAATAAAAATAATAAAAAGTCAAAAAAATATATAAAATAAAATTTATAAAAAACAAAAATGTATGTAAGCATATGCTTACATACATTTACCATTGAAATATTCCATAAGTAATAGATCCACCTATACTAAAAGTTCCTTTATTGTTAATTGGATCATATCCTATATTTACTGATGGACCTATATTCCATCTTTTTGTTTTCTGTTTAGGAATTGTAAATCCGGATATTTCATTATATTTCACATATGGGTTAGTTGATTTAACATAAATTCTATTTGATTTATCTATTGCTAATGTATAATCAAAATTTATTTCATCTTTATTTATTTTAAATCTTAAACTATCAGGTACATATGTTACATTTCCTTCTAATGTTCTATACTTATTGTTAAACTTAAAGTCTTTTGAAAACCCATTTGAAATTGTATCATGTTTAACTACATAAGCAGTATCTTTTTTAGGATTTTCAATTTTTCCATCAACATATATAATCTGTGATACATCATTTTTACTTAATTTTAAACTATCTACCTGATTATACAATTTTTCATTAAGTAATTTTAATGTTTTAATATCTGATTCAAATGCAAGTTTTGTAGCAACTAAATTTCCATTTTTGTCTTGATAATACTTAATAGTATCATTCAAGGCCTCTATGTTATTTTTATATTCTTCACTTACACTTGAACATCTATTTATTGATAAACATAAACCTGTTGTTAATATGCATATAATTAATATGTATATAACATGATATTTATATTTGTTCCAGATGTTATTGATGATATTCATACATATTTAATAAATATTTTTATCTTGAATATTTCTGTATTCCTGCTGCAAATTATAAATATTTGTAGTCTTCTTAATATGATTATATGCTGTTTTTAATTCTATCTCATAACGAGGATTTCCTGCATATCTGCCGCCACGTGATGTTACATATTTTGCCATTAAATGTTGTTCTGTACGTCCACGAACAAGATAATGTTTTTTCAATACTTCACAGTAATGATTTATTGATTCTTCGTAACTAGGATATTTTCTTTTAATAACACCAAACATTGATTTTCTTGTTTTTTCACGACCAGCACCCGTTGTTCCATAACAAGTTTCAATCTGTGTTTGTGCCATCATAAAGCATATATCAATATTATTAGTCAATCCTGCGTGAACTAAATATTTTGGAATGAACTTATGTGAACCTTTAGTATATTTACTAATATATGTTTCAACTTCATTTATAAGTTCATTTTTAATACTATCAGTTATTCTGATTGTGTCTATTTTTGTTATGTTATTATTGTATGACACATATTCAGTTTGTACGCTTTTAGCATCATTAGTAGCATTACATTTAATAAAACAAATACCACATAATATAAATAGTACTATAAACAGAATTACTATTTCGTTTGTTAAGATTCTCTTAAATCTAGTGAATTTAGTTTGTTCCATAATTATTAAGTTTATTTTTAGTTTGTCGCCTTACATTTATAATCTGTCACCTTATAAAGCTCGACTTAGCCAAAACTTCACATAACTTTCTGTTAGCAAAGGTCACTCATTTGACTCTTGAAAATCTAGTTGCTAATATATTATTTAAATATAGTATCTTATTAAAAATAATATAAATTAACAAATTAAGTTTTTTATATGTTTTCAATAATATAATATTTATTTTTATTAAAGAGGTTATATATAAGAGGTGAGCAAGATATATGAAAATAAAATAAAAAATAATAAGCCTAAAAGAAATTCAAAATATCATCAAGGATATGTTCCTGTTAAATTTACAAATAAATTGTTTCAATCTGTTAAAGGAGAACCTATTATATATCGTTCAGGATTAGAATTACAATTTATACAATTTTGTGAAAATAATCCAAAAATTAAACAATGGGCAAGTGAACCAATTGCAATACGATATAAATGCAGACTTGATGAAAAAGAACATGATTATTATCCAGATTATGTTATTGAAACTTATAAAGGCGAAAAGATAATTGTTGAGATTAAGCCATATAGTCAAACAATTAAACCAAGTGCTGTTGATTCTGTATGGTTGAAAGAAACATGGATTAAGAACTGTGATAAATGGAAAGCAGCAAACGAATTTGCTCATAAAAATAATGCAAAGTTTATAATTATAACTGAAAAATTTTTTGAATAAGATATGAAAACAATACGAGGTTTTATTAATGAAAGTATATTTGACGACCAAGATAATTTTTTAAATAAAATGATAGATATGTGGAAGTCAGATAAAAGATTAAAACCATTTGACACATATTTCAAATGGAAAACAAAAGAATTAGATACAAATGAATTCAAGAAAGATTTTGATGCAATTAAAAAAATGCGTTTTGCTGCTGATGAATTAATTGATAAACTAATAGATTGGAATGATAGCAGTAAGAATGAAGAAATCATATCTGTGTTAGATGCAATTTCATCAGAATTATTAAACATTGAAATCATGCATAAAAATGGAATAATTTAAATTATATATAAAAAGAACTATATTTAATTATGAAAAATTTAGATGCATATGTAAAAAACTTATATGTTTCATTAGAAGGTATTGATGAATCATTAGTAAGTAAAATAAAGAATCTTGACAATTATAAAATTAATGAATGCTGTGGATGTTGTGGATGTTGTGATCCATGCCCATGTGATTGTGGAGATGAATGTTGCGATAAAACATGTTGTGAACCTACATTAAGTGGTGGTATTCCAACACAACAACCTATTAATCAATTTGGAAGATTTAATTCTGAAGATGAAATTAAAGTAATTTTAGATAATGGTCCAAAAGTAATTGATCTTTACGATATACATTCACAGTTTGCAAGATTTATTCATGTTCCTGATGTTAAAAAAGGATATGTTGAACCACTTTATTTTGGTTATAAAAACTATTCATTAGTAGGTTATGGAAATGATGGTGTTGTTAGACAAAATGGAGATATGCCATCAAATGAAGCTAATCCACAAAATATTGAACAACTTTATGATGTGGCAACAATTCAAAACAAGAAAATATATAAAGCAGTTAATGATATTGTTACTACATTTGATTTTCAATGTCCAGTTATTCAAACTAAAATAAATGGAGAAGTACAAGTTTATGTCATTAAACATAGTGGAACAAATGGTAAAGAAAATTCAATTAAAACATCATTAGAAGAAGTTGCAAAAATACTTGATAAACTTGATGGTAGAGGAGATGTTCAATGGTCACAAGTATTAGATGTATCAATTGATAATATTGATGACTTATATACATTTGTTATTACGTTTACATTTAATTTAGATAAAGTAAGAGAAACAATTAAAAAGGAAGAATTATAATTAAATATGAAAGGCGAGAAATCAATTTCAATTATAACTCCTGAAGAAGTAAAACCAATACAGGAAGGTTCAATGAGATTACTTGAAAATATTGAAAATGTAAAATCAGTATTTTTAGCTGGAACGATTGATAATGGTAATTCATTAAATTGGGAAGATAAAACAATTATTGAATTAATTAATTTAGGAGTTAAAAATTTAAAAATATATAATCCAAGAAGAGAACATTGGAATCTTAATCCTTCCAAAGAAGAAATGGAAAATCAAATTAAATGGGAACAGGACCACTTAGATAAAGCAGATATAATTGCTATGGTTTTACTTGATGATTCAAAATCTCCAATAAGTCTTCTTGAAATGGGTCTTTATGCCACATCTGGAAAATTAATGGTATTTTGTACTCCTAATTTTTATAGATGGGATAATGTTAGATTAACTTGTGAAAAATATAATATTGAATTAATACAAGATATTCACCCATTAATAATAGCAAATAAAATTATAAATAAGTTAATATGAAAGATATAAAAACATTAATAAACGAAGGTAAATATTGCCGTTTATTTTCAGAAGTGCAAAATGATACAACAAAAAATGGGGAGTATCATACATATGATTATACTGATGGTATGAAAAAATATAAAAGAGGGTTTATTTATTTTAATGAGGACCAATCATTTTTTGGTATTGAAGCATTTAATAATGCTGAAGAATTTGCAGATATGCTTGGTGTAGAAGTTAATGATTATAAACAATTAAATACAATTAAAATAGGAGAAACTATTGAAATTGAAAAATCAAAAGTATTACGTATTTGGTAAATATGAAAACATTAAAAGATAAAATATTTGAATCATCTTTTACAATGGAATTTGATAAATCTATTAAAGATAGAGAAAAACTAAAAGTTAAGAATGCTATTTATAGACAACTTGAAAAAACAGGTACTACTGGAAAATTTTATAAAGATGAATCTTGGGAAGGCGTCAAATTAGTAAGAAAAGATATTGAAGATTCTTTTAAGACTATTAAGAATCCTGAACATGAATATGAAGTATATATATCTCCTGATGAAGGTGGATATCGTAAATCAAAAGATGGTATGTCTCAATGGAAACAATATAAAGTAGAGATATATGTAAAAGATGCAGAACTTCCTTTTATGGGAGGTACTTTGAATTGTCATGCTGCAGGCACAGTTGATGACCCATTTGATACTTATGATATGTCTTGTTGTATAGGTTATTGATGATTACCATCAAAATGAAATTGATAAATATAAATAATTAAATAATGAAAGACTTAATTAATAAAATAAAAGAATCAAGAACCCCCAAAGGATATTCATCAGATGCAACAATATTATTAAATGTTGATGAATTAGATGAACTTCAAGATTGTTTAGAAAAAGGTATGAAAGCAATGAAATATGATTTAGATAAAGAAGAAAATCGTTTTCATATTATTAAATCATTTTATGAAACAATTGCTGATATGTCAAAACCTGGAGATAAAGTTGAATTAAAACTTAGAGAAAAACCAAATAAGGAATTATGATAGACTTAAATAAGTATATATTGGAAAAGAAAAAGACGTTTGAATTGAATATAGACGAACGTCGTGCTTTAGAAACAACAGTTGGTATAGCTTTAGGTAATCTTGGGGAAGATGATGAAATAAAACAATTCAAAAAGTTTATGGATTCTTTATCTGATGAAGAAAAGAAAGATTTAGAATCATTATATAATATGTTATCAGATGCAGATAATTATAAAAAGATTTATCAAAAGAATGTGATGCCTGAAGAAATTGCATTAATTGATAAGCTTTATCATTATTGTGATGATAATGATATGCTTGATGAACAATGGGATTTAATTGATGCATTTGAAAAAATATGTTTATAAATTATGAAAAATCTTAAGGAAAAATTAATAAATGAAAGTGGAAATTTAGAAAATAAAGCTTGGGATGCTGTATTTGATTATGCAGATAAAGAAGCAAAAGATGTTTCTGAATTTTTAAGATTTATTATGGACATAATAAATGAAGTAACTGGTGCCGATATTTGTAGAGGTGATAAAGATAAGGATGCAGGATATTTACAAGATATCGTTGAACTTATTGGAGATTATTGCGAGAAGAAAAAACTTCTTGATTTTAGTGAATATAAAGATAATGCATAATTATGAAAGATATTAAAAATTTTATATTAGAATCAACTCAATCTGAAGATCTTCATGAAGAAATAGGATTAGCTCTTAAAGAATTTGGTAATATCAGAAATGGATTTAAAATGACTCCAATTGATGATATTAAAGATGCAATGTACAAAGCAGGTTTTGATTTTGATGAAGAACAATCATCAGACGAAAAACTTGTATTTGTTGGTGAATACATTGATACACAATATGAAGTAACTTTATTCGCTGCTGACCATGTATCAGGTAAATTTAAGATTAAAAATTTCAATGAAATAGAAGTATGAAAGATTTAAATAATTTTATAAATGAATCTATAAGTGATGTTAAGTATGCTATTCGATGGTATTATTATGCAGACGAAAAAATGTCATGGTCATATCAATCATCATTAAACAGAGCCCAATCATTTATTCAAAAGATGCAAAAACAAGGTATGAAGATATATGAAATATATGAAATACCTTCAGATAATGTAAAACAATTTAAATCTCTTATTGATAAGAAAAATGATAATGAAAATAAGCTTAAAGAATTTTATAATAAATATTGGGGTAAATCAGATATAGAAAAATTTTTAGATACGAAATAATGAAAGATCTTACAACATTTATTATTGAGGCCGAAAAGAAAACTCAAGTTGAAACACCTGGAGAAACATGGGTTGCAATTGAAATTGTAACTCCAGATAAGAATAATGAAGATCCAACAAAAACAAAAAGTTCAAAACGAGTAGTTTCTTATAATACATATATGGATATGAAGAAAAGTGGTCAAGCATCAAATGGTACAAAAGTTATATCAGTAAATGCAATTAGTCCATCATGTCCATCAAAAGAAAAAGCCCAAGAATATACAAAGAAATAATAATATGAAAGATTTAATTGAAATTGTAACTGAAAATAGAGTAGGTCCTATTAAAAAACTTGATATGTTAACAATTATGATTGCATATCAGATGTGGAAGGAATATAAACTTTATGATGAGTTCTTTGGAGAATTAACTAAAGAAGAACTTGAAGATTATGATGATTTAAATAAAAGATTAGAACAACTTGATAATGATAATTCAAGAGTTCAATGGTCATTACTTAAAGAATATTTTGAAATAATAAATAAAACGGCAGATTATGTATTAAGTTGTCCTGATGATGAATTTTCAAAATCAGATAAAAAAATTTGGACAGAAATTAAAAGATACGTATCATGAAACATATAACTGATTGGATTAATGAAAATAGAGGCGAGATTAAACATTATGTTGATGGAATTTTAATATCCGAAGACGAACGGATATTATTATTGCGTCGAGCTAACTATATGAAGAACTTTGGAGGACAATGGGGATTTGTCGGTGGCTCAGTTGACAAAAAAGATAAGAACAATAAAGAAGCAATAATTCGAGAAATTGAAGAGGAAACAAAAATAAAATTGACTTTCAATGAACAACAGAAAATGAAAGCTATTGATAAACAAAAACATGAAGATAATAATGGTTCTATTGTTTCTGATACGGAATATTGGTTAATAAAATTGGAATCAAATCCTGATGTAAAAATTTCTCGAGAACATTCAAAATATGAATGGATAGATATAGATACATTTAAGAACAAAACATTTAAGTTTATGCCTGATGTATTTAATTATATACAAAAGTATTTTAACGGAGACTTATAATGCCATTAATTAAGAAACCAGAACAGACAACATTAGGTCATATATTTAATCTAAAAGATTTAGATAAAAAAATATATACAGAGGATGAAATAAAATCATTCCATTTAGACGCGGCAATTGATAATCATCCATTAGCAAGGAAGCCAACTGTAATGCGTTCTAAATTAGCATATAAAGAAATATTAAGAAACTTAAGACCTGACAAAAAATATATTTTGCCCGGACAAATTGTTTTATTTAATTATTCACAACCAAAGTTCAAAGAGGAACTTGAATATTATGATAATTATCCATTTTGTATAAGTTTCGGTATTATGAGAACTGAAGATGGTAATATTCGTGAGTGTATGTTGAACTTACATTATTATCCACCATTTACTCGTGCAAGAATATTAGAACAAGTATTTACTCATTTCCGTCCATATTTTGAAAAATATTTTAATGAAGCAGGAACAAAACCAAATATGATTATGTCATATAAGATGTTAAAACACTTGTTAAAGACTAATCAAAAAATTGCATTCGGTACAAAAATGTATATACCTGTTCTTAGAGGAGTAACATTCAATATACCTGCAAGATTATTGCCAACTGCATTTTATACAGAAGGTAAATTTAGTAAAGCAACATTACAACAAATTTTCCATTTTTGGAGACAGTTCTAAATTAATGTTTATTTTTAATAAAGTACATATATTATAAATATTTATGAAAAGATTAAGTAGAATAATTAAAGAAGGTGTACAGCCTGGTAATCAATTAAATACAACCGGTGTTACTAATCATTATACACCTATTCAAAACATATTAACAAATATTAAGAACTTATTTTGTTTAACATTAGGTGTTGTTGCAGAAGTTGCTGATGATAATGTTTCAATTAAATTATCAAGTTCTCAATTTATTTCAAGACAAAAGACAGAAGAAATATTATGGAGAGCTATGTATAATGATGTATTTACTTATGGAACAAGTTCATTATATGGTTATATTACATCACAAGGTTTACCAACAGTTACATTTATTAATCTTGGTGGATATTATGTTGTATATTTCTCACCAAATGATATAAAGACAGCTGAGGATCCTAGAAAGATGGCTCTTAATGATATGCCAGAAGCTGCTAACGAATCATTATTAAACGAATTTGAAATTGGTACATTTATTAAAGAAGATGATTCTGAAGAAGAAATGAAGTCAGAAACTGTTTCAAAGGTATTGGAACTTCTTGATGGACCAGATAAAGTTAAA
>Ga0247608_10001313_pt1 | contig 34878 bp, 47 predicted proteins | sample 176DNAGHGlowgp2_FD_193490 | JGI IMG/M metagenome (GOLD analysis project Ga0247608, IMG submission 193490) | Sheep rumen microbial communities from Palmerston North, Manawatu-Wanganui, New Zealand - 1766 DNA GHGlow gp2 | ecosystem: Host-associated > Mammals > Digestive system > Stomach > Rumen ...
ATCTACACCTTTAATACGTGCCATAAAACACCTCCTATATTAACCTTGTCTTTGTTTATGTTTAGGATTTGTACAAATAACTTGTACTTTTCCCTTACGTCTTATAATTTTGCAGTTAGGACACTGCTTTTTAACTGATGGTTTTACTTTCATAAATCTCTCCTCCTATTTTCTATAGGTTATGCGCCCACGTGTTAAATCATATGGAGATAATTCCATAGTTACTGTATCACCTGGTAAGATGCGAATGAAATTCATTCGGATTTTACCAGAAACTTGGGCAATAACAACATGTTTATTTGGAAGTTCTACTTTAAAACCTCCCTTTGGTAAAGCTTCAATTACCTTACCTTCTACTTCTATCATTTCTTCTTTTGCCATAATTTCACCTCTTTGTTAAAATCATATATCCATCTTTAGTAACAACAACTGTATGTTCAAAATGCGCAGAAGGCATTTCATCAGCAGTTACAATTGTCCAATCATCATCAAGTTGAAATATATCTGCAGTACCATAATTTAACATTGGTTCAACAGCTATACACATACCTTCTTTAAGAACAATACCTGTTCCTTTTTTTCCATAATTTGGAACATCTGGATCTTCATGAACCTTAGTTCCAATACCATGTCCAACTAGTTCTTTTACAACACCAAGTTTATGCTTAGTTGCATAATCATAAACTGCAGCACCAATATCACCTATACGGTTTCCAGGCTTAACTTGTTTTAAACCTTCAAATAATGCTTTTTCAGTATGTTCAAGTAAATACTTAACTCTATCATCTACTTCACCTACAGGATAACTCCAAGCAGAATCACCATGGTATCCCTTGTAGCAAGCACCAATATCAAGTTTTACTATATCACCATTTTTTAATTTTCTGTTACCTGGTATACCATGAACAACTTCATCATTAACTGATATACATATTGTTCCAGGAAAACCATATAAATTTTCAAATGATGGTGTAGCACCACTTTTTATTATAAATTCGCGAGCTAAATCATTTAACTTTTTAGTAGTAATTCCAGGTTTAATAAACTTTTCTAAATAATGATGTGTATTACCTACTATTTCTCCAGCTTTTTTCATATATTCTATTTCTCGATCAGTTTTAATTGTTATCATAATCAATCACCTCTATAATTTTTCTTGAAATATCTTCAATACTCATACTAGCATCAATTTTATGTAACAAACCTTTTTCTTGATAGAAATCAATAAGTGGAGAAGTTTCATTTAAATATACATCATATCTATTTTTAAATGTTTCTTCATTATCATCCTGTCTTCTAACTAAGTCGGTATTACAAATATCACATTTATTTGGTATTTTTGGTTTAGATAATGAATCTAAAGTATTATATACTTTTCCACATTCTGGGCAAGAAATTCTTCCAACAATTCTGTTTCTTGATAGTTCATAGTTTATATCTAATAAAAATACATAACCTAATTTCTTATTTAATTTTTTTAGAATATCATCAAGTTCTTTTGCTTGATTAATATTCCTAGGAAATCCATCAAGTATATATCCATTATCACAATCAGATTTTTTTAGTTCATTATAAACAAGATTTATTACAAAATCATCATCAACTAATCCACCTGATTGTGCTTGTTTGATATACTCATTTGACCCATTATTTCTACTGGCTCTAATCAAATCACCAGTAGAAATATGAGGAATATTATATTTACTACTCAATATATTTGATTGAGTTCCCTTACCAGCAGCTGGTGGGGCAATAAAAATAATACCATTCATAATTATCTTCTACCTCTATAATTACGAGTTAATAATCTACTTTCTAATTGCTTAGTTGTTTCAAGTGCTACACCTACAACAATTAAAAGTCCTGTTCCTCCAATTCTTACATTAGAAGATAAATTTGTTATTGCTCCAAATATAATTGGAAGTCCAGCAATAACACTTAAGAAAACTGCTCCTGCAACAGTAATGCGTTTTAAAACCTTAGTAACATATGTAACAGTTTCTTCTCCTGGTCTAACACCTGGAATAAATCCACCATTCTTCTGAAGATTTTCAGCAAGTTCCTTTGGTTTTAATTGCAAGAATGTATAAAAATATGTAAATGCAAATATAAATAATATATATAATATAAATCCTGTTACAGTTTGCATTGTAAGCCATTCATTAACAAATAAACTAAATTGTTCATTTTTAATTACTCCTGCAATTAAACTTGGTACAGATAGTAGTGCTGATGCAAAAATTACTGGCATTACTCCCGCTGAGTTTAATTTAAATGGAATATAGCTTTGTTTTCCAAGTACACTATTTGATTTATTAGCATATTGAATAGGTATTCTTCGTTCAGCATTTTCCTCATAAACAACACCTACTATAATTGCTAAATAAACAATTACAAATAATATAAATTTAATTAATCCAAGTACTGTAGCTTGAGTTGTTCCAAATGTTACAAAACCATTCCATGCTTCCATAAACATTGAAGGCATACTAGCTATAATACCTGCCATGATTATTAAAGAAATTCCATTTCCAATTCCTTTTTGAGTTATTTGATCTCCAAGCCATAATAATAATGCAGTACCAGCTGTTAATATAAGTGCAAAACGCATATATTCAAGCGGTGTTCCATTATTAATAAATGCAAACGAGAACATATAACCTTGGATAAATGCAAGTGCAATACCCAAATATCTCGTATACTTATTTAACTTCATACGTCCTGTATGACCTTGTTTACCAAGTTCTGAAAAATAAGGAACAATATCCATTTGCAATAATTGAATTATAATTGAAGCAGTAATGTATGGCATAACGCCAAGTGAAAAAATTGAAAATTTTTCCATTGCTCCTCCACCCATATAATTAAGCAAATCTAAAAATCCTAATTTATCAGTTCCAAGTCTGCTTTGATCAATACCTGGAACTATTATTGCAGTACCTAGTTTAAAGATAAACAAAACAAATAAAGTGAAATATATTTTTTTTCTTAAATCCTTATTCTTGGGATTAAATATTTGCTTCAAATTTGCAAACAATTAAATCACCTCTGCTTTTCCACCTAATGTTTCTATTTGTTCTTTTGCTACTTTAGAAAATTTACTAGCTTTTACAGTAAGTTTTTTTTCTAGAGTTCCATTTCCTAGTACTTTAATTCCATCTAATTGTTTTTTTACAATTCCCATTTCATGAAGTAATTCTGGTGTAACAACAGCACCATCTTCAAATTTATTTAAATCACTTAAATTAATTACAGCATATACAGTTTTAAATGGAGCATTTGAAAAACCTCTTTTTGGTAAACGTCTGAATAAAGGTAATTGTCCACCTTCAAATCCAGGTCTAACTCCTCCACCACTACGAGCGTTTTGTCCTTTATGTCCTTTACCACTAGTTTTTCCAAGTCCACTACCAGGTCCACGTCCAACTATTTTACGAGTTTTAATTGCACCTTCAGGTTGTACCATTGTATGTAGTTTCATTATCTAATCTCCTCTACTTTTTTACCACGTAATTTAGCTACTTGTTCAATAGTTCTTTGTGATTTTAAAGCTTCTAATGTAGCATATGCCATGTTAATTTTTGTATTTGATCCAAGTGATTTTGATAAAATATCTTTAACTCCAGCAAGTTCTAACACTGCTCTAACAGGACCACCAGCTTTAACACCAGTACCTTCAGATGCAGGTTTTAACATAACCTTACTAGCACTTCTTACTCCAATTGCTTCATGTGGAATTGTTCTATTATCTACAATTGATACCTCTACAATGTTTTTTGTAGCAGCTTGAACAGCTTTTTTAATAGCATCTGGTACTTCATTTGCTTTACCAGTACCAAGGCCTACTTTACCTTTTCTATCTCCTACAGCAACAGTTGCAGAGAAACGGAAATGACGACCACCTTTAGTTACTTTTGTAACTCTTCCAATATTAATAATTTCTTCTTCATATTGTTTTGGGCGTGGTTCTCTTTTTCTTTTTTCCATTATTTACCCTCCTCTTAGAATTCTAATCCATTTTCGCGTGCTGCATCAGCTAATGCTTTTACACGACCATGATAAAGGTAACCACCTCTATCAAAAACTACTTTATTAATTTTTGCTTTTTTTGCTCTTTTTGCAAGTAATTCTCCTACTTTAACAGCTGCTTCTACATTTGATCCATTTTCTAATTTTAATTCTTTATCAATTGTTGAAGCACTAACTAAAGTAACACGTGCATCATCATCAATGATTTGAGCAAAAATATTTTTATTTGATCTAAACACATTAAGTCTTGGTATTTCTTTAGTACCAACAACTTTTTCTCTTACACGAGTGTGTCTAGCTTGACGTAAGTCATTACGAGCTACTTTTTTAATCATTAGTATTTCTCCTTTACTATATAATTCCTAGAAAATTAAGCTGCTTTCTTTCCTTCTTTACGACGAACATGTTCATCTTTATATCTAATACCTTTTCCTTTATAAGGTTCAGGTTGTCTGATTTTTCTAACATTTGCAGCAAATTCTCCAACTTTAATTTTATCAATACCTTTAATATTTAATTCAGTATTGCTTGGTGCTTCAACTGTAATACCTTCTGGTATAGATACTTCAACTGGATGAGAATAACCAGCATTAACAACAATTGTTTTACCTTTAACATTAAAACGATAACCTACACCAATTGCTTCAAGTTTCTTTTCAAAACCTTCAGTTACACCAATAATCATATTTTTAATATTAGCGTTTGCAGTTCCATGAAAGTTTTTAACACTATCATCAGATCTTTCAACACTTAATTCACTACCATCAACTTTTACAGTAATATTTGGATTTATTTCAGTAGAAAGTTCGCCTTTAGGACCTTTTACTGTTACAATATTTCCTTCAGTACTTACTGTAACTCCGGCTGGTAATGTTAATGTTCTATTACCAATACGACTCATAATATCCTCCTTTACTTTCTACCAAATATATGCCATTACTTCTCCACCAAGAGAATTTTTTCTAGCATCTTTATCTGTCATAATTCCTTTTGAAGTAGAAATGATTGCTATACCTAAACCATTTAATACTCTAGGAACTTCATCAGCCTTAGCATAAACACGTAATCCAGGTTTAGAAATTCTTTTAAGACCAGTAATTACACGTTCTTTTTTCTCACCATATTTTAAATTTAAAACTATAATATCTTGAACAGGATTCTTAGTAACTTTATAATCAGCTATAAATCCTTCATTTTTTAATATTTTAGCAATTTCTAATTTTATTTTTGAAGCGGGTACTTCAACTTCCTTGTATCGCATTTGATTAGCATTACGAATTCTTGTAAGCATATCTGCAATTGGATCATTAGCAAATCCCATATATATCCTCCCTTCAATACCAGATTTTACCAGCTTGATTTTTTTACACCTGGTATTTGTCCTTTATAAGCTAGTTCTCTAAAACAAATACGGCAAATTCCATATTTTTTTAGAACTGAATGTGGTCTTCCACATCTTTGACAACGAGTATATTCACGCACTTTAAATTTTTGTGGTCTACTCGCTTTAACTTTCATGCTTGTTTTAGCCATAATATCCTCCTTATTTTAGAGTTATTTCTTAAAAGGCATACCAAAACCTTTTAAGAGATCAAGTGCTTCATCGTTAGTATTTGCAGTTGTTACAAAAACAATATCCATACCACGCACTTTAACAACATTATCATATTCTATTTCTGAGAAAATTAATTGTTCAGTAAGACCTAATGTATAATTACCTCTACCATCAAATGATTTAGTAGAAATACCTCTAAAGTCACGTACACGTGGTAATGTAATACTAATTAATTTATCTAAGAAGTTATACATATTTTCTCCACGTAATGTAACCTTACATCCTATAGCTTGACCTTGACGTAATTTAAATCCAGCAATAGCTTTTTTTGCAGTAGTTGCTACTGGTTTTTGTCCTGTAATAATTTCAAGATCATTCATAGCTGCTTCTAACATTTTAGAGTTACCTGCAGCATCACCTACACCAATATTAACAACTATTTTTTCTAATTTAGGTACTTCCATAACACTTTTATAATTATATTTTTCTCTTAAACTAGGTACGATTTCTTTATTATATCTTTCTTTTAGGCGGTTCATAATTGTCCTCCTTCCAATTAATCAAGAGCTTCATTAGATTTTTTACTTACTCTAACTTTAACGCCCTTTTTATTTACTGTATGTCCAATTCTGGTTCTTTTTTTAGTTTTAGGATCTATAATCATAACATTTGATGCATGTATTGGAGCTTCCATTTCAATAATTGATCCTTCATTTTGACCATTAGGTTTAATATGTTTTTTAACAACATTTACTCCTTCTACAATAACTTTATTATCTTTTTTTAATGTTTTAGTTATTTTTCCTTCTTTACCTTTATCTTTACCAGCAATTATGACTACTTTATCTCCAGTTTTTAAGTTCATGATTACCCTCCATAACTATAACACTTCTTTAGCAAGTGATACAATTTTCATAAAATCTTTGTCACGTAATTCACGTGCTACTGGTCCAAATACACGAGTTCCAACTGGGCTCTTATCATCTTTAATAATAACACAAGCGTTATCATCAAATTTAATATAAGATCCATCTTCTCTGTGTATACCAGATTTACTTCTAACAATAACAGCTTTTACAACTTTTTTTCTTGCAACTGTACCATTAGGAGTAGCTTTTTTTACAGTCCCAACGACTATATCTCCAATGTTTCCTGTTTTAACGTGGCTTCCACCTAATACTCTAATAACCATAAGTTCACGAGCACCAGAGTTATCAGCAACTTTTAACACTGTTTGTTGTTGAACCATATATTAATTCTCCTTCCCGAGCTACAATTATAAAATAATTGCTTTTTCTACTATTTCAACTAAACGATAACGTTTTGTTTTTGAGATAGGGCGTGTTTCAACTATACGAACCTTATCTCCTACACTAGCTTCATTTTTTGAATCATGAGCAGTGAATTTTTTTGAATATTTTACTCTTTTTCCATATAGTGGATCTTTTTTGTAAGTTTCAACAAGTACTGTTATAGTCTTATCACATTTATTACTTACAACTTTTCCTACTAATTCACGAGTTCTCTTTTCTTCCATTTACTAATCCTCCTTAAGTTCACGTTCACGTAAAATTGTTTTCATGCGCGCTACTTCTTTTCTTAAAGTTTTAATTCTAGAAGGACTTTCTAAACTACCAGTAGCTTGACTAAAACGTAAATTAAATAATTCTTCTTTATCAGCTTCAATTCTTTTGATAATTTCTTCAGTAGATAATTCTCTTATTTCATTATTTTTCATTAGTCTCACCACTTTCTTTCTTTACAAATTTACATTTGATTGGAAGTTTATGCATAGCAAGTCTTAATGCCTCACGTGCTGTTGCTTCATCAACTTCAGCTATCTCAAACATAATTTTTCCTTTTTTTACAACTGCAACCCATACTTCTGGCTCACCTTTACCTTTACCCATACGAGTTTCCAAAGGTATTTTAGTTAGTGATAAATGTGGGAATATATTAATCCATACTTTACCACCACGTTTCATATAACGAGTCATAGCAACACGAGCTGCTTCAATTTGTTGTTGAGTAATCCAAGCTCCTTCTTCGGCCATTAAACCATACTCACCAAAATGTAATTCTTTATTACCTCTTGTTACACCATCATAACGTAATCTGTGAGGTCTTCTATATTTAGTTCTTTTTGGTATGACTGCCATTTACATTACCTCCCTTATTTTTCTTTTCAGGAAGGATTTCTCCTTTATAAATCCATACTTTTACACCGATTTTACCATAAGTAGTATCAGCTTCTTTATGAGCATAATCAATATCAGCTCTTAAAGTATGAAGTGGAATATTTCCTTCAGTATATCCTTCAGTTCTTGCCATATCAGCTCCACCTAAACGTCCAGATACTGCTGTTTTAATTCCTTTTGCTCCTGCTTTCATTGTGTTTCTAATAGCTCTTTTTTGAGCAATTCTAAATGAAACACGATTTTCAATTTGATGTGCAATATTCTCAGCTACTAGTGCTGCATCTACATCAGGGTTTTTAATTTCCATAATAGATATTTGAATATCTTCACCAACTAATTTAGATAAATCTTTCTTTAATTTTTCAATTTCATCTCCGCCGTGACCAATTACAACACCAGGTTTAGCTGTGTTGATAATTACTTCAGTCTTTTTGGCAGTTCTTTCAATAAGAATATTTGAAACTGCTGCGCCTTTAACTTTGAAGTTAAGAACTTACGAATTTTAATATCATTGTTTAAAAACTTAGCAAAATCTTTGTTACCTGCGTACCATTTAGATTCCCAAGTTTTATTAATTCCAATTCTAAGTCCGACTGGACTAACCTTTTGACCCATCAGTTTACCTCCTTCGCTTAATTTTTTTCACTTACCACAACTGTGATATGACTTGTTCTTTTTTTAATTGGATCTACGTTTCCACGTGAACCAAATTTCATTCTTTTCATTACTTGACCTTCATTAATATAAGCTTCACTTACATATAATTTATTTTTATCTAAGCTTAAATTATTTTCTGCATTTACTACAGCTGAAGTAAGTACTTTTCTAATAATTCTAGCAGATTCTTTATTTGTATTTTTTAAAATGTTGTCTGCTTCAACTACGCTTTTTCCACGTATTAAATCTATAACTAAACGGGATTTGCGAGGTGCAATTCTAACGCCTTTTGCGATTGCTCTTGCTTCCATTTTAGTCCTCCTTCCTGATAATTAACTCTTATTTACCTTTTTCATCGCCATGTCCACCAAACTTACGTGTTGGAACAAATTCACCTAATTTATGTCCTACCATATCTTCTGTTACATATACAGGAACAAATTCCTTACCACTATGAACAGCAAATGTTAGACCAATAAATTCAGGAAAAATGGTTGAACGGCGAGACCATGTTTTAATAACTTCTTTTTTTTCAGATTCATTTGCCTTTTGTACTTTTTTCATCAATGATTCTTCAACATAAGGCCCTTTTTTTAAACTTCTTGCCATCTATAAAACCATCCTTTCTTTTATTTTTTACGACGACGAACAATTAACTTATCTGAAGCTTTTTTATTCTTACGTGTTTTATATCCAAGAGCTGGTTTACCCCAAGGAGTAACAGGCCCTTTTCTACCGATTGGAGCACGTCCTTCTCCACCACCATGAGGGTGATCGTTAGGGTTCATAACAGATCCTCTTACAGTAGGTCTAATACCCATATGTCTTTTACGACCTGCTTTACCTAAACTAACTAGTTCATGATCAGCATTTCCAACTTCTCCAATTGTTGCTCTACATGTACTAAGTACTTTACGAACTTCTCCACTTGATAATCTTAATAGTGTATATTTACCTTCAGTTCCAAGTATTTGAACAGAAGATCCAGCACTACGTGCCATTTGTCCACCTTTACCAGCTTTAAGTTCAACATTATGTACTAAAGTTCCTTCTGGAATTTTAGCAAGTGGTAAACTGTTACCAACCTTGATATCAGCATTTTCTCCACTTTCAATTTTATCTCCAACTTTTAATCCTTTTGGAGCAAGGATATATCTTTTTTCACCATCAGTATAACTGATTAAAGCAATGTTAGCTGTTCTGTTTGGATCGTATTCAATAGAAGTAACAGTTCCGATAACACCATCTTTATCTCTTCTAAAATCGATAATACGATATTTTCTTTTAGCACCACCACCGCGATGTCTTACTGTAATTCTTCCTTGATTATTACGACCACCATTTTTCTTTAGTGTAACAACCAATGATTTTTCAGGTGTAGTAGAAGTAATTTCATCATTAATTAATGTACTCTTACCACGTTGACCATTTGTCATTGGTTTATATGTTTTTATCGCCATATAAATCCTCCTTTAGATTAGTTAAGTTCAATAGAACTTCCTTCTCTTAACTTAACAATTGCTTTTTTTACTTTGTTAGTCTTACCAGTGTAACGACCAACTCTTTTTTTCTTAGGTTTAACATTAACTGTATTAACGCTTTCAACCTCAACATTAAATATTTTTTCAACAGCTTGTTTAATTTGTGTCTTATTAGCTTTTGTATCAACACTAAATGTAATAGTGTTTTTATTTTGAGCTAAATCAGAACTCTTTTCAGTAATAATTGGTGCTTTAATAACATCTCTATAATTACTCATTAAATAAGCACCTCCTCTAATGTTTTAACTGCAGCTTCAGTAATAATCATTGTATCAGCAGCTATTACATCATAAGTATTAATTTCATCAACGCCAAGTAAAATAACATTTTTTAAATTACGAGTTGCTAAAATTAAGTTTTCAGTTAATTCTTCAACAACTATTAAAATATTTTTCTTAGCTCCTAATGTATTTAACATACTTACCATATCTTTAGTTTTAACTGATTCAACATTGAAACTTTCAGTTATAATTAATTCTTTATTAATTTGTTTATAAGAAAGAGCAGATTTTAAAGCAAGTCTTCTTTCTTTTCTATTCATTTTTTTGTCATAGCTTCTTGGATGTGGTCCAAATACTATTCCACCATGATACCATTGTGCAGCACGAATACTACCTTGACGAGCACGTCCTGTACCTTTTTGTCTCCATGGTTTTCTTCCTCCACCTGATACTTCACTACGAGTTTTTGTATCATGTGTACCTTGTCTTAATGAATTACGAGTTAATGTAATTGCATCATATAAAACAGCATCATTTGGTTCAATTCCAAATACTTCTTTGTTTAAAGTAATATCTTTTACTTTTTCACCTTTAGTATTTAATACAGATAATTTAGCCATCTATATTCCTCCTACTTTTCAACTTCAGAAGCTGTTTCAACTTCTTCAGTTACTTCCATAGTCTCAGGTTTAACTTCATAAGATATTAATTCTTCACTCTCATTAATTTTACCTGGTTTTTTAACTGCTGTTTTAATAACAACCAATGACTTTTTAGCCCCTGGTACATTACCTTTAACTAAGATAACATTATTTTCAACATCTACTGCAACAATTTCAAGATTTTGAATAGTAACAGTAAGCATTCCCATATGACCTGGTAATTTTTTACCTTTAAATACACGCATTGGTCTCATTGTACCCATTGAACCTGGTCTTCTATGATAATGTGAACCATGTCCCATAGGTCCTCTACTTTGTCCGTGTCTTTTAATAACACCTTGGAACCCTTTACCTTTAGTAGTTCCTGTAACATCAACAACTTCTCCTGCAGAGAAAATATCAACTTTAACCTCTTGACCTAAAGAGTAGTCATTGATATCTACACCTTTAATTTCTCTAAAGAAGCGCTTAGGTGTAGTCTGTGCTTTATTGGTATGCCCAATAGAAGCTTTAGTCGCTAACTTTTCTCTCTTTGTATCAAATCCAAGTTGAATAGCTTCATAACCATCATTTTCTTTAGTCTTAATTTGTGTTACCACATTTGGTTCTACTTCAATAACAGTTACTGGAACTAATTTACCTGATTTTGTAAATACTTGAGTCATTCCAATTTTACGACCTAAGATTCCTTTCATAATTTCCCTCCTAATTTAATTTGATTTGAATATCAACACCACTTGGAATATCTAAATGAGTTAATGCCTCAATAGTTTCCTTGCTTGGATTAATGATATCAATAAGTCTTTTGTGTGTTCTTTTTTCAAATTGTTCACGAGAATCTTTATATTTGTGAACAGCTCTAAGAATTGTAATCTTTTCGATTTCAGTTGGTAGTGGAATTGGTCCACTAATTTCTTCTTTATTTCTCTTTGCTGTTTCAACAATTTTCGCACAAGCTTTATCTAAACTTTTATGTTCAAATGCTTTTAATTTGATACGAACTCTTGTCTTTGACATATTTTTATCCTCCCTTCGCCTATATCCAGTATAGACTTGCTCCGTGTAAAAAACCTGATTTCATTTTAAATTGTTTAACAACTTAACCTGGCGTATCAGCAACCTCACACATCTATGCATGCCACACATTCAAAATTATACATAAAAATCATATGAAAATCAAGTGTTTTTTATGATTTTTTAAGATTTTTTTTAAAACTTTACAAGAAAAAAAGGACATCTTTGTCCTTTTACATTTTTAATTAGCTTTTACTTGTAATGCTTTTAAATAATCAAGTATTTCATCCATTATAGTTTCATCACTAGTTGTTCCATAACTCATACCAACAGTAAGCATTGGAAGAACATCATTAGCTTCAACATTACCCGCAAATAATTTTTTCATGTTATCCATAACTTGTGATTTTTTTATAGTAATATCACCTAAGAAATAAGAATTAGAATCACTTAATACAGATTCATTTATTGCTTGCATACAACTATTCATAAGCTGTTCATTATTTGGATTTAATTCTTCAGTTGGATTAGTTATTTTATCAATATACTTTTGATATTTACTAACTGTTTCTTCTACAGGTGTTTCTTTAGCTTTATCTATTTTTGGTTCTTCAATAGTTGTCTCTCCAAGTTTTGGTTCTTCAACTTTAATTTCATTAAAACTATCAAATGAAAAATCAGTTTCAGGTTCCTCTTTAGTTTCTTTTTCAACAACTGGTTTTTCAATCTCAATTTTTGGAGTTACTATTTCTTTTACAGGAGTATTAAATTCATCAGAACTTACAAGTTTCATATATACATCTAGTCTTTCATTTTTATCTGTATATCCTAATTTTTCTAACAATCCAAATGCATCATTAGGTGTTATTTTCATAAAATATTCATCATCAGAAAGCGCTGTTTTAATTTGATCTAAAACCTCAATATCAGAATTTAATTCTTGTATTTTTTTTCTTAAATTTTCTTGTTCTTCTAAAATACTTTGTTTTTTTTCTCTAACAACCCCTCTTATATTCTCTATCATTTTACTTTCCCCTTTTCTACTTCAATTTTATACTCATCTAGTCCATCAAAATAATTATCTATTTGTTCATCACTATAATTTGATGAATTATTACTAACTGGATAGTATTTCTTACTATTAAATAATTTTATACTTAATCCCTTTAATCGTAGTAATATACTTTCTGTATTTTCATGAACATCTTTACTATATTTATCAACACTTTTATTATCATTTAAATTTACATTATTTAAATCATTAATAGTTTTTTTTGCAAATAATGAAAACAAATACTGTGAAAAATTACCTTTTGAAATATCATATGAATCTATCGCATCCCATAGTATTTTATAACCATCTTTTATCATCATATTTACTGGTTCATTTTTAAATTGATCATACTTACTTCTACTAATTAAATAATTACGAACAAGCATTCTAGTACCATTAAATATATCACCTTTTATATCCATTTGTTCAGAAAAACTACCATCTTTTAATTTTGAATACATTTTTTCTATTTGTGATTGACTTAATAATCTAAATAATCTAACTGATGCATCAAATTCACATATATCAGAGATTTTATCAGGGCTAAACTCAAACTTTTCACAATTCAAATTTTCTCTATTTGAATCAAGTGATACACCATCATTAATGCTTTTTTCAATAAAGTCTTGAAAACTCATTAAATTATTCAAAAATCAACCACCTCTTTCCTATGCACCCTATATTAAAAGTATAACACATAAAGAATAAAAAAAAAAGAATTTTTTAAAAATTCTTTATTTAACAAAAGGTAAAATAGCCATAAAACGTGCTTTCTTTATTTCATTTGCAATATGAGCTTGATGTTTTTTACAAGCACCTGTATTTCTTCTTGATAAAATTTTCTTTCTATCGCTACTTACATATTTATTCATAATCATTTCATCTTTATAGTCTACTGATTTACCAGCACACATTTGACAAATTTTTTTCTTTCTTCTAAAATTTTCAGCCATTTATATTCCTCCTTAATCTAGGAAATTATCATCTATTGAAACATTATCACCAAAATCGGCAAATGGATCACTTTCAACACTTACACCTGTATCTTGATAATCATATGGACTATCTTGAGTGGCAGTTTGTTGTCTTTGTCCTTTACTCTCTAAAAATTCAACATTATCGGCAACAACATCAACACTTGTACGTTTATTACCGTCTTTATCAGTATAATTTCCACTTTGAAGTCTACCTTCAACTCCAACTAAACTTCCTTTATCTAAATATTGACAAACATTTTCTGCTGATCTTCTCCATGCTATAACATTAAAAAAATCAGTTTCTCTTTCACCATTAGCGTTATTAAATGTTCTATTTACAGCAATTGAAAATCTTGTATATGGAACATTTGAACCTGTATGTCTTAATTCAGGTTTTGCAGTTATTCTTCCAGTCAACGTTACTTTATTCATATTTTACCTCACATCTTATTTTTCAATTTTTGTTATTAAGTGACGAATAATATCACTACTTATAAGCGCTAATCTATTAAATTCATCAGTAGCTTTTGAATCTTCAGCCTCAACTGTAATTACATAATAATATCCACTTTTGAATTTTTTAATTTCATAAGCTAGAGTTCTTTGACCCATATCTTGTGTACCAGTCACTTTAGCACCATTATCAGTTAAAACCTTAGTAAAGTTTGAAATAACTTTTTTAATTTCATCCTCACCTAATGTTGGTTTAACGATAAACATAATTTCATAGTTTTTCATTTCTAACACCTCCTTATGGTCTATTGGCTTCCTAAAGAAGCAAGGAGTAATTTAATACTCGCAAAATATTATAACAAACATTTAAAAAAAAGTAAATAATTTTTTAATCATCACTTTTTCCAAAAAATTTAAGTAAATAAACAAATAAATTAATAAAGTCTAAATATAGTTGTAATGCACCTACAATTGCATAATTATCATTATTTCCTTCATAAAATTTCATTATATATACATCATATGCTGTCATACCTATAAATACCACAACAACAACACAACTAATAATAGTATCAAATATATTGCTTCCAATAAACATATTAACAATACTACATATTATTACTCCAATTAATGCCATCATTAAATATGTACTTAATTTAGATAAAGGAAGCTTAGTAAAATATCCAATCAAAGCAAAAACTAAAAATATAATTGCTGTTACTAAAAATACAAAAATAACTGATTGTAACTTGTATTCAATAAATATTGAAGAAAATGTTAATCCAGTAACAAATGCATACAAACAAAATAATATTTTAGCTGTCATTGGATTCATCTTCTTAACACGTGCAGATAGCACTATAACTAAAACTATTTCAACAATAGTTAGAATAAGCCATGTACCACCACTAAAAATATTATATAGCATATTTTCATTTGTAGAAACATAATAACCTGTTGCAAAGGTTATCATTAATCCTACAAACATCCACATAAAAACCTTATATAAAAATCTATTCATATTTCACCTCACACATTAAATCTAAAATGACAAATATCACCGTCATTCATAGTATATTCCTTTCCTTCAAGTCTCATACGTCCAGCTTCTTTAACTTTAAGCTCACTTCCATATTTTTCTAAATCAGAATAACTCATAACTTCAGCTCTAATAAAGCCTTTTTCAAAATCAGTATGAATTATGCCTGCACAACTTGGTGCCTTCATACCAACTTTAAAAGTCCATGCTCTTACCTCGTCTTTTCCAACAGTAAAATATGTTGCAAGACCTAAAAGTGAATATGTAGCAACAATAAGTTGTTCTAGTCCACCGCTTTCTATTCCTAAATCATTTAAGAACATTAATCTTTCATCATCGTTTAACTCACTTAATTCTTCTTCTATCTTAGCAGAAACAATGATAACTTTAGATCCTTCTTTTGAAGCATAATCTTTTAATTTATCAACATAATCATTACCATTTATATCTTCTTCTGATACATTTGCCATATAAATAATAGGTTTTGCAGTTAAAAAATTAAAAGGTTTAATTAACTTTAACTCATCTTCATTTAAATCTAAATTTCTAATACTTTTACCACTTAATAAATGTTCCTTTATTTTATTCAATAATTCAACTTCAAATTTAGTTTCCTTATCTTTACTCATAGATGCTTTCTTACCAATCCTATTAATTCGATTTTCAACAACTTCCAAATCAGCTAAAGATAATTCTGTTTCAATAATTGATACATCTCTAATAGGATCTATACCACCTTCAACATGAGTAATGTTTCCATTTTCAAAACATCTTACAACTTCAACTATGGCATCAACTTCACGTATGTGTGATAAAAATTTATTACCAAGTCCTTCACCTAAAGATGCTCCCTTAACTAAACCTGCAATATCTGTAAATTCAATTGTAGTAGGCACTAAACTCTTAGGTTCATATAATGTATTTAAAAAGTCTAAACGAAAATCAGGTACAACTACTACCCCAACATTAGGGTCAATTGTTGCAAACGGATAATTAGCCGCTAATATTTTTTGCTTTGTAATAGCATTAAACAAAGTACTCTTACCGACATTTGGTAAACCAACAATACCTGCTTTTAAGCTCATAAATCACCTCTTTACATAAATATTTACATTTTAAATTATAACTCAAAAAAAAGAAAAGCACAACATGTGCTTATAAAGTTGTATATGAACTAATTCCAAGTGGAAGTCCTATGATAAACCATCCAATTAAAATTAAAATCCATACTCCAAGTAATATTAAAATAAGTGGCATCATTTTTTTAAATAATCCAAGTAGCCCAATATCATCTTTTTTATAATAACTTACAATTGCAAACATTATAACAAAATATCCAAATACAGGAGTAAAACATTTACCTATTCCATCTGCAGCTTTAAATATAAATTGAGTAAAATCTGGTGTAATATTTGATCTCATAAATAATGGCACAATTGTTGGAGAAATAATCTCCCATTTAGAATACATATCAGGCATAAGTACACTCATTAATATTACAATAATGAAAAATACTATTATTAAAGGAATACCAGAAAACTGAAGTGAATTCATAAATTCAACTAAATTATAAGATACAACTTCACCAATCCTAGTCCAAGATATAATAGACATAAGTACAGTTACTAAAAACGAATAAACAACCGCTCTACCTATAAATTCATAATGACTTGATAAAGAATTATTTAAATCTCTAGTTGATTTAAAATTCTTAGATACAAATCCATATACTACACTAGTAATAACTAGTACTATCATACTTAATACTAAGAAACTATTTCTAAATGGAGACGTAGTAGCAAAAACTCTATCCATATATTCTTTACCACTGCCAAGTAACATTCCAGACCCAGGTAATTTTGAAGGTAAAATTAAATAAATAATAACTAAATTTAAAGCAATGAAAGTAATTAAACTTAAAATAAATGCACGTTTAGAGTAAACAACTTCTTCATTTTCAAATTTCTTTGCCTCAACTTGCTTTTTTTCTAAACTTTTTCTACTTACAATTGTACCTATTATAGATAATATAACACAGCTTGAAATCATTATAAATAAAGTAGATGAAATAACAAATTTATAATTTTTATCTACCTCTAAAGTTGCTGATGCTGCTGTAAGTTTACCTAGATAATAATCATTATAATCAAATATTAAATTAGCCCCACTACAAGCTGTTAATGCAACAAAACAAACTATAACACCTATTATAGGATTCTTTCCAATTTTCCTATATATAAGGGCGGTTAAAGGTAACAATAATACATAACTATATTCGCCAAACCAAGTAAAAATTATAGATATAAAAAATGTAATAAAAATTGTAATATTAAATTTTAAATTTTTAAAAGGTTTAACAATGAAATCTAGTAATCCACTTTTATCCAAAACACCTATTCCAATCAAAGATATTAATAAGTAAATAAGTGGTGTAAAACTCATAAAATTACTAACACAATTAGAAAGTATAGCAGTAATACCCTTAATAGACAATGGATTTCTAACTGTAACAAGTGTAGTTTCAATAGAACCATTTGCTATATATGATTTGTCACCACCAAAACCAATTAATGATAATATGCATGATAATAAAACTATTACAATAACAAAAATAAACATTGCGAAAAAAGAACTTCTTTTTCTTTTTGACTTAACCATACATACCTCCTATCCAACTATTTTTTTTAGTTTTTTATTAAATTCAATCCGTGGCATCATTATACTTCTACCACAATTGCAGCATTTTATTTTTATGTCTGCACCCATTCTTATTATTACCCATTCGTTTGTTCCACATGGATGCTCTTTTTTCATTATAACTTTATCTCCTAATTTATACTCTTTCATTATGAACCACCACCTGAGGAAATGGAATTTCAATATTATTCTTATCAAATTCCTTTTTTATTTCTTTTCTAATTAATCTTTCAATTTCTATGTGTTTCATCGGCTTTGTAGGTGCGGTAATTCTATAAACTATAGATGAATCACCTAATTCAGTAATACCTGAAACTTCTACATTACCTGTTAAATTTGGTAATGAACTTAATCTATCACACAAATTATTCAAAACATCATCTACTTTATCTAAATCACTATTATATGATACTCCAACATCAACTATAGCAAGTGATGATGCTAAACTATGATTTATAACAAAATTAATATTTCTATTTGGTATTATTTCTACATCACCTTTAAAAGATTTAATCTTAGTTGTTTTCATACCTAAACTAATTACTTCACCTTTAAAATTATTAATTGTTACTGTATCTCCTACTCCATATTGATCTTCAAATATAATAAATATTCCAGATATTAAATCTTTCAAAGTATCTTGTAAGGATAAACCTACAACAATTCCAACAATACCTAAAGAAGCAACAATTGATTTTGTATCAATACCATAAACATCTAAAATCATTACAATTGCTATAACAATTAATAAATATTTAATAATATTTAATATCAATGATTTAACGGTTTCACTTTTTCTTTTATCAATCTTTTTTAACTTTTTATTAAATAAATCTTTAATTAATTTAGATATAATTAAATAAACTAGAAAAGTAACAACAATAACACACAGTGGATTAATTACTTCTTTAACTAATACATACTTAAGCATAGTATCATTCCTTTACATCAAGAACTTCTAGAATTCTATTTAAATCAGCAACACTGGTAAATGATATTTCTATTTTTTTATCCTTAATTTTAACTCTAGTATCCAATTTTTCTCTTAAAATTTCTTCAGCATACTTATACTCATTTGTATCATTTTTCTTAACTTGTTGTTGAACTCTTTTATAAGAATCATTATTTTCAGTTAAAGTTTCTAAATCTCTAACTGTTAAATTATTATTTACTATTTCATTAGCAAGTTCATTAATAGTATCAGTATTTTCTAATTTACTAAGTACCCTAGCATGACCCATAGTAATACTAGAATTACTTACCATTTGTTTTACCTCGTATGGTAGTCTAAGTAAACCTAACATGTTAGTAATATAACTTCTACTTTTTCCAACCTTCTTAGATAATTCTTCTTGAGTTAATGATAAATTATTTATCATCATTTCATATGCTTCAGCTTCTTCAATTGGATTTAAATTTTCTCTTTGTAAATTTTCTAATAAACCAATTTCCATCATTTGTTCATCGGTAAAGTTTCTAATAATTGCAGGAATTTTAGATAAACCAGCAAGTTTAGAAGCTCTAACACGACGCTCACCTGCTATTATATCATATCCCTTTATACTTTTCTTAACTATTATCGGTTGAAATACACCATGTTCTTTAATAGATTCACTTAGTTCCCTAATTGCAGATTCATCAAATACTTTTCTAGGTTGATAAGGATTTGGCCTTAAATCATCAAGAGGAATTTCAACAATTTCCTCATTACTAGTACTTTCATAAATCTTTCTTTCTAATGTTTCAACATCTAAACTATCATTATTAAATAGCTGTTCTAAACCTCTACCCAACGCTCTTTTTTTAGTTTCCATTTCTTTCAATCACTTCCTTTGCCAAATTTAAATAAGCAAGAGTCCCTCTATTTTCTGGATCATAAGCTAAAATAGGTTTACCATGACTTGGTGCTTCTGATATTTTAACAAGACGAGGTATTATAGAGTCATAAACTCTTTCTTTAAAATAACTCTTAATATCTTCAACTACTTCAAGTCCTAAATTAGTTCTAGAATCGAGCATTGTAAGCAGTACACCTTCTATATCTAATGTAGGATTTAAATTTTTTTGCGCAAGCATTATTGTATTTAATAGTTGCATTATTCCCTCTAGTGCAAAGAATTCACACTGTACAGGTATTATAACAGAATCAGCAGCTGTTAAAGCATTTGTAGTTAGTATTCCTAAAGATGGTGGACAATCAATTATTATATAATCAAACATATCTTTAGCTAAATCTAAATGTTTTTTTAATTGCCCACCTTTTGAAAAACCAGTATTATTCCTACTCATTTCCATAAGTTCTATATCAGCACCTGCTAAATTGATTGTCGCAGGTATAACATATAAATTTTTAAATTTAGTTTTAATCACAACTTCATTTAACGTTGCATTATCAACAAGCAAATCATAAATACTTTTATTAATATCCGCTTTATTTATTCCAATTCCCGTAGTAGCATTACCCTGTGGATCTAAATCAACAAGTAAAACTTTTTTACGTAATACACCAAGGGATGCTGCTAAATTTATACTTGATGTAGTTTTTCCTACACCACCTTTTTGATTAACTAGTGCTATTATCTTTCCCATTTTTTCACCATTTTCTACAAAAACATACATATATATTTTATCACAAATATATACTTTTAGTCTACAAGAAATAGAAAAAGTTAGATTAATCATCTAACTCTTTAATAAGTTCATCCTTATTCATTTTACTATACCCTTTAATACCTTTTTCACGGGCTAAATCTTTTAATTCAGATAAACTTAAATCAGATAAACTTGCTTCTTCAAATCCACTTGAATCAATTTCTCCATCATCTTCTGGCATACAACCATGTTCAACTAAATATTCAATTTGTTCTTTTGTAATAGTTTCATATCTAAGTAATGTTTCAGCAATTAATTTAAGTAAATCTTTATTTTCAGTAATTATTTTTCTAGTTATATCATAACATTCATTTATAATTTTTCTTTGTTCTTGATCAATTTCAAATGCTACCTGACTAGAGAAATTTCTAGATTTATTATAATCCCTACCTAAGAATACACTTCCTTCTTGTTGTTCAAATTGAACAGGACCTAAATCACTCATACCATATTCAGTTACCATAGCACGAGCAATCTTAGTAGCTTTTTCAAAATCATTATGTGCTCCAGTCGTTACTTCATTAAAAGTAATTTCCTCTGCAACACGTCCTCCAAGTAATCCACTAATTGTTTCTAATAATTCTTTTTTAGTAGAAAAATAAGTTTCTTCTTTAGGTAACATCAAATTATATCCGCCAGCAGCACCTCTTGGAATAATTGTAATTTTTTGTACTTCATGAGCACCATCTAACTTTAATCCTACAACTGCATGACCTGCTTCATGATATGCTACAAGTTTCTTTTCTTTTTCAGTATATTTATGGCTCTTCTTTGCAGGACCCATTAATACTCTATCTTGAGCCTCATCTATTTCAGTCATACTAATTGATTTTTTATCTTTTCTAACAGCAAGTAGTGCTGACTCATTTAATAAGTTCTCTAAATCAGCTCCACTAAATCCAACAGTACGTTTCGCAATATTTGCTAAATTTACACTCTTATCAAATATTTTACCACGAGCATGTACATTTAGGATTTCTTCACGACCTTTTACATCTGGTAAATTAACTGTAACTTGTCTATCAAATCTACCTGGTCTAAGTAATGCTGGATCAAGTACATCTGGTCTATTAGTTGCAGCAATAATAATTATACCTTCATTAGCGCCAAATCCATCCATTTCAGTTAATAATTGGTTTAATGTTTGTTCACGTTCATCGTGACCTCCACCTAAACCAGCTCCTCTTTGACGACCTACAGCATCTATTTCATCAATAAATATTAAACATGGTGCATTATGTTTAGCTTGTTTAAACATATCCCTAACTCTACTAGCACCAACACCGACAAATAGTTCAACAAAATCTGAACCACTTATAAAGTAAAATGGAACATTAGCTTCACCTGCAACTGCACGGGCAAGTAATGTTTTACCTGTTCCTGGAGGACCAACTAATAATACACCCTTAGGTATACGTGCTCCAAGTTTTTGAAATTTTTTAGGGTTCTTTAAGAAATCAATTAATTCAGCAACTTCTTCTTTTTCTTCTTCAAGTCCAGCCACTTCATTAAATGTTACTTTACCAGTATCCTCACTTAAACGCGCTCTACTCTTACCAAAATCCATTGATCTATTGGCACTACCCATTTGTCTAGTAATAAAGAAAAATCCAGCACCAATAATTATAATCATCGGTAAAACATTAATGACAAACATCCAAAATGTACTAGAATCTGGATCACTCTCTGTCTTAAACTCAAACCCTAATTCCTTTTCCATAGAAAGAATCTCATTCATGAATTGTTCTGACTTTGGTATACGAACAAAAAATGTTTCATTTTCATTATAATCCTTTAATTTACCACTTATTTCATAAGTAGATGCATTACTTCTTGGAACTACAGTAATACTTGTAACTTCTTTTTTTTCTAATAACTCGTTAAACTCATCATAAGTTAAAACATTAACTTTTTTATTTAAAACATTAAAAAAGTAAAAAATAGCCATTAGAATTAAAAATAGAAATATATATGGAACAAATCCTTTTTTTATACTTTTCTTTGTCATACTTTTCTCCCTTCATCAATAATACTTAAGTATTATATCATACTTTTCATCTTTTGTTTTATCAAATTTAGATTTTTTTAATCCAGGTAACCAAACAACCTTACCAGTTGAATCAACAACTACTGGATAGATATCCCTCATTTGCAAAGGAATCTTTTCGTTTATAAAGATATCTTTTATCTTTTTAGAACCAAGCATACCCTTAACATTCATTCTGTCCCCTTCAATTCTATTTCTAACTCTAAGAGGTAATACAACTTCACTACTATCTAATCTACATACATTATTATCAGTTAAACTTGATCTTTTTACAACTTCAATATTCTTACCATTAGGTAAATTAACAAAATCAATTATATCAATTTCATAATCATTATAACTTTCAGCAGTAGCAGTTAATATAAAAGTACTATATGTTTTAATTGCTTTTATATTGTTTGGTAAATATATTGTAGCATTAGGTTTTTTAGACATTAATAAATCATAAATTATATTAGCGTGATGATCAGTAATTAACATCAAATCATCTTGATAGATATGTTCTAACATATAATAAATTATCTTCATCTGAATAACTTTCTCAAGTTTTTTAAATTCATCAATATTTAATACTCCTTGAGGATAAACGTCCTTAATTATTTTTTTTACTTGTTTATCAATATAATCATTATATTCAAGTAAAGTTTTACTAAACTTATAAAATTTATTATGAACATTCGCATCTTCATTTTTTAAAACAGGCACAACATATTTTCTAAATCTATTTCTAGTATATACATCCTTAAAATTAGATTCATCAGTAACAAACGAAATCTTATTCTTTTTATTATAACTTATAATTTCACTCTTAGTAACATGAATTAAAGGTCTAACTATCTTATAAGTAGACATATCAACTATTTCAGAAAAACCACTATATCCCTTTAAAGTAGATCCCCTTACAATACGCATTAAAATAGTCTCCATTAAATCATCACCATGATGTGCTGTAAACAAGTATTTAGCTCCATATTTTTCAACAATTTCATTAAAATAAGTATATCGTTTACTGCGAGCTTCATTATGAAAATTATCATCTCCATAATCCTTTATTTTCATATATTCAAAAACAATATTATTTTTCTTACAAAAATTTTCAACAAATACCTTTTCATTATCACTCTCACGTCTAACATTATGATTAACATGAGCACACACTACCTCAATATCCAAAGCCTTTTTTACCTTAGATAAAACATGCAATAATGCCATAGAATCAGGTCCACCAGAAACAGCAGCAACAACTGAATCTCCATATTTTATATTTAATTCATTCATTATATAATCATATACCTTATACATAAAACACCTACCATTTTATAGGTTCAAAACCTATCTCTTTTAAATAATTATTTGTCCTTGAAAAAGGCTTACTGCCAAAAAAACCACGACTAGCAGATAAAGGAGACGGATGTGCACTTTCAATAATCTTATGCCTTTTATTAGTAATAAGACTTTTTTTACTTCGAGCAAAGCTCCCCCATAAAATAAACACAACAGGTTTTTCCCTATCATTTAAACTACTAATAATAAAGTCAGTGAAAATTTCCCACCCCTTATCTTTATGTGATAATGGATGATCCATCCATACAGTCAATATTGCATTAAGTAGTAACACTCCTTGTTTAGCCCAATCAGTTAAATTATTATTCTCTCTTTTGATACCTAAATCAGTATATAACTCTTTAAAAATATTATTTAAAGATGGAGGCCTTCTAACACCATCTAAAACTGAAAAAGACAAACCATGAGCTTCATTTATACCATGATATGGATCTTGACCCAATATTACTACCTTAACTTCATCATAATCAGTATATCTCAATGCATTAAAAATATTTGAGTATGCAGGAAAACAAGTCTTTGTTTTATATTCATTTTTTACAAAACAACCTAAATTTTTAAAATATTCTTTCTTCATTTCATCTTTTAATATAATATCCCAATTTTTATTAATCATACTCACACTAACTTTCAATATCATTATAACACTTTGTATACTTTTTTACCACATCTTTTAATTTAAGAATACCATAAATATTTATAATAGCCATAAGACCAACCATTATATCAACCATATCCCATATAACACCAGAACGCATTATACACCCCATAAATAAAACAAACAAAGTAACCAACTTCAAAACAAATTTAGAGCCATTCTTAAATAAGTATTTATATGAAACCTCACCATAATAATAACCAGTTAAAACAGTAGATAAAGAAAATAAAAAAATAAAAATAAATAATAATATATTACCAAACTGTTTAAAATGATAACTAAAGGCATATTGTACAATTTCAATACCATTAATATTATTATATATATTTTTATAATAATCACTACATAGAATAATTATAGCAGTCGCACCACAAATAATAATACTAGTAATGTATACACCTAACATCTGTATATAACCCTGTTTAACAAAGTCATTACTATCAACAGTAGAAGACGCAATAACACTAGTACCAATACCAGACTCATTAGAAAATATACCCCTCTGCATTCCCAAAACTACTTTATACATAAATCCACTAACAAAAGGTTTAAATTTAAAAGCATCTTTTATCATAAATAAAAATATATTTGGAATTAAATCAATATTTTTTATTCCAACATATAAACTAATAATTAAATATAAAACTGTCATAAAAGGAACAACCTTAGATAAACAACTAACTATACTTTTTAACCCACCAAAAATAATAAAACCAATTAATATTACTAAAATAAAAGACAATATAAAAATATCAGCATTAACAAAAGAATTAAGAGAATTAATAATTGTATTAGTTTGTATACCTAAAAAACCACCTATATAACTAAATAATATTAAAAATGAATAAATAACAGCAACACCCTTACCACTACAAGACTCTAAATAAAAGCATGGACTACCATAACATTCTTTTTTTCTATACACTAAACCAAGTATAGTCTCAGCCATAGTGGTAGATGCCCCAATTATAGAAAAAATAAACATCCAAAATAAACTGCCAATACCCCCATAATAAATACATAAAGCAATTCCTGAAATACTTCCAACACCTATTCTTCCACCCAATGTTAACATCAACGTAGAAAAAGAACTTATCCTACCATTATCCCTTTTAAATAAAGATTTAATCATATTTTTTATCTTTAACTGAGGAAACTTAAGCATTACACTAAAATACACACCAGAAAATAAAATCATTAAACTAGCAATAGACCATACAATATATTTCAAAGTATCACCTGATACAATTTTTATTCAACAAATTATTTTAATATACCAAATTACAACTATATCCTTTGACAAAGCAATAAATATGTGTTACTATGTATGTAGCAAGAAAACTTGCATAAAATAAAAAAAGGAAGACTTAACAATTGCAGGTTGAGTACTTACCTTTAAATTAAGCGTTGCTTAATCTAGATATTGTACTTAATCTATTGCAGATTGAGTACTATTTTTTTATACATAGAATCATTATAGAAACTACTAATAAAATGATAATTAATATTAGAATTGAGATTAACAAATCTTTTTTCTTCATAATATCAAGCCTCCCTTCACACGAAAGTTGGCAAGTACTCAACTATTAAATCTTCCTATACAAATAGTATCATGTAAGTGTATGCATGTCAACAAGAAATTAACTTATTATATTAGCAACTGTGTCAATATCCTTTGACAAAGCAATAAATATATGTTAGTATGTATGTAGCAAGTATTCTTGCATAAAATAAAAACGAGGAACATTTGATTTCGCAAGTGAATGTCATCCTCTAAAATAGGGTTTTGGCACTCATTACTGAGTGTCTATTTTTTTTATTGCTATTACCAACGTGGTAAGGAGTAATAAAATGATACAGATGTATCTACATAGTTTAATTACATAAACTCGTTTCTTCATCAATATCAACCTCCTTTCTTTTTAAAGATTGGAGGACGACACTCACATCAAATATTCCTAAAATAACTATAATACACAAAATATATAAGTCAACAAGAAATTAACTTATAAACAGTTAAATAATTTTATAAAACCGCACCATCTATTTGGTGCGGTTAATTATTATTCCATTTCTTTTCTTGTAACTCTATATTCATAGATTACATTTTCCATAATTATAAACTTAGATTCATCATTACTTACTTTAACATAAATTATAGGTTTTTCTAAGTTATTTCTTACATCTAATAATTCCTTAAAACTATTAACAGAAACAACCTCTTTACTACTATCAATAACAGTATTGTTAGACTCTGTAATATATGAATCATTTTCTTTTAATGTTTTAGCAATAAATCTGTCATATTTACTTTCTTTACTTAATCTACTTTGTACTTCAAAGAATAATACAATAACCCCAAGAACAGTAATACCAGCAAATGCTACAAATAAACCAAACATAACTTTATTTAATGAAGTAGTAGATGTTCTTAAAATATATGGTTCATTTACTCTTATATCACTACTTTTATCAATATTAATCATTTGTCTTGATAAAGGAAATTCAACAGTCATTTTCTTTCCATCAACAATTTCATTATCTTGACTTTCATACATTACATCATATTCAATAACTAATTTACTATTAGCGCTTATACCATAATCACTTTTAAATTTATTTGCTAGTGTATTATATTTAACATAATCAACCTTTAAATTATCATTAACATTTATATCACTAACAGTAGTAGTTTCATTTTTTAATTCCTCAGTTTCAGTATAAATCACTTTATCAGTCTTATCAGAATCAGTTATCTTTATATTAGCAACAATTTTCTTACTAACCTTATAAGTATCTTTTAAATCATATGTTGATCTATAATTAAAGTTTAAATCAATATAATCAATAATACTTGTAATATACTGCATTCCTTCACCTAAATAATCAGTATTATAATAAGTTTTATCACTTAAATAAACTTTATAATTTACTCCACCATCTTCAGTATGCGCTACAGAAGTAGCCACAATTTGTTTAGATTGCATATAGAAGTAGAAACTCAATATTCCAACTACTACAATTAAAATTAATGTTATCAACTCATTTTTATTCTTCATATTCTTCTCCTTACCTAAAACGTTTCACTTAACCATATACTTGGTAAACCAACTTTTTTTACAGTCATAAATACTTTACCAACTATATCATCTGTATTAACTACACCAGCATCAACCTGTGAGTTATTATCACCCTTAGTAGCAAAATATACATTATCATTACGATTATATACTTCATATATACGGTGAGCAATTAGTTTATTATCATACTCAAATACAATTATATCACCTTTTTTTAACTGTTTCTTTTTACTATCACTAATCTTATCTATCAATACAACATCACCACGTCTAAAGCAATCAACCATTGAATTAGACCCAATAACTAAAGATTGATACTTAAATAGACCAGAATTCAAACCAACTAGAATTAATAAAATAAATACAACAGTTAAATACAATATACTACCCTTTTTTCTAGCTCCAGGTTTTTCCAATTTTTTCTTTTGTCCAAACAATAATGAATAACTAATAAATGTTGGAAAGATAATAGCAAATACCGAAGTTAAATATAAACCTAAATCAGGAACAATTGGAACAATAAATACATATAATTCCATAATCAATCTATATATTATACCAATATAGAAATCTCCCTTTATATCAATTATTGTCATCAAAATATTTCTACTAATACCACCAAGTATAATTATACCAATAAATTGAAATAATTGATTTTTATTTGCTAAATTATAAGCACTATAACCAATACATACATCTAATAGTGTAAAAGCTAGAAAACTAAGAAATATAATTAATTTATTTTTATTAGATTTCTTTATAAATTGAAATCTTAAAACTTCACTAACAATTATAACAGTAGTCGTAGGAATAATATTTTTAATAAAATTAACTATCCCCCAGTTATATATAGTGTAAGCAAAATCAGTAAATAATCCCAAGATATATATAAATATAAAATAAGCCACTATATATATCAAAACCGTTTTTAATAATGTTTTATGATCAGTACTCTTAGTAATATCTATTCCAATAAAATAATATACACCAACACCTAATAAACATAAAAAAATTAAATATTTGTAATGCGTAAATAAAACTGGAACAAAGAAACTAATTAGTAAAACCAAAATCATTAAAACCTCAGCAACTAATAGTTTTTTCACACTAGAATTCATTATTCACCTTCTTACTCTTATCTACTCTATACATAATTATAGTAAAGATAACTAAAAAAGTCAAATATATTTTATACAAAAAGAAAAAAACTTAAGATTAACTTAAGTTTTTAGTTTTGACCATAAATCATAGTAGCATTTATACCACTAAATGTTACATCTGATGCTGGTAAAGTTGTTGCAGATCTATCTAATTCAATAGTAGCTTTTAATGTTCTAGTTGCATCTGCATTTAAAGCATCATCAACTGCTGGAGCAGTATCATTATCATCATAAACTAATGAAACATTAATTTTACTTAAGAAATTAGTTTTATCTGCTTCAGTAGCGAATGCTTTACCTTCACCAACACATCCACCATCACAAGTAGGGTCACCTAATGCAAGAATTGGTGCAGTAGTTATTTTAGCGTTGATATCACCATCATTAGCAACAAGCCATTTGTAAACAACTTTATCACCAGGTGCTTTTAAAGTTGCAGCTGGTAAAGTAACAGATGTTGAATCAGCTGGTATAGAAATAGAAGTAACATTACCAGCAACTGATGCATACCCACTTGGAGTAATAGCAGTTCCAGAAGTAAGTGATTTAAATCTAACCTTCCAACTTGATGCTAAATTTTGAACTGTTGCACTACCATTAATATTTAATGTTTGTGATAATGCAGCATATGCTACTGTCATTGATACTAAACCAACAACCAAAACGCTTAATAATACGTTCTTTGTTTTCTCTCCCATAATATCCTCCTCTATTATAATGATACATATTTTTTTACACTTTGTCAATAAAAATAATTTAGATTTACACCTAAATTATTCCGACATATCTTGACCATATATTAATGCAGCAGTAATATTTTTAAAAACAACATCATGACTTGGTAATACCTGTGGTGTATCCCTCTTAACATATTCGATAGAAACCATCAAATCTTTTGATGATCCAGTAGTTAATTTATCACCTATACTAATACTAGAACCATCACCATAAGTAAAACTAACCTTAATATCATTAACTAAATTATTTCTATCAACATCACTAAGTGACTCATTAATATCCCATATAACATCATTAAAATTAATTTCTAAAATGTCATTAATAATAGCATCTATATCACCATTATTTTCAACCTTAAATTTAAAATCAACCCTATCACCAGGTGCTTTTAATATAACCCTAGGTAGTACAACCAAAGTCGAATCTTCAGTTATATCAAGTTTAGTATTTTCAGGTATAACAGCATACCCCGTACTTAAAATAGAATCTTCAGTATCAATATAATTAAATCTAACACTCCATCCTGCAGTATTATTTTCACCCTTTAAATCAACTCTTATATCAGGTCTTCTAGTTATAGTAGCATATATGATTGTCATAGTAACAACCCCAATTATTAATAAAACAATCATCTCATTTTTTATTTTAGAATCCATACCATCACCTATAATAATGATATTAGATTTTTAAAAATAAGTCAATAAAAAAACTTAAGTTAAACTTAAGTTTTAAGCTGCAGTATCTTGACCGTAAGTAATTGCTGCAGTTATACCACTAAATTGAACATTTCTAGCAGGTAAAGTTTGAGTTGCTTCAGTCTTAACATATTCAACAACAGCTTTAACATCTACAGAATTTTTAGCAGCTAATTTATTACCTTGAGCAATAGCTGTTCCATCTTCATAAGTGAATGTTACTCTGATATCATTTTCAAATGCAGTTCTTTGTTCTGCAGTTAATGTTTCGTCAGCAGCATATGTTGCAGATCCTTTTGAAATAGGTGTAACACCAGTAATGATAGCATTGATATCACCACTATTTTCAATAGTCCATCTGAATGTTACTTTATCACCAGGAGCTTTTAATGTTACGTTTGGTAATGTAACAATTGTAGAATCTTCAGTGAAACTTAATGCTGCACCATCTGCTAATGTAGCATATTGTTCTGGAGTTATTGCAGTACCACTAGTTAAAGCTTTAAAACGTACCCTCCAACTTGAAGATAAATTTTGAACTGTTGCACTTCCATTAATATTTAATGTTTGAGTTAATGCTGCATAAGCTACAGTCATTGACACAAGTCCAACAATTAAAACTCCTAATAACACATTCTTTGTTTTTTCTGTCACAATGATTACTCCTTTCTTATTATTTACATTTTAATGATACATTAAATATACACTTTTGTCAATACAATTTAATTTAAGTTTTTTTATTTTTAATTATTTCACTATAATTAGTATTTGGTTTATCCGAATATAATCCAGCATCTACTTTATAATTTTTTCTATCGCATTATGTATTTGATAATCAGATTTTAATTCTTTGATAAAATATAACATTTTAATAAACTAATATAAATTTATACTGCAAAATAAAAACAATTATTCTCATTATTATATTTTACTGAACTATTTTTTAATTCTTTATTATATTTTTCATATTTTTTATTTACTTTTACAATTATAATTATATTTTATGTATCTTAGTTTTAATTAAATCCATAGCCTTCAATTTCTTCTTCATTTCTATTTCGGATTCTAATTATTGATTAACAAGATAAACCTAATAAAATTGGCACTCAAAACTTCAGTGGGGTACCCAATGTACCTTTAGACTATATATTTAAAGAGGAAAATGACGATTTTTTCTTAAATCAAAATTTTCCCTCTTTTTTTCAACTTCATTATCTATTTTTCAGAAAAAATGCTTATTTTTTTATTTGACCTTTTTTTATATTTTTTCTACTAACTCCTAAGTAGCTTTGATGTAAAATTACCAATGCTCTTTTTCTAAAAAATTCAAAATTTTTATATCCATACGCTCTATCTACTATTTTTGATATTGTATTATTATTTGCTTCGGTAAATCCATTCGAATATCGTTCATCTTTAAATGAATTAACTATAGAATCTAACCAATTTCATATTGTGTTTGCTGCACTTATCATTTCAGGTAGTTCTGTTTTTTACATTTAATTATCCATTCTTTTAATTCCTTTTTATCTTACAACCTCTTTCTAAATGATTATTATCACATAAAAAGAACCCCAGTGAAACTTGGAGTTTAAAAAACTACAACCCCACTAAAAGTTGTAGTTCTTTCTGCTTCGTGCTCCAATAAAACTTGTAGATTTAATATACTTATAGACCCCACTGAAGTTCGGAGACTATTCTTTATTTTTTCCCACTGAAGTTTTTAGAGCCAAAGTTGTAGTTTTTTATCACGTGCCTCAATAAAACTTGTAGATTTATTATACTTATGAACCCCACTGAAATTTGGAGACTATTCTTTATTTTTTTTTACTTAAATTTTTAGAACATGATAAATTAAATAATTACAGATATTTGATGCATATTTTGATTTTATCCTTTTAAATAATATCCTTGAAAAACATTCATATAATTACTACTTGAAGGGACACAATAGATTCTTACTAATGTTCCCGTATCCCATGTGCTACCAGTTGGTGGTTTTGCTTTAAAAATCATATATCCTGATCTCTGTCCAGTTTTTGCAGTAGACTCTTGAGCAATACCATTCGTTGAACTATTACCGCCAATTGTTGCAACAGTTATATAAGTTGTACTGTATTCAAACCTACATTTAGCACTTACTTCTGTTGTAAAATTATAAGTTACTTGTTCACCTGCTTTTATACCATTAGTTTTACTAAAATCATAATCTATATGCCAAAAAGCTTGTTTTACAACTAATTTTCCATTTATAAAATGTATTTCATAATTAATTGCTTTAAAAGTTCCATTATTTGTTAACGCTAATGTTCCTTGCGTTATATTATAACTTCCTACATTACTTGTTTTCGTTGCTGTTGTTGTAAGCGAACCTGTAAATTTTGGGGTTTGTCCACTTACTTGTCCACTATAAGTATAAGTTAAACTTGGATTATTAGTATTATAGAATTTTTCATACGATGTTGCTTCTACAGTTAAATCTTTAGCAAAAACTTTTGCAGTTTTTATATTATCCAATAAAGAATAATTTCCACATTTAGTACTTTGATTATTAACTGTTTCACAACTAGCTGTATATGTTTTTTCACTAACATCTGTTATAGAACCAGTTGTCAAAAATAAATTCATTGTTTCACCACTAATTCCTGTTGTTACACTGACAGATGGCCTATGTGATTGTCCATTATATTCCCATGAAATTTCACTCCAACTTACCGATATTTTCTTAGCATTAACTTTTATTGTTTTTGTATCATCAGTAAGTTTGTAATTACTACATTTTGCTTGACCATTTACTACACTACTACATTTTGCAGTTACTGTTGTTGAACCTACATTTGTAAGGCTACTTCCTGTTGTTGTAAATTTTAATACTTCGGCACCCACACCAGCTGTTGCAATTGCCTCGCCTGAATGTGATTGTCCATCATATGTCCATGATAAAGTGTTCCATTGTACCGCTATACTCCTAGCAGTTATTGTTAAACTTGCCTTTGTATATGACAATGTATAATTACTTGCTGTAAAGTTTGTTCCATTTACTAAAGCAAGTGTTCCTTGCGTTATATCATAACTTCCCACATTACTGTCTATTCCTGCACTTGTTGTTAGTGCTCCACTAAAGCCTGGTGTTTGCCCACTTACTTGTCCACTATATGTATAAGTTAAACTTGGATTTGCATTACCATATATTTTTGATTTAGCTTCTGCAATAACTGTTAAAGTTCTTGCACCTATAGAGATTGATTTTGATGTATTTGTAAGTGAATAGTTACCACACTTAGCATTTCCTCCACTTACACTTCCACAACTTGCAGTTACATTTGTTGATCCTTTATTTGTTATACTATTTCCAGATAACGATAAGTTTATTGTTTCTCCACTTATTCCTGATGTTGCACCTGCTGTTGTACTATGAGCTCCTCCATCATATGTCCATGATGTTGTTCCCCAACTTACTGATACACTCTTCGCACTTATTGTTAAACTTGCTTTTGTATAGGATAAAGTATAATTACTTGCTGTAAAGTTTGTACCATTTGCTAAAGATAAAGTACCTTGTGTTATATCATAACTTCCTACATTACTATTTGTTCCTGCACTTGTTGTTAGTGTTCCACTAAATCCTGGTGTTTGTCCACTTACTTGTCCACTATATGAATAAGTTAAACTTGGATTTGATGATCCATATGTTTTTGATTTAGCTGCTGCTGTTACTGTTAGTGTTCGTGCATTTATTGTTAATGTTTGTGATGTATTTGTAAGTGAATAGTTACCACACTTAGCATTTCCTCCACTTACACTACTACAACTTGCTGTTACAGTTGTTGATCCTTTATTTGTTATACTATTTCCAGTAAGTGATACATTTATTGTTTCTCCACTTATTCCTGATGTTGCACTTGCTGTTGTACTATGAGCTCCTCCATCATATGTCCATGATGTTGTTCCCCAACTTACTGATACACTCTTCGCACTTATTGTTAAACTTGCTTTTGTATATGACAATGTATAATTACTTGCTGTAAAGTTTGTACCATTTGCTAAAGCTAAAGTACCTTGTGTTATATCATAACTTCCTACATTACTATTTGTTCCTGCACTTGTTGTTAGTGTTCCACTAAATCCTGGTGTTTGTCCACTTACTTGTCCACTATATGAATAAGTTAAACTTGGATTTGATTCACCATATGTTTTTGATTTAGCTGCCGCTGTTACTGTTAATGTTCTTGCACCTATAGAGATTGATTTTGATGTATTTGTAAGTGAATAGTTACCACACTTAGCATTTCCTCCACTTACACTACTACAACTTGCAGTTACATTTGTTGATCCTTTATTTGTTATACTATTTCCAGATAACGATAAGTTTATTGTTTCTCCACTTATTCCTGATGTTGCACCTGC
>Ga0247608_10001317_pt1 | contig 34862 bp, 26 predicted proteins | sample 176DNAGHGlowgp2_FD_193490 | JGI IMG/M metagenome (GOLD analysis project Ga0247608, IMG submission 193490) | Sheep rumen microbial communities from Palmerston North, Manawatu-Wanganui, New Zealand - 1766 DNA GHGlow gp2 | ecosystem: Host-associated > Mammals > Digestive system > Stomach > Rumen ...
ATAGCTTTAGCCCTGAAGCAAGGGGCCAGTACAGAACAACTCTGCTATTATGAGGATCCTCAGGATATTCCTGTCGAAGCTGAGGCCATTCTGTTGAAAGAAAGTGGCCTGTCAGGAGGTTTCTCTGAGAAGGTAGAGGCAGCCAAAGTAAGAGGTATGAGGATTATCGCCCTGAAACGGCCGCAGACTCCAGCGAATTTTACCATCGTCAACGGCCCTTACGGTTTGCGTCGGGCTGTTGAGAAGCTGTTGCCTGAGTTCTATCCCCTACATAGTGGACTGACAACTGGTACTTGTGCTACAGCAGCGGCAATAGCTGCCACAAGACTGTTACTATACGATGAGCAGCCTAACGAGGTTCCTGTAGTATTGCCCAATGGAGAAACCATCATGGTGGATGTAAGATATAGCGAGGACTGTGCCTACTGCATCAAGGATGCTGGCGATGATCCTGATGTGACGGATGGCTTGGAGATTGGGGCTTTCGCAGAACATACCTTCATGCTGGGAAGACGTAGTTTGATTGTTATTGAAGGTGGCATGGGTGTTGGCACGTTCACACTTCCAGGTTTCGACTACCCCCCAGGCTCACCAGCCATCAACAAGGCACCTCGCGAGATGATTTGCAAAAACATTGAGCCACTGATTGATGAACATACACCTTTGAACATCACTATATTCGTTCCGCAAGGCGAGGAGATAGCCAAGCGGACCTTCAATCCCCGTCTGGGTATCGAAGGAGGTATCTCGATTATCGGTGTATCTGGTATCGTCAAACCTTTTTCTGAGGAGGCTTTCATCGATAGTATCCGTAAGTGTATGACTGTAGCAAAGGCCTCGGGCTCAGACCGTGTGGTGATCAATAGTGGTGGCAAGAGTGAACGCTTTGTCAAGGCTCTCTATCCAGATCTGCCACGACAGGCTTTTGTGGAATATGGCAACTATATCGGTGAGACATTGAAGATGGCTCACGAACTTCATTTTGAGAACGTCACCCTGGGCGTGATGCTGGGCAAGGCCGTCAAACTGGCTGCGGGCCATCTCGACACTCATAGTCGTAAGACCACGATGGACAAGGCGTTCATCCAAAAGATGCTACATGAAGCCTCGTGTGATATCGATATCAGTGGCATCACGCTGGCCAGAGAACTGTGGGATATGGTACCTTCTGACAGACTCAACAACGTAGCCTGTACCATCATCAGCCATTGCCGCGAGCATTGCGAATCACTTCTTCCTGACAGCTCGCTCACCATCCTGCTCATCGACGACAACGGGCATATCTATCCTCAATAAATCTTTAATTTTCAATTCTCAATCTTCAATGTATAAAGATCTTTTTATCGACTTCGACGATACGCTCTACGACACCTACGGCAATGCCGTTATTGCCTTGCAGGAAACATTTGAGGCTTTCCGCCTTGATCGTTATTTCGATACCCCTCAGACGTTCTATGATGCATACTGGGCAGCTAACATCGACCTGTGGTCGCGTTACTCGAAGGGAGAGATCGACCGTCCGTTCCTCATTGTGGAGCGTTTCCGTCGTCCGTTGAGTGTTGGCAAAGGCCTTGATGTCACCGAAAAACTCTGTTTGGAGATGAGCGACAGGTTCCTTGATTTCTGTTCCTCTAAGTCTGGGGTGGTGGATGGTGCCCACGAACTGATGGACTATCTGAAGCAGAAAGGCTATCGGATGCACATGACGAGCAACGGCTTCCACGAGGTACAATATAAGAAACTCGCTGCCTGTGGACTCCGTGATTACTTCGATACCATCATCCTCAGCGAAGATGCCGGCGTCAACAAGCCTTCGCCACTCTATTTCGACTATGCCCTCAAGGCTTCAGGTGCCAGTCGCGAAACGACGCTGATGATTGGCGACAACCTGCAAACGGATATCCTCGGCGCCCTCCATGCCGGCCTCGACGCCATGCTCGTTAATCGCTGGAAGGTTGATGTCAGCGAAAGTCCGCAGCCTCCAACCTTTGTCGTCGACACCCTCTGCGACATCATCCAGATCCTATAAGGTAATCATCTGTAAACCGTAAACTGTAAACTGTAAACAAAAAGCCCTATTCTCCCACATCATCCTTCCTTCTGCGGAAGAGCACCATTGCAATGACGGGGGCACCCACAAGGGCTGTGACGCTGTTGACGGGCAAAGCTCCCTCGAAGCCTGGCATACGGGCAATGAGGTTGCAGACCAGCGCCAAGGCTGCACCACAAAAGGCTGTGCCTGGCATCAGAATGCGATGATCGGAAGTGCGGAAGAGGGCACGGGCCAGATGGGGAACCGCCAATCCAATGAACATGATGGGGCCACAATAGGCCGTGACGATGGCCACGAGAACGCCGCTGGAGACGATGATCAGCATTCGAGAACGACGGATGTTCAGACCCAGGTTGGCTGCATAGCGGTCGCCAAGGAGCATCAGGTTCATGGGCTTCACCATCAGACAGGCCAGGGGCAGAAGGATGCACATTAGTACGATGAACAGCGCCATCTCGTCGCCGGAGACTCGTGAGAACGATCCCAGTCCCCACACCACGAACGCCTTCACATCTTCCTCAGGCGAAAGGAACTTCAGCACGCCGATGATGGCGTTGGCCAGATAGCCGATCATCACACCTATTATTAATAAGGTGACGTTGCCCTTCACCTTCTGCGAGATCCACACAATCAGCATCATCACCGCCAGAGCGCCCACGATGGCCGCCACACTCATGGCAGCATCACCCAGATAGCCCAGACGGCTAAGGGCCACACCGCCTATCCTTCCAGAGAGCAGCACGACGAAGGCTACACCAAGGGCAGAACCATTCGAGATACCCAAGACCGAAGGGCCTGCAAGGGGGTTTCGGAACACCGTCTGCATCTGCAGTCCGCTGACGGCCAGACCAGCACCAGCCATGATGGCCGTCAATGCCTGTGGCAGGCGTGACTTCCAGATGATGTTCGTCCATATCTCGTTAGAGCCGTCGCCCAGCAGGATGCCGCAGACATCGCCCACAGGTATCTTCACAGATCCCAGCAGCAGATTGACAATCGCCAGAACGACGATGGCAGCAAGGAGGACGATGAACTTAGATGCCCTCATTTCAACAGTCTGTAGTATTTTGGCTTGTAGTCGGGTTCGATCAGTTCTGGATGGAAGATGGCTACGAAGTCCTTCAGCAGTACATCAGGCTCTACGGGAGATATCTCGTAGTATGGCTGCTGCTTCATGTTGCAGTAGATCACCTTCCGCTCCTTGAATGCCTTGAACAGTTCGTTTCGAGGCTCCGAGGCCTTCAATGCCTCATACGAGAATTCGCCAGGGAAACTGTTCAGGATGCGCCAGTAGTCGGCATTGGCGGCCAGCGCGTACATCTTCTCGAACTCCAGGTTTTCGCCGCCCGTCTCCTCGTCGTCGATCACGTAGTCGGCTCCGGCATCGTGGAAGATCCTTGCCAGGTAGTTCTTCCCTCCAACGGCATGCCAGTTGCCATAGTGCATTTCACCGCTGGTCACCGTCGGACGATCTTCTGGTTTGAGGTTTGAGGTTTGAGATTTGAGGTGTTGGTATCGGCTTTCGATGCCCTTGAACACCTCGTTGGCCTCGCTTTCCTTGCCGATGAACATGCCCACGAACTTGATCCACTCAGCCTGTCCCAGCGGGTCTAGCTCCTGATAGCCCAAGTGGGGCACCAGCGTGATGCCCGTCTCCTTGATGGCATCATAGCCGCCACGCTTCGAGGGCGAGATGAAGATGACCTGCGGATTGGCTGCCAGCACCATCTCTGTATCGAAGTTGCCCTCCATGCCGATCTTCACGATGCGCCCGTCCTTCACCCGTTGGAGGATATCCTTGTTGAAGAGGTTCTTCGTGCCCGTCAGTCCCTTCACCACGTCGTGGGCATCGAGGATGGTGAAGTTCGACAACTGCAACGACGTCATACAGATGGTATTCTTGATAGGTACGCGAACCTTCGTATATCCCTCAGGCACAGCCACATCGTCCTTCCTGACCAACGCAAAGTGGTATTTGCCTCCCTGCCTGGGGGGGGCTGTCGCAGACTGAGGGGTGGGAGCACCCACATCCACCAGTCGGACATCAGCCGAGTCGTGAACGCTGAACCCAGTGGCGTACTTCACCTCGATGCTCTGTATGGAGTCTGTCGCCCCATCGTCCGTTCCACTATTGGTTCTCGTTCCTTTCCCTGAGCAGGCGCACGCCAATATGGCCACAGCCGCCATTTCAAGTAATAGTCCTTTTCTCACCATGGGGATAGATCATTTCTTTGTCCAGGTTTGGGTCTCGTAGAACATGGCAATATAGCCGCGCACCTTCAATTGGTTGCCGTCGAGCCAGATGGAACACTTGTAGGTCTTGCCGTTCTTGGGGTTGTAGATCCTGCCGCCTTCCCACTTGTCGCCTTTCTTGGTGAGCCCCGTGAGTATGTTCACACCTACCAGTTTTCGGCTTTGCAGCTTCTTGTCAGGATTGTGCACATCGAGCTGTCCGTCGCCTTTCTTCAGCCAGACAATCTTTCCGTTCAGCTTGTCGCCACTCTTGTAGATCTCCACTTGGGAGTCTCCCCCTTCTGTCACCCACTTGCCGATCACCCCCTGGGCGTATCCGGCTGCTGACATCATCATCAGCACTAAACTCAGTAATACTTTCTTCATATCATAAGTTGTTGTTCATTTCGTACCGCAAAGATACGATATTCTTTTGAAACTGACAACAGTTTCGGAATAAATCTTTTATTCTTTACTAAAATGTTCGCGCGAGAAAGCATAAAGTATTGGTTTGATTTCCGGATTCTATGGTGTTAATGAAATGGCGCAATAATTGAAAATGTCCAAAACTAATGACATATGACATAAATGGAATCGTAACATCTTGATTATGAAGTAATAAGATTGCATTGCGAAACGCCATTAATGACATAAAAACGACATAGAAACGACATATTAATGACATAAAATGGGGTGTTAATGGCATGAATGCGGCATGAGTGAGCGGTTTTGAAGGCTGTAAAGTCAGGGTTTACAGGCACTAAAGTCAGGGTTTACAGGCACTAAAGTCTTAAATTCTCGAGAGAATTTGAGAGAAAGGTGCCTAGTTGTTGTGTGGAAGGACTAAGGTCCGAATGGGTTTAGCTACTGCAAAGTGGTTGAGAGGGGCATGGTTTGTGAGGCACGAATTGAACGCGAATTTGCCATTAGAATGTCGTTTCTATGCCATTAGTATGCCATTAGTATGTCATTAGTATGTCGTTTCTATGTCGTTTTTATGTCATTAAGTAGCATTCTCTTTTGTTATTAAGTTGTTGATTTATAATGATATAGGTGCTCGATTATGTCGAATGTCATTAATATTGGCAAATCTGAAATCTTTTTTGTGATTTGATGGTGAAACGACTAGATTTGCGGATGATGCTGATGATGCTTTATGCCAGACGAGAAGAGGAGGGCGGTCACTCCTGCCATTGCAGAAGGACCGCCCTCCGATTTGGTATGCTTCGCAAAGTGTCGGCCTCTTTGTGGCCAGACGCCTGTGAGCTGAAGAGCTATTTCAATTGATTGATGAGTAATACAAGGTCGGCAGCGTTCACAATGGTATCGCCGTTCAGATCGGCATTGTTGTAGTAGAAACCATCTCTCTCGCCCGTCATAATGTAGTTGACGACGGCCGCAATATCGTCCTTGTCCACATCACCGTCGCCGTTGGCATCTCCCTTGACAAGATCAATCTGTATCTCCACCGTCGGGGAATAGTTGCCATTTGCATCAACCACCATCATGTTATAGGTGTTATAATGGCCTCCTTCAGGTGTTGTCATAGTACAAGTGTTCAGCGTGAGCGACTTCCAGCCAGCAATGACGGGTTCTGTGGGATCAGAAGCTTTCGCTGATACTGTCGATTTCTCGATGAGCAATGCTCCTGCACCTCCTGCACCGGAAATGTCACCCTCTGCAGATATCTTGGATTTGACGATGCTCAGATCACCTTCAGAGCACGAAGTCTTACCAATAATCGAGAGGTTGGCTTTGGTAATGGACAGAGTCCCTTTTTCTTGGTAAATCGCAGTCGTACTGCCATCTTCGGAAGGAGCGGATACCGTCAGCTTCGGAGAGCCGGTAATGGTTGTGTTCTCGCCTTGCAGGTAAATGGCATTGTCTGTTGCAGACAGCGTAGCCGGAGCAGCAACTTGGATGGTCAGACCGTCGACACCGCTCTTGATACAGGGCGTATTTTCGTTGGGTGCCGTGATGTTGCCATTGATGGTCAAGGTCTTGGTGCCTTCATCGTAGCTGGCCGCACGGTCGCCCAAGATGTCGGATGCATTCTTGCTCGACACATATTTTCCTGCGATATACAGCCCAGGATCAACACCAGGAACAATCTCCATCGTTTGCACTTTATTACCGTCTGCATCTTTGAGTTCGAAGTTTTTGGTGTCATAGCTACCTCCTAGCGGGTTGCTCAGGTAGCAACCGTTCAAGATGAGGTTCGCCCAGCCGTGAATGACGGATCCCGGGGATTCTCGATGGGCGGTAACAGTAGAATTGTCGATTCTGAACGTACCTCCCAAACAGCCAATGCCTCCTTGACCTTCTACTGACATAGTGGAATTGTCAACGTTCAGATGGCCCCAACCCATGATACTACCAGCAATCGAGATATTGGTATTTTTTATAGTCATGTGGCTCATGAGATAAAACAAACTTCCGTCAAGGGAAAGATCTGCATCGGTAATAACTATATCTCCGCTTCTCTGGAAAATCGCTGTAGCATCATTATTATCGGAAGAGACGGATATAGTCAGCTTTGAGGAACCGGTAATGGTAGTATGCTTGCCTTCTACACGTTCCTTGCATTCTATAAAAATAGCATTGTCTGTCGCTTTTAGCGTGGAAGGAGCAGCTATCTGAATGGTCAGATCATTGATTTTAGTATAGATACAGGATGTGGAGGCGTCGGATGCTGTGATATCACCACTGATCGTCAGCGTATTCTTCGAGGCATCGTAGCTGGCAGCTCCGTCGCCCAAGACGTCGGCGGCATTGAGGTTGGTCACCAACGTACCTTTTACAAATATGTTGTAATTGTTATACTCCTCCACTTGCGTAAAGACATCAAACCGTTTATGTTCTTTATAGGCTTGAGTCGTTCCTGAAGGCACATGTAGGGTACACACATTGCCGGCTCGGTTAATATAGCTGAAAGCCTCCTCGCCAGGATTATAACTGCCGGGATTGGAAGAATGCACATAGAGGTGCTGCAATTTGTCACAATAATAGAAAGCCTTCTCTCCGATGCTGGTGATGCATTCTGGCAGCGTGAACTCCGTCAGGCCCGTGCAGTCGTTGAAAGCATAAGAACCGATAGTGGTGAGATTCTTCAAAGGCAGTTTGACGCTTGTCACATCAGTGGCCCCCTTGAAAGCATTGTCGCCAATAGCAACCACGTTGTAGGTGACATCATTATGCTTCACCGTAGCTGGAATGATGATCGCGCCAACATACTTGCCTACCGTAGGACTTACTAATTTTACTTTATTGCTGGGTTCCACATCGCTGGGTTCCACATCGTAATACAATCCTCCTTCGATGAATCTCGGACTAATCTCTACCTTATAGGCGTCTTTACCATCGACTTCAATAAACTTCTTGCTTTCGGTATCATAATGGCCTCCCTGAGGAATCTTCAAGTTGCAAACGGTTTCGAGAGACTGCCATCCTGCAATAGCCGATGTTGAGGGAGCCGTAGTTTTCGCTGTAACAGATGAGTTGTCAATGCTCAATTTGCCTCCAGCTCCATTAATGGCAGGTTCTTTCGTACTTTCGACTGATACCGTGGAATTGACGATGTCCAAATTGCCTCCAAAATTCGCAATATAGCCTGTGACCGAAAGGTTGGAATTCTTAATATAAATGTGCCGCCTCAGGCCACACACAAGTGAACCTTTGAGGATGAGATATGCATCCGTAACATAGAGATCCCCGTTATAATTTGCAATCGTGAATGCACTCGGCCTGTCAGATGTGACAGATATCGTCAGTTTCCTACCACCAGTTATGGTCGTATTATTACCTCTTATTTCAATGGCGTCGGCCGCAGAGCTCAGCGTAACTATATTTGCCACTTTGATAGTCAGATTGTCAATTTCTCCTTTGATACAGGATGTTTCGTTATCGGGTGCAGTAATATCACCTTTAATAGTCAAGATGTTTGAGCTGGCATCGAAGCTGGCGGCTCCGTCGCCCAAGACATCGTTAGCATTGTCGCTGGTCACTTGTGTGCCAGCTACGTACAAATTGTATTCCTCTGCCTTGGCCGTGCTGCCCAGACATAATAGCACCACCAGGCAAATGATGCCTGACCACCGCGAAAAAGCAAACGCTTCGAGCCCTAGGCTCCTGAGATTGTTCAATTTAGTATACATCATATCACATTTTAGTTATTAAATATGTGGCAAAATTACGATAATATTCTGATATATGCAAGAAAAACCATTCTTTTTCTTTCGCTTAAATGGAAATTTCGTACCTTTGCGGAGAAAAATAAGGTATATATGCAGACAAGTATTGACCAAACCAAGTGGTACGACCGCATCTGGGCGGCGCTGATCTTCTTCACGAGGTTGCCTTTCTGGCGATTGCACCAGCCGCCGAAGGAGTGCTACAAGACGGTGGTGGAGCATTGGCCGCTGGCGGGCTGGATAACGGGTGGGGCGATGGGCTTCGTCATCTACTTCGCCAGTCTGGTGCTGCCCATGTCTGTTGCCGTCTTGCTCGCCATTGTCACGAGACTATTGATAACGGGAGCGCTGCACGAGGACGGGCTGGCTGACTTCTTCGACGGATTCGGCGGTGGAGGCAACAATCGTCAGCGCATCCTCGACATTATGAAAGATTCTCGCATCGGCACGTATGGGGTGCTGGGACTCGTCTTCTACGAACTGCTCCTGGCTGCCTCGATCATATCGATACCTCCCCATATCGCTGCTTTCATGGTGTTGGCGGGCGACACGTTCTCAAAGATGGTGACCTCGCAGATGATACTGATGATGCCTTATGCCAGACGTGAGGAGGAGGCGAAGGCCAAGACGGTCTATCGGAAGTTCAACGGCTGGGCAGGCGTCAGTCTGGCTTTGCAGGGACTGCCGCCGATGCTGTTCTTCATCTGGATGGCAGGCCTCGACTGGCAGGTGATGATCTTCATTCCCGCTATCGTGTTCTATCTGCTCTATCTGTTCATCTGGCGCAAGCTTCAGGGCTATACCGGCGACTGCTGCGGAGCCGTCTGCCTGCTGGTGGAGATGACTGTGTATCTGTTGGTGAGTGCCATAAATTATATGAATCCATTATGAAACGAATCATCTTGATTACTGGCGGCCAGCGCTCAGGAAAGAGCTGCAAGGCCGAGGAGCTGGCACTGAGTCTGTCAGACCATCCCGTCTATCTCGCCACAGCCCACATCTGGGACGAGGAGTTTCGAGAGCGGGTGAGAAGGCATCAGGAGCGCCGCGGACCTCAGTGGACGAATATCGAAGAGGAGACGGCCTTGAGCAAACACGATATGACGGGCCGAGTGGTGGTCATCGACTGCGTGACGCTCTGGCTCACAAATATTCTAACCCCTCCCGACCTCCCCGAAGGGGAGGGGTGCCTGCCGGAGTATGGAGCCCGTAGGCCCTCCTCCCCTTTGGGGAGGTCGGGAGAGGTCTCACTTAATCTGGCTAAGGCGGAGTTCGACAAGTTTACTGAGGCCGAGGCTACCTATATCTTCGTGACCAACGAGATTGGCAGTGGGGGCGTGAGCGCTAATGCATTACAGCGGAGGTTTACTGACCTGCAGGGCTGGATGAACCAGTATATAGCACAGAAGGCCGACGAAGTGATACTGATGGTGAGCGGCATTGCTGTAAACATCAAGTAGGTATATTTGTGTTAAAAGGAAATATATGAAGCATTTTAATGTAATCCCAGTAAATCGCTCGTTGCAGGGGGCGATACAAGAGAAGATCGACAACCTGAACAAGCCCAAGGGGTCGTTAGGCCGTTTGGAGGAGCTGGCGATGCAGGTGTGTCTGATACAGCAGACGTTAGAGCCGTCGTTGAACCATCCTTGTCATTTGTTGTTGGGTGGCGATCATGGTATTGAGCGTGAGGGAGTTAGTGTCAGTCCCCGTGAGGTCACATGGCAGCAGATGATCAACTTCACCCGTGGTGGTGGAGGCGTGAATATGTTTTGTCGCCAGCACGACTTTAAGTTGCGTATTGTTGATGTGGGTGTGGATTATGACTTTTCTGACATTCCTGGGATTATCGATCGTAAGATAGCCCGAGGCACGAAGAACTTCCTCTATGAGCCTGCGATGAGTGAGGAGGAGTTTGACAGGGCTATTCAAATAGGCAGCGACCTCGTCGACGATTGCGCCAAAGAGGGTTGCAGGATTCTGAGTATTGGTGAGATGGGCATCGCCAATACCTCGCCTTCGAGTATCTGGATGAGTCTCTTTGGTGATATTCCCCTGAAGGACTGCATTGGAGCAGGCGCTGGACTGAATAATGATGGCATCAGACATAAGTACGAGGTGCTGTCGAAGGCTGTAGAGAGATTTATCTCACAAGGGGACAGGAACGATGTGACGTCAAAGACATCACACGCGTTCCTGGCCCCCTGTGAGGTGCTCCGCTACTTCGGCGGCTTCGAGATGATTACTGCTATTGGGGCGATGCTGCGGGCTGCCGAGTTACACCTTATTATATTAATAGACGGCTTTATCATGACGGCCTGTGCCTTGGGAGCCATCAGGCTCTATCCCGCTGCTCAGGACTATATGATCTTCACCCATTGTGGCGATGAGTCTGGTCATCAGATGATGCTCGACATCGTTGATGCCAAACCCCTCTTGCACTTAGGGTTGCGATTAGGCGAGGGGACAGGAGCTCTCTGCGCCTTCCCTATCGTCGACTCTGCCGTCCGTATGATGAACGAGATGAACAATTTCAAGAAGGCACAGATCACCAAATACTTCTAATTGCAGCAGTCAGTAGCACCATCAAAACCTCTGCCGTTCGGTTTACTCGGACGGCTGTTTTCATGTCTTCAGTAGTGAGGGCACGGTCGTTCGTGCCGATGTAGGGTTTGTCGAAGAGTTCGCCGAAGTAATAGTGGGGACCACCAAAGCGGCAATCGAGGATGGCGGCGAGGGCGGCTTCAGGGTAGCCGCTGTTGGGAGAGGCGTGATTGCGGCCGTACTTACGGACGAAAGTGAAAAGTGAAAAGTGAAAAGTGAATAATTTGCTGCCGCCATGAGTGTTAATGGTGACCAATCGAGGAAGGACCATCAAGAACGCTGTCAGACGGGCTGGGATATAGTTGGCGATATCATCGATATGGGCAGCCCAGCAGCCGAAGTCTTTATAGCGCTCCGTCTTATAGCCGATCATCGAGTCGAGGGTGTTCACCATCTTATAGGCCAGCATGCCTGGGATGCCAAGGATGGCGAACCAGAAGAGGGGAGCAATGACACCGTCGCTCAGGTTCTCGGCTAAGGTTTCAAGGGCAGCAGTACGTACCTCTTGGGCTGAAAGCTCAGATGTGTCGCGTCCTACAATGCGAGCCACCTGCTTACGGCCTTCCTCCAAAGAACGGTCGAGAGCCAGAAAGACTTCCCGCACCTCGCGGATGAGTGTGGTTCCTGCCAGACAATAGAAGATGGCGAGGGTATCGAAGAGATAAAGGAATACGGGAATCTGGTACACCTGCTCATGAGTGCCGTCGTAGATGAACAGGGCGAAGATGCCCAATAGTTTTCTTAACATCCAGACGAGAGCGAAGACGAATAGTATCAGTCCGATGGCAATCAGCGCGCCCTTCAGTTTGCGATGTGCTCCTTTGTTGTATTGATGCTCACAAGAGGCAATCATCTTGCCAAACCATACAATGGGGTGGGGCAGCCGCTGAGGATCGCCAAAGAGCAGGTCGAGCAACCAGCCGAGCAGTAAGGGTAATATGGCGAACATCACACTAACCATTTGTCATCTTGATATAAGATTGGATAGCCTCGAGCAGCACATTGTTCTCGGCAGGGGTCTGTATGGCAATACGAAAATGCCGTACTGTTAACTTTTTGAAGTTCGATGCGTCACGGATAAGCAGGTGGTGTTCATTGGCCAGATAGTCCTTCAATTGTGCTGCGGTTCCTTTCTTCAGATCGCACAACATAAAAGTCGAATAGCCTTGATGAACAGAAATGCCCTCCATCTTCTCCAGTTTACAGCGTACGCGGAAAGCCTCGTCAAAGTCAGGTCGGCACATCAGCTCATCGTGTTGTAACAGAAACTTCCCTGCCTCTATGGCGAGCGACGATACAGACCAGGGACGCTGGTACCTGTGCAGTTGGCGTGCCAAAGGGCTGGAGGTAATGATATACCCAAGCCGCAGTCCAGGCACTCCATACGTCTTGGTCATTGAGTGTATCTGAACCACATTCTGGCACGTCGCCGCTTTCTTTATCGACATGACATCCCATAAGGTATAATTCTCGTATGACTGGTCTATCACGATAAGATCATGGTTCTTGATGATCTCATTGACCATCTCACGTTTTATGACAGCACCGTCAGGGTTGTTGGGATTGCAAAGCCATAGGCATGAACGGCTGCAGTCCTCAGTAGGAAACATATTGCATGCATCCTTATATTCGCTAAAGGTCGGGCCTTGTATGATTGGCTTCAGCCGGAAAGCCTGAGCCGTGAGATAGATGGCCTCTGTCGCCCCGCTGGTTACAACGACGTGTGTTGGAGATATCTTGTGTTTCTGGGCTATTATCCTCTCCAACGACCAGGCTTCCGGCTCAGGATAATGGCCTAACAGTTCTGGCATCTTGGCAAGATGGTCCGTGACGGCCTGGCAGGCTGCAGGGTTCTTGCAGATGTTTGACGAGAAGTCGCTCTTGATGCCGTCGTATCTGTATGAGTCGTCGCCGTGTCCTTTAATCATGCTCTGACAGTATTTGATAAATCCGTTCCATGTCTACATGCCGGCGCACATGGTCGGCCAGCTTGTCGTATTGCGATTCCTTGAAGGCGACATAGTCGAAAGCATTCTCCTTCTTGTCAAGCTTCTCTGCGAACGGTTGCAGCAGGAAGTCTACGAAGGCCGAGTTGTCGAGGATGCCGTGAACGTAGGTGCCCATGCACTTGGCGTCGACGATATAGCCGTCCTTGCGACCGTCGGCGAGATGGAGCAGAGGTGAGGGCTTGGCATCGCCGAAGGGGCTGGTCTCGCCCATGTGGATCTCGTAGCCCTTTAGGTTCTTTTTGTTTACAGTTCTTTCTTGAGAAAGAACTGTAAACTGTAAACAAAACTCCACTTGCCGGGTGATCTTCTCACCGCTCATGGTGGTGGTGACAGGCAGGAGGCCGAGGCCTGGGAGACGCTCGATATCTCCTTCCACATGGTTGGGGTCGCAGACCTCGATGCCCATGAGTTGGTAGCCGCCACAGATGCCGAGCACAGAAGCACCGTTGCGATGAGCCTGGATGATGGCCTGGGCGCAACCGTTGCGGCGCAGTTCATAGAGATCGTGGAGTGTCGATTTGGTGCCAGGCAGGATGATGATATCCGCCTTGTGGATATCGTCTACGTTGTTGGTATAGAAGAGATGGATGCGCGGGTCTTGTTCCAAAGCGTCGAAGTCGGTATAGTTCGACAAGTGCTGCAACATGATGACCGCCACGTTCACCTTGCCCTGCTGCATCTCGAATGACTTCTGAGCCAGCGCCACCGAGTCTTCTTCCTCGATATGTATATCCTTATAATAAGGTATGACGCCCAAGACTGGCACGCCACAGAGGTCTTCCAGCATCTTACGCCCCTCCTCAAAGAGGCGCATATCCCCACGGAACTTATTGATGATGATGCCCTTGATAAGTTTCCGGTCTTCCGGCGATTGCAAGGCGATGCTGCCATAGACGGAGGCAAACACGCCACCTCTATCGATATCGCCTACCAGGATGACATCAGCCTTAGCGTGACGGGCCATCGACATATTCACCAAGTCGCGGTCTTTCAGATTAATCTCTGCGATACTGCCTGCGCCTTCCATCACGATGGGGTTATAGCGAGAGGACAGACGGTCGAAGGCCTTGCAGACTTCCTGACGGAAATCGAACCCCTCCCTACGCGACCTCTCCCGGCCTCCCCAATAGTCATAGGCATCCTTATTGCCAACGGGTTTGCCGTTCAGTATCACCTGCGAGGTATGGTCGCTCTGGGGCTTCAGCAACAGCGGGTTCATGTCAGTATGGCAGGGGATGCCTGCTGCCTCGGCCTGGACAGCCTGGGCACGGCCTATCTCCAAACCGTCAGGTGTGGCGTACGAGTTGAGGGCCATGTTCTGAGCCTTGAAGGGAGCCGGGCTGTAGCCGTCCTGCTTGAAGATACGACAGAAGGCTGCGGCGATGATGCTCTTGCCAACGTCGCTGCCCGTCCCTGCGAACATGACACTTTTGAGTTTATGTAAACCAATCATACAAATGTGTATACGATGCTAAGACATTCTTATATCTGAATACGGGCGTTTCGACAGGCTCGCCATGGGCATTATAGACTTGTACGACTGACTGTGGCACCGACCCTTCGAACTGCGTATAATGGAACTCATGTCCTCGGTATTCCTTGCCGTCGAGCACAAACCGTCGATAGCCCAGCGAGAGTCTCCTGTCAGCTTTCCGCGCCGTGATGGTGTAAGGCAACACTCCGCACATCGGATAATCGCCCTCGTCAGTAACGATACGCTTGCAGAGATACATCATCCCACCACACTCGGCGACAATCCTGCCTCCCTGCTCTGCATAGTCTTTGATGGCTTTGCGGCAGGCATCATTCTGCACCAGCGCCTCTAAATGTTTCTCAGGATAGCCGCCAGGCAGGTAGAGCAGGCCGATGCCGCTGAAGTCAGGCTGGTCTGTCTCTGGATTAAAGTACCTGATGTCTGGGAGTTTACTGAGGGTTTCGTGGTAGAAAAAAGAGAAGCTTTCGGCAGTCCGGGCTGCAAGGACGGTGAGTCCGGGCTGGGTGGACGACTCGTCCGGGCTGCAAGGACTCACCGTCCAGGCTGGCTGGACGATCAGCTTTGATAGTCCTTTCCAGTCGACATGTGCCTCCAAAAGCCTTGTCAACTCACTTGTCTCTGGCATTTCCGAATAGTCGAGGCCCAGATAACGTGAGCCCTGTTCGAGCGCCGCCGACTTTGGCAAACAGCCGAAGCAGGCGATACCCAGGTCGTCGCACACCTGCCGCAGCATCGTTGCATGCCTGTCCGATCCCACCTTATTGAATATAACTCCAGCGATCCACACATCCTCCCTGAAACGGATAAAGCCCGAGAGCAGGGCTGCCGTCGAATAGGCCGCCGACTTTGCATCGACTACCAGCACCACGGGGATATCGAGCACTCGTGCTATCTCGTAGGAAGAGCCTCGCTCGCGGTCATAGCCGTCGAACATCCCCATCATCCCTTCCACCACACAAATGTCGGCGTCGGAGCCATAGTGAAGGAATAGTTCCCTGACGTGCTCCGGTGTTGCCATGAAGGTATCGAGGTTGATACTCGGCCGCCCCGTCGCCGCCTCGTGGAATTTCGTGTCGATATAGTCAGGCCCGCATTTGAAGGGCTGTACCTTCATTCCCTTTGCTGCCGCCAAAGCCATTAGTCCCCGGGCGACGGTAGTCTTGCCCGAGCCGCTGGTAGGCGCTGTTATGAGGAAAGCTGTCTTCATTTTTATTTGCAAAGGTAAACAAAAATGCTAAAATAAAGCATAATATGATTGCTATTTTTCTTTCTTGTGGAAGTTTTTGTTACTTTGGTTTAAAAAATGGCTATGATATATTACTCCGGCACATAGATAATACTGCCGTCTTCCAGTTGGTAGGCAGTCCCCAGTCGTCGGCCTTTAGTGTTACCGTTTTGTGTCTGGCCGCTTGCCTTGTAGGTTTCTATCTTCTGTCCCTTCTTTTGGATAATCTCCATATTCGCCTGGCCGGGATTCTTCACGATGGTGAAATCCTCCTTGCCAAACATCTCGGCCATGTTCATGTGCATGACCATCGCCACCATCAGCGACACAGCGAAGACCATCGCCACGTCGAACAGGTTGACCACTACGCTCAGCGGATCGCCGTCGTCCTCAGTCAGCAGAGTGTTCCTACGCTTCCTTCTCATGCTTTTCGATATAAAGGCTTGATACATATTCCAGTCGGCTGATGTCCTGTTGATGCCAGCGCGATTTTAGTTGCTGTGTGAAGAGTCCGACAACGCTGATGACCAGTCCGACAACCGTGGCAGAGAAAACCACCTGCATGTTATAGGCCATGCCGGAGATGTCGCCTGTAGACAGTCCTACCAGTGCGGGCGACATACTGATGAGGGTTCCGATGAGTCCGAGTACAGGGCCGAGCTTGGTGAGTAGCCGTGAGAGATTCACATCCTTCGCAGCCTCTGCCTCCATTTGGGCAGCCAGATAGTCGGCATAGGCCTCGCTGGGCTCCTGGCCATACAGCAGGTCGCGATACTTGGTGTAGAGTCTGCCGTGCCCGTCTCGCCGTCTGTCGGCATACTGCATAGAGGTCGTTGCCAATAGGATGAGCGACCTGATGAAGAAGAGAATAAGCATGATGACATCGGGAATAAGCAGGATGTTGGCTATTCCGAAAAGAACTCTTGAGATATAATCCATAATAATGTTTTGATTGATTGCAGGATAGACCGTCACCGCCTGCTGTGTAGCCATTAGGCTTGTCAGGCAGATCAGGATGGTGATGATGGTATGAAGGATACTCCGGTCTGTCTTTTGAGGCAGAAGCCGGGCCGACACGTATGACAATAGTAGGAGTGTCGCTGACAGTACTGCAGCCAGTAGCAGACCTGTGGTATGAAAACTGGTGCCTGACATCGTGAAGAGCATTTGGCAGAGCACATAGAACGATGCAGGCAGTATGAGCAGTCCTGGATAGAACCGGATGATGGAAAAGGGAAGATGGAAGATGGAGGGCAGGCAGAGCAGGGCGTCGAGGATGCAGAAAACCGCCACATCTTGAAGTATGGCCGTGTTGTGAAGCCATGTTTCCACTTGGGGCTTTGTCAATCCTGCTGCAAAACCGACAGACCACCATAGGGCAGCCCCCACGACAAGGCAATATGTCAGCTGCAACCAGCCATTCCTTTGGCTTATCCGAAGTGCAGTCTGGAGGACAATCAGCAGGATGAGTGTGTCAGCGACGATTTCCATTCCTCTGGCGCAGATAGATAATGACCGCCACAAGTATTGTCAGGATGATGGCTACCAGTCCGAGGATAATTATGGGGACAGGTTCGTGGCTTTTGCTGTAGCCAGAGCCAGGCAAATGGTCTCCTTGATTCTGTTTGTCCAGAATGGTCGCCTTCCCATTTGTCTGTCCGTTCTTTATCAGCGACATCTGGCGGCTGTAGCTTTGACGGTCGCTGGCTGACAGATTTCCTTCGACAAACGCCTGCAGCTGTGTGTTATTACATACGAAGTCAGTACAGGCAGCACCACTTTCTTGCGTGATGTCGGCATGGAGCTGCGCCGTCTCCCTGAGTTGATAGTCGGATGGCTTCCAATACCCCTTACGGGCACTCTCAAGCAGTGTGGCCGTCATAGCTTGATAGGCTGCAGGATTCTTCTGCTGGAAGTATTCACGTATACCCAGCTGCAACTCGTCCTTGACGTACATGAGGTAGAGGTCGTCGTATAGATTCTTGTCGAGAGCCGACTGCCGTGTGACGCTCCAGCCAAAGATGTTACGAAATGTCTCACCGAACATCTGTGCTGTTCCTTCGTCACCTTTCATCCGCTCACGCACAAAGTCGGGATTGAGCAGCGTGGTACGTACCTCAATATCAACGGCTTCCTTCACACCTTGTATCCTGCGGCTCCGACGATTACGGTAGTCGGCCATCAAGGCATCGGGTTCTTTGCCGGTGAGTTCCTTCACTGCCATAGAAAGACCTCCCGTAAACTCATAGACATGATCCAGCGACAGGGGACCCCAAGTGTTGCTTTGGCGGGGCTGCACGGTGATGTCGGTCTCCTGAAGGGCTGCCGCAAAGAGCTCACGCTGTGCCATACCCCAGTGGGCCTCGTCGCCATAAGCAGCACACATATTATTCAGATAGCCGTCGACCAGTTCGCTTCTGTCACTCCAAGAGCCGCTCCGCTCGATATAGTTCATCATGCCTGTGCTATAGCCATTGTTGACGGGACCAAACACACGAAGTGTAGAGAGTTCCCTAGCCTGTTGTGGCGGGAGCCCTCGTTCGATGAGTTCTCTTTCTTGGGCCAAGGTCCCTTCCCGAACATAGTTGGAATCGGTATCTTCTGCAGAGGCCATTTGAATGGCTTCCGTTATCAGTTTCAGGCGTGAATCGGCGATATCGCGCAGTTGTCCGCTGATTTGCACCGTTACATTGATACGGGGGCGTCCTAATTCCTTGGCAGGTACCAGTCGGAGTGCGCCAATACGCCCCTGACTGTCGCGTTCAGGCTCCACCCCCAGCATCCACAGCGCTTGGGCAATAGTGGCACCACCTGTTGCGATGAACTCCCCTGCCCAGAAAGTATAGCTCACCTTACGAGGGTATTCACCATGCTCCTTCCTGTATCTGGCAATGGTCTGCTCTGCTAGTCGCTTTCCGTCTTCCCACGCCTGAGGGTCGGGGGTGTTGTCGGGGTTGATGCTGAACATATTCCTGCCCGTTGGTAGTACGTTGTCGTTGAGGATAGGGTCTCCTCCAGGGGCAGGGGCAATGGTACCGCCATTCAGTGCGCGGATCATATTGTCGATCTCTGCCTGAGTGGAGGCTGAGAGCAGTTGCCTGATGCGTGGCCACTGTGAGGCGTCGTTGTTCATGGCTCGGGCAGTCTGATAGAGTTGCTCTTCGGTATATGGTTGGCCTAAGGTGTAATAGGCGCCTTGCATCTTTTCGTTCATCAGTTCCTCCACATGACTGTCGATGAGCTCCAGTTCTTCATGGGTGAGGGGTTTGCTGGGCAGACTGTCAATTCCCAGCGTGCGATGCAGGCCCTCCTTGACGATACGCTGCTTCACCGAATATGATGCGGTAGCAAATTCTTTCCTCTTCACTCTTCCCTCTTCCCTCAATTTGTGTATGTCGTTGTGCAGGGCATTGTATTTCTGCCGCATACCACTCTCTGCATAGGGTGGCGTAAGATAGGTGAGCAGGACAGCATTTGATCGGCGCTTGGCAATAATGGCCTCGCCGATGTTGCTTGTGGTATAGTAATAGAAATGAGGCGTGGAACCGATGAGTTGCTGACTCCAGTCGTGTGGCCGCATGCCTGCATCTCGTCCAGGGGTGAACTCCAGATTGCCATGCGTACCGAAATGAATGAGGGCATCGGCGCGAAATTCCTTTTGTATATATAGATAAGGCGCCAGATAACTGTGGGGCGGTGCCACCTCTGCACCGTGCACCAACTTGAAGTCGTCGTCGCCTAAAGCTGGTCGTGGCTGGGGGAACAAGAGCACATTGCCGAAACGCAGACATGCAATGGCGATACTGTCGCCCATAACCAGCAGTTCTCCTGGGGCCTCGCCATAACGGTCGACCACCTCCTGATACTTCTCTTCTGGCAATACCTCTTTAGCCCATAGCTCATACTGCTGACGGCTTATCCATAAGGGATGGCCTTTCTTAAGATACTCTTCTTGTGCCCCTTTTGCATAGGAGCCTAATACAAGGCCTTCTGTCCTGATGGCCTTTGCGAAGGCTTCGAGTGAGCCTGGCAGTCCGTCCACATTGTACCCCTCCTGCTGTAGTCGTCTCAGCAGATTGTACATTGATGGGATCACCTCCATACCACTGGCCAGAAGCGCATCCTTGCCGGGACGCTTAAAGTATCCTATGGCAATGTGCTTCTCGCTGTTCTTCTTCTGACGGAGCGACATGCGGCGACTGATGTGTTGTACCAGCATCTCGCACCGTTCTGTTTCAGCGGTATTGATATGATACCCCTCCTTGTTGGGATTCTGGGTGGCGATGGCGAAGGGCGCCGTTCCTCCGTCGATCTCTGGGATGACGATACGGGCATTCTTTGAGCCGCTGCTCATCGGGATATTCTCATTGAGCCATTCCTCATGCGTCATGGCCATGGGGAATGGACAGAACAGGGCGATGTTCTTCTCCTGCATCCAATGGATGAGAGTGTCGTTGCCTAAGCGTCCCATCGCCAGATAGACTACACCGTCGGGGTTCAGCTGATGGAGCATATTCTCTCGCTTCTTGCCTGAGCAGGTCATAGGGTAGACATTGAAACCCTGTTGCGTGAGCATCGTGATCAGCGTATCTATATGTTCACGGTTGCCCTCCATGGGGAAGGTAATGCCGGAGATCAATGCCAGTGTCTGACCGCCGGAATGAAAGAGGTGGCGCTCTTTAAGATATCGCGTCAGTTCTTCGTGTGCCTTGAAATATTGTCCGTACTCACGATGGTACCAGATATCCTTCAGCACCGCTATGGGTTGGTTGAATCCTTGGTCACCCCAACGCTGTGGTGTGGCGATATGCCGCAGGTATCGCAGACCGTTACGGTAGTTCTGACGGTTCTCGTTGTCGAAGTATTCCTGCAAGGTGGCGACCTGTTGCTCGTTGAGGTTGTGGTTCTCTACGAAGTCATTGCTGCGCAGTGTCTTGGTATAGACGGGGACGCCTTTTGCGGCCACACGCTTCACCTCTGCCTCTTGCTCAGGTGTCAAGAAGAGCCTACGGGCATAGATGACCACGGCATCATAGTCCTCGAGACTGCCCATCTGATCTGCCTCTACACAATCCACCTTGATGTGAGGATGGTCGTTGCTCAATACGATATCGGCCTGCTGGGCTTTCAGGGCGTTTACCACGATGATTCGTGTGGGAGCCATGAAGTGGTGAAAGACGACATAACCGACTACCGAACATATAGCCAGAGCACAGACAATTGCAAGAATCCGTCGTCGAGTCATTCCGTCGGGTTGATCTTCTTGATATACAAGTCTTGTATCTCAGGCACTTCGCCCAGACCCTCAAGTTTCACGTCGACGGAGAGACCTTCCTTTTCCAGCGCCTCTTTCCATTCTACGGAGATATCGTTGTTGGCATGGTCGCCAGCCACGAATAGCAGGGGCACGAGTGTCACTTTCCGTCCTTTCATCGCTTTGATCTGAGCCAAGGCTGTCGCTTGTGTAGGATAGCCTTCGATAGTGGCCACATGGTAGTTGGCATGTCCGTTGGCTCGCAGCATATAGTCGAGTTGGCTATAGAGTGCTGTAGCGGGTCCCTCCGTCCCATGACCGATGAAGAGCACATGCTCCCGCTTCTTGTTATCGGCAGGGTGACGATTCACCAGAATCTCGCAAACCGTCTCAGCATCCTCCACACTATAGAGCAACGGTGTGCTCACCCAAATACTGTCGAAGAAAGGGCGCACTTGCTCTATCTCCTTCCGCAGACGGTCCATCTCAATGCCATCAATGACATACGAAGGCTGAACCTTCACCGTTCTGACACCCTCGCTACGCAGTCTGAGCAACGCCTCGGTGGGAGTGTCTTTTCTGATGCCCTGCTTGGCCAGACGGTTCATTACAATACGAGAGGTGTATGCCTCGCGCACTATCATGTCAGGAAATTCCTTACGAGCCTTTTCGTTGATGGCATTAATGGTCTTCTGACGGGTATCATCATAGGTGGTGCCAAAGTGAACCATTAATAAAGAGGTGTCCTGCGCCCGGCAGATGGCTGAGCACAGGAGCACCATTAACAAACTTATATAATAATACACGTATTTCATCACACGCTTGTGACTGCTTGATTAGTCTTCCAGGATGCGGATCTGCTCGAAATAGTAACCCTCAGAGACCTTGATGCCCTCGGACACTTCGCCCGTCTTCACGTCGTAGACATAGATCTGGGGCTGGGCGGTCTCGGTGTTCACACCGAAGTATACCTTATTGTCGTTGGGATCGAAAGCAGAGCGCTGTGAGAAGCGGCCGCTGCTATAGGGAATCTCTGTGCCGCCGAAGCTCATGCGGGTGCGGGTGAGGGATTGCATATCGACAACACTGTAATAATGGGCATAACTGTCGATGGCAGTGCCAAGGTCTTTGTCGTCGTGACGCGAGTAGCAGAACAGCTTGCCATTGCCCAGGTACTGGACGGTGAGCAGCTTGCCGTCGCTGTTGGGGAATCCGTTGTAGTCGGCATCGATGTTGAACTCGCCTTTCTTAATGCGCAGCAGCTTGCCTTCCTCACCAATAGAGGTGTCGCTGAACGCTGCCAGATAGAGATTGCCTGCCTCATCGAAGAAGGTGGTCTGCTGAAGCAGTTCGCCATAGGCTGAGCCTGCTATCTCGGCTGCAAAGGGACAGAGGTTGTCGTGCTCCACTTCCATCGTCTCGGCATTGATGACGGCTACGTGGAAGACGTCTTCCTTAGTGGCTGTGCGCCCGGAGCCTTTCTTGTTGTAGTAGAAGTAGAACAGTTTGCCGTCGCTCTCACGATAGGCTGCGATACCGCTGGTGGTGAACGAGTCCCATCCGTCGGCCAGACGCGTGCTGAGGGTGCCCTCGCTGACGATGCTCATGTCGAGGGTATTGATCTTGGTCCAGACGATGGCGTTCTTGTCGCCATTGGCGGCCATGATGACCAGGGTGTGGTCGTTGATCCATGCATGGGTGTACTGACGACAGTTGTAGGTGTTCTCCTTGAACGGCTGTGCCTGGACGACCTCCATCTTATTGTCCTTGAACTGCAGCTTCACGAAACGGTCGGCTGAAACGGGCACCTGATAGTAGTACTTGCCGCGGACGATGGCCTCCATCGAGTAGTCGGCGTTGATCTCGGCTCCGGCGTCCTTGAAGTCCACTACATCACCTTGGTCGAGCCTGTCGCGACTCTGCATGATGGTTGTTACGTCGCGACCCATGCCGCCCTGCTTGCCTACGGTGACCGTCAGGTCGAAGTGATGGGGTCCCAACACCACGGGATCGGCGCCGGAGGGGACAAAGGTGACGTCCTTGATGTCGTCGGCATTCAGCTCGACGGTCTCGCCATTGGCTTTCGTAATTTTCATGACATACTGCTTCTGGGCGCTGACGCCGAGACACAGCATGGTGGTGGCAACTAATGTAAGTAGAATCTTTTTCATAATCTTTGAACTTTAATCTTTATACTTTCAATTTTCAATCTTCAATTATTAAACCGTAAACTATCTATTAACGACTTTAATACTTGTCTTTGCTGATTTCACGATGTAGAGGCCCTTCCCGAGAGTGGTCAGGTCGATGTCGGCAGCGCCATCGCCGCCGATGCGCTTTGAGGCTACCATCTTACCGTCGAGAGTGAACACACGAACGGTCTCTCCCTCTTGAGCGTGAGCAATGTAGACATGGCCTTGCTCCAGTCGGGAGACCTCATTGCTGAGAATTTCCTGAATGGCTGTCGGAGCCTCTTCCGAGAAGCTGTAGGTCAAGCCTTCGGATAAGTCTGCCGAGAGACGCTCCTCGCCGGCTACCGTCACTTTCAGAACGCCATCACTGATGGTCATCACCGGTGCATCGGCTAGGGCGATGACGGTCTCCTCGCCTCCGCTGTTAAGCACCAGGTACTTCACGCTGCCTGCTTTTGTACTGGTGGCCATGAACACCGCCAGAAGCATCAGATAGAATTTAAGTTTCTTCATCTTGTTACCTTTTAATGTTATTAAACTTTAAGCTTTGAGCTTTATTATGTTACTCTTATGTTCTTATGTCTAAAAATATAAATGTTAATCTGTTATTATGTCTTTAAATCTGTTCTTCTGTCTTAATGCAGGTTGATTCTGAACTTGGCAAACAGAGTCCTTCCGGGCTTTTGCAGCTTGTAGTTGTCGTAAACGGTCCTGTCCGTTAGGTTCTCGCAAGTGACGGCCAGACTGTAGCGCTCGTTTTTCCAAGAGTAAGTGGCCTGGGCGCCGAAGATGTTCTTCTCCGGGATGCGGGCCTTGGTGTCGAGGGCCCCATAGCCCTCCCAGGAAAGGAAAAACCAGTGAACCCATTGATAGTCGAGCCCGAGAATCAGGTGGTCGTTGCTTGAGAAGAGGTGGCGGAAATGGTAGCGGGCTTCGGCAGAGGCGTAGAACCAGGGGCGGTTGGGCACGTGGTTGTCGAAGGTGACTGAGGGCTTGCCGTCGCTTTTGAACTCCTGACGGTCGCGGGCATCCTGCCAGGTCACGTTGCCTACGATCTGCAGGCGCTGCTGCCAGTCGTAGCGCAGCTCGCCTTCTAAGCCCTTGATATGCACAGCAGGCACGTTCACATACTGCATCATGCCTTCCTTTTCCGACACCTGCGGCTGGATGTAGTTGTCTACCTTGCGGATGAATCCGTTGACCTCATACGATAGCGTATGGTCGTCGTGCCTCAGAGTGCCGAAGAGACCTGCGTTGAAGTTCTCGCTCTTTTCCGGCTCCAGGGCCACATTGGCATAGATAGTCGTACCGTTGCCCAAAAGTTCCCGTGCCAAGGGTAGGCGCACACTGTGCTCGTAGCTGGCTTTTAACGCTAGCTGTTCCATTGGTTGGAATTTGATGCCTATGCCTCCCCCGAGATCGTTCGAGGTTGATGAGCCTTGCACCTCCTTTGACCCTGTAACAGTAGGGATGTCCTTTTGATTGATGTCCAGATGGTTGACGTAGTCTTTCAAAAAGAAGGTGTTGTTGAGCATCCCGTTTAAGAGTGCCTGATTGTAGGAGAGCCCGATGATATGCTTGGCCAGAATGTCGTTGGCGGCTTCAAAACTCTTGTCTACATCGTCCCAGCGGTCGTTGCCTGTGCGGTTGAGGGCATAGCTCAGGTTCAGCATGTGCTCATCGCTGATGCGGTATCTCAGGTCTGCATGCCCGATGGTGAGGGGGCGCTTGTAGTGGCGCAGGGTGCGGGCACGGCCTGTAATCTCGTTACGGGAACTCTTGATGAAGTCGCCGTTCCAGTCGTATTTGCGATAGGCGGTATCTACAGCCTGAGTGTGGTCCCAGGTGTGGGACAGCGACAGGCTCACCGAGAGGTCTCTCAACAGGAAATGGCGCTTCTGATAGTTGGCACTGATGCTCCAAGCCTCGGAATGGCGCTCGGCTTCGCCCACCACCTTGGTCTGTATCTGACCCGTCTGGATCTCTTTTTCCACCTTGTTATATGATACGCATACGAAGAACTCGTCTGCCCATCGCAGATCGGTGAACCCCACCTCAAGCTGTCCTATCGCTGATAGATAGTCGTCGTGGAAACGGCGGCGGTCGACGGCTTTATACTCTCGGCTCTCCTCGTCCCATACCTCCACATCGCGCATCAGGTAGTCGTTCTTCGAATAGTTGATGCCTAAGGTAGGACGGAGGGTCAGTCCGTTCTTCAGTACGTATTGGGCATTCAGGTCGCCCCTATGGGTATGGTAGGAGCCGAAACCGTAGCTGGCATCGAGATAGTTCACTTTCTTGCGGTTGGTGACAATATTGACAGCACCGCCCAGGGCATCGCTGCTGAGCCAGGTTGGCACCACCCCTTTGTAGATCTCAATATGGTCGATAAGATTGACGGGCAAATTAGCGAGCGTCACCCCTGAACCTTTCGTATCAAGGGGTACACCGTCGATGAAATAGCGCACGGAGTTACCCGACATACCGTTGATAGACAAATCGAAGTCGGAGCCGACACCGCCCTCTTCTCTCAGTTTCACACCCGCCGTACGGTCTACCAGACTGCTGAGCGAACTGATGCTGCTGACGAAGGACCGCACGTCGATGGCGTTCACGGAGAGGGCTCCCTCGCGTAAGCGCTGGGTCTTCGATTTTCCGGTGACAGTCACATTGTCGAGCATCACCGAGTCCTTCATCTGACTCCTCTGCCGTTTGCTGTCCTGAGCATTCGCAGGCATCAGCATCAGCAGACAAAGCGACAGCCAAAGTAGTCTGTTCATTCTTTTGTAAACCGTAAACTTTTCTTCCGCTCAGCCCTATTCCCGGGGCCTTCGCTTCTTTGTGTCCGAATGGCAGGTTTGGACTTTGGCCGAACCTTGCCATGCTTGGCATAGCTCATGCATGCATGGCTCTGCTCTCGCTATTGGCAGGTTTCCTGGCTCTCCTCAAAAAGTCTGCCTTCCCGATTGCTCAGTGGCTTTTGATAGACTTTCCATAATGAGGATAACAGTAGCGGGTACTGCTCAGGACTCTCACCTGATTCCCTTTTCTTGCACGGATGAATCACCCCTGCATCACCAATTCGGATGCAAAGGTACACATTATTTTATATATATGCAATAATTTTTAGAAAAAATGATGTGACTTCTGATTATTTCCTGCAGTGGAGGGTGAGGACGACAATCTCACCTGTAGAGCCAAAACGGAAGGGAATGAGACCTCCAAGGCCGGCAGTGACGAAGAGCGACTGGCTGCCTTCTGTATACCAGTCATTATACTCCTTGCCCATGATCGACATCGGGCACCATCCGAAGATGGAGAACTGCATCTTGTGGGTATGGCCGCTGAGGGTGAGCTGGGCTCGCCCGTCGGGGATGATCTTACGCCGCCAGGATGAAGGGTCATGTTCAAGCATGAGGATGAATGTGCCGTCTTCCACACCTTTCAGGGTTTGGGGGACATCGCCTTTCTGGGGGAAGTGTATGCCGTCGCCGTCGTTCTCCATACCAGCAATGACGATGCCTGACTTCCCGCGTTCTATATATCGATGCTCGTTCTGCAACAGTGTCCACCCCATCTGTCGCTCCAGACTGATGGTCTCACGGCAATTAGCTACTTTCCTTGCTGTGTTGCCGAAGATGTAGTCGCCATAGTCGTGGTTGCCTAACACGGTGTAGACACCGTCTTTCGCCTTAAGCTTGCTCAGCACGTCAACGTGGCGGTAGAGGTCCTGCGGTTGGGTGTTCTGCAGGTCGCCAGTGAAGACGATGAGGTCTGGCCTTTGGGCATTGATGCTGTCGACGGCCCGATGCAGGACATATTCGTTGCGCTCCGTATAGCTGCCGACATGGGCATCCGAGAAAAGTACGATCTTATATCCGTCGAAGGCTTTTGGCAGGGCAGGGGAGGAATAGTCCTGACGGTTGACTTCTAGCTTGTTGAAGCCTATGAACGATCCGTAGATGAGGATATACCAGATGACAGGCACACAGAAGAGTCCCACAAGATTGCCGTAGTTCCTGCGTCTTTCCCCTTTATGGAACAGGCTGCAGAATCCCAGTCCGATGATGGAGCAGAGCATGAACACTGCCTTGGGGATGGCGATGAGTCCGAGCAGTATCAGATAAACCCATAACAGGGTAGGATTGTCGGGTATGAAATTCTTCTCATAGGATAGCACGATGGTATAGGCAGCAAGCAGGATGGATGGCAGCCAACGTATCAGCCGCCCGCTTACTGGATACTTATGCCGCCAGTAGCGCCAGTCAAGATACAGATCTGGAATCAGTATCAGGAGCAGATACAGATATGGTGCTCTTGCAATCATTGGTCTGGGTTTTCTATGTAACCTTGGTATTCTGGAACGAGTGCCGACATCACGGCGTCGTAGGCCTTTTCGCGGACTGTCTCAACATTCTCCGGACCCTTGCCTGTGGGGAAGATAGGCTCATGGATGGTCAACTGGAGCGGATGCCAGTTGATGATGTTGATGAAACCTCTGGTGCGCGGAAGAATGTCGAACGAACCGTTGATGGTCAGCGGTACTACGGGCAACTGCAGCTCATCGGCCAGAGCAAAGGCCCCTTTGCGGAACTTTGCCATGTGGCCGGTGAATGTGCGGGCTCCCTCAGGGAACACCGTCACGCTGTACCCCTCCTGCAGGATCTCCCGTGCCGTGTCGTAGGTCTTCTTGATTTTCTTCGGACCGCTTTTGTCGACGAAAATTTGGTGCGACTTACGGCAGGCGTATCCTATAAAAGGGATACGGCCTAGCTGGTGCTTCATCATCCACTTGAAGTTACGGCCCAGATGACCGTAAATCAGGAAAATGTCAAAGATGCCTTGATGGTTGGCCACGAACACATAGCTCTGGTCTTTTGCCAGATGGTCGCGCCCTTCAACCGTCACGGGTATCAGCAAAGTCTTGAGAATGATCTGCGCCCACCAGCGCCCAGGATAGTAGCCCCAGAAATGACCGTTGCCGATAGTAGTGCCTATGCCCACCTCGATAGCTGTGATGATCGTTGCAATCACCACTACAGGCACTCCTACAAAAATCTGGTATAATTTGTATAACAGTGTAATCATCTTAAACTGTAAACCGTAGACTAAGCAGGTTTAGGGTACTTCCGTTTCCATCCATCCCACCTGAGTTTCATCACACCGAGGAAGGCTTCTCCGAAAATGCCACCCGACATTTTGCTGACCCCCTCTCTGCGGTTGACGAAAATGACACTCACCTCTTTGATCTTGAAGCCAATCTTGTAGGCTGTGTATTTCATCTCTATCTGGAAGGCATAGCCCTTGAAACGGATCTTGTCGAGTTCGATAGTCTCGAGCACACGGCGCTTGTAGCAGACGAAACCCGCCGTGGTGTCGTGGACCTTGAAACCTGTGACGATTCTGACGTATTTTGAGGCAAAATAGCTCATCAGTACGCGACCAATGGGCCAGTTGACAACATTTACTCCCGACACATAACGGCTGCCGACGGCTACGTCGTAACCCTCGTTGTGGCAGGCGGCGTAGAGGCGCGGCAGGTCGTGGGGATCGTGGCTGAAGTCGGCATCCATCTCGAAAATGTAGTCGTAGCCGTGTTCGAGCGACCACTTGAAGCCAGTGATGTAGGCGGTGCCGAGACCCAGTTTCCCACTACGCTCCAGAATGAACAGACGGTCGGCAAATTCTTCCTGAGTCATCATATCCTTGACAATGGCGGCAGTCCCGTCGGGAGAACCGTCGTCGATAACGAGGATGTGGAAGCATTTTTCCAACGAGAACACCGCACGAATGATGTTGCCGATGTTCTCCATCTCGTTGTAGGTAGGTATGATGACAATACTGTCGCTTACGTGCATATCTCGTATAAAAATCGGTGCAAAGGTACTAAAAAGTAGTGAAAAGTGGAAGGTGAAAGGTGAAAAGTAGAGTCCTTTAACTCCCTTTAACTCCTTTTGTCTCCTTTAACTCCTTCTTTTTTCCTACCTTTGCATCCAATTTGCGATGAATATACAAGAATTAGTGGCGCAATATAGCCAGTTGCCGCAGGTTTCGGCACTGGCAAAAGAGCTGGGAAAACCATCGAAGGAGACGATTTTCCTTGAGGGACTATTGGCATCTTCGGCACCGCTGTTGTTCAGCAGTCTGATAGCCAAGTGTGCCAAGCGTATGCTTTTTGTGTTGCAGGATGCAGAGGAGGCAGGCTATTTCTATCACGATCTGACGCAGATGATGGGAACATCCGATGTACTGTTCTTCCCTTCCAGCTATCGTCGTGCCGTGAAGTATGCCCAGCGTGACGCTGCCAGTGAGATTCTCCGTACAGAGGTGCTTGTCGCTTTGTCTCCTAAGTTAGGGGACGGCGGTGGTCTGAACAAGGGAACGTCTAAGGCTTCTTCAGCCCCCCAATCCTCTTACTTAGGAGGCTTGTACATCGTTTCCTATCCCGAAGCCTTGGCTGAGATGGTGGTGTCGAAGCAGAGCCTAGGCGACCGTACGCTGAGTCTGGAGAAGGACCAGACGATAGCTGTTGCGGATATATGTAAGACGCTTCGGGAGTTTGGCTTCCGTGAAGTGGACTATGTCTACGAACCTGGTCAGTTTGCCCAGCGCGGTTCTATCCTTGACGTTTTTTCCTACAGTTGTGAATATCCCTATCGCATTGATTTCTTTGGCGACGATATCGATTCAATCCGGACGTTCGAAGTGGAGGACCAGCTTTCCAAGGACCAGCGTGAGCAGGTGGAGATTGTGCCAGAATTGGTGGCAGGTACTGAGGAAAAAGTGCCGTTCCTGTCGTTTGTGCCCGACGATGTGCTGTTGGTGACGAAGGACTTCCCTTATGTCCGTGATACCATCGACCACGTTTATGAGGAGGGCTTCTCTGCTCAAGCACGGATGGAACAGCTGGAGAATGCCACAGAGATGGAGCGGCGTGAGCTGGAACAGCGTTTCCGGCGTGAGCTGCAGTTGACTACTGGTGCGCAGTTCATGGCCGATGCCCTCAATTTCCGTCGCATCGAGTTCGGGCATCGTCCATCATCCCTCAGTACCAAACTTTCTACGTTCAACTTCCATGTTTCTGCCCAGCCACTCTTCCACAAGAACTTCGACCTGCTCAAGCAGTCTTTTGAAGACTATTTGTCGAAAGGCTATAAGATATATATATGTGCAGACAGTCAGAAACAGAATGAACGATTGAGGGATATCCTTGCTGAGATGGGCAGTCAGCATTCTTTGTCTCCCGTATCCTCGTTTATTCCTGTTCAGAATACCCTGCACGAAGGCTTCGTCGACGACGACCTTCATGTCTGCATCTTTACTGACCATCAGATCTTTGACCGTTTCCACAAGTACAATCTTAAGAGCGACAAGGCACGTAGCGGTAAGATGGCACTTACGCTGAAGGAGATTCAGCAGTTCGAGATTGGCGACTATGTGGTACATGTTGACCATGGTGTCGGCAAGTTTGGCGGACTGGTGCGTATGCCCATCACTTCGCCTTCTGGAAAAGTTCAGGAGGGGGCCTTTCAAGAGATGATCAAGATTGTCTACAATGGGGGCGGCAGCATCTACGTCTCTATTCATTCACTTTATAAGGTATCGAAATACAAGTCGCAGGACAATGGCGAGCCTCCCCGTCTCTCCACTCTTGGCACAGGCCAGTGGGAGCGCTTGAAGGAGCGAACGAAAAAGCATATCAAGGATATTGCCCGCGACCTGATACGACTCTATGCCAAGCGCCGCCGTGAGAAGGGCTTCGCCTTCAGTGCCGATACCTATCTGCAGCACGAACTCGAGGCCAGCTTCCTCTATGAGGACACACCTGACCAACTGAAGGCCACACAGGATGTGAAGGCCGACATGGAGCGTGCCCGTCCGATGGACCGTCTCGTCTGTGGCGATGTGGGTTTCGGCAAGACCGAAGTGGCGGTGCGTGCCGCTTTCAAGGCCGCTACCGACGGCAAACAAGTGGCGGTGCTTGTTCCGACGACGGTACTCGCCTATCAGCACTTCCGCACTTTCTCCTCACGACTGAAGGATATGCCTGTCAGAGTTGACTATCTTACTCGTGCCAAGAGTGCCAAGCAGACCTCAGCTCTGCTGAAAGATCTGTCTGAAGGAAAGATTGATATTATAATAGGTACGCATAAGCTCATCGGCAAAACGGTGAAGTTCAAGGACCTCGGGCTGCTTATCATCGACGAAGAACAGAAGTTTGGTGTCTCGACGAAGGAGAAGCTGCGCCAGATGAAGTCCAACGTCGACACCCTTACGATGTCGGCAACACCGATCCCGCGCACGCTGCAGTTCTCTCTCGTCGGTGCCCGCGACCTCAGCGTCATCCAGACACCACCGCCCAATCGCTATCCCATCCAGACGGAAATCCACACTTTCGGTGCGGAGATCATTACCGATGCCATCAACTTTGAGATGTCGCGCAACGGACAAGTCTATTTCGTCAACAACCGCATCAGCGATCTTACACACATCGCTGAGATGATCCATAAGTATATCCCTGATGCCCGTGTCGCCATCGGCCACGGACAGATGAAGCCCGACGAACTAGAGCAGATTATCCTCGACTTCTCCAACTACGACTACGACGTGCTGCTCTCAACCACCATCGTCGAGAATGGCATTGACATTCCCAATGCCAACACCATCATCATCAATGGTGCCCAGAACTTCGGCCTCTCCGACCTTCATCAGATGCGTGGCCGGGTAGGTCGCGGCAACCGCAAGGCCTTCTGCTATCTGCTAGCCCCGCCTCTGGCGGCCCTCAACCCCGAGTCGCGCCGCCGTCTGGAGGCCCTTGAGAACTTCTCCGACCTCGGCTCTGGCATCAATATCGCTATGCAGGACCTCGACATCCGAGGAGCCGGCAACCTCCTCGGTTCCGAGCAGAGCGGCTTCATTTCCGACCTCGGATACGAGACCTATCAGAAAATCCTCAACCAGGCGATGGCTGAACTGAGGAACGAGACTCCTGAATTTTCGAGGAATGAGGAAGGAGGAAAGAGGAAGGAGAATACTCTTTCGGCAGGGGAAAAGCCAGGAGCTAATCCGCCAGTTGACTTATCTCCTTCCTCGTATTTCGTCGATGACTGTACCCTTGAGTCTGATATCGAGATGTACTTCCCCGACCAATATGTGCCCAGCGATTCCGAGCGAATGCTGCTCTACCGTGAGTTGGATAATCTGGCTGGCAGTAACAATCTCGATGATGCGCTAGCGGCTTATCGCAAGCGCCTGACGGACCGCTTCGGAACTATCCCCGAAGTGGGTGAGGAACTTATCCGTGTCGTACCTCTGAGGGTCTGCGGTAAGCAGCTCGGGATAGAGAAGATTGTCCTCAAACAGTCAAACATGTACCTCTATTTTGTCAGCAACCCCGACAGCCCTTATTTCCAAAGCAATGCCTTCGGGCGCATTCTCGACTATGTGTCGCACCATCCTCAAAAGTGCAACTTCCATGAGGCCGCCGGCAAGCGTTCCGTCGTTATTACCAGTGTGCCCTCAGTAGGCGACGCGCTGACAATCTGTCGTAAAGTTCTGTCAGACTGACGCAGCTTCCTCTTTATTCTTTCTCTTTTCTCCTTCCCTAACAAGTCTGGCACTCTGTTTGCCTCCATGCATTGTGAGAGCCGAAAGGTAATCGCGAAAAAAGTAAACATGTATAATATTTAAAAATAGAATTAGGAGGTAATGATTATGATGCCAATGATGAGATCAAACAATTGGATTCCCGCAGTGTTCAACGATTTGTTTAACACAGAGTTCTTACCGAAGGTGAGTGCTACTGCACCAGCCATCAATGTGAAAGAAAGCGACAAAGCCTACACTGTAGAGCTGGCCGCACCGGGCATGAAGAAGGAGGATTTTAATGTACACATCAATGACGATGGCAACTTGGTAGTGAAGATGGAGAGTAAGAATGAGGCAAAGGAGGAAGACAAGACCACACGCTATCTGCGCCGCGAGTTCTCGTACTCGAAGTTTGAGCAGACCTTGATCCTGCCCGACGATGTGAAGAAAGATGCTATCTCTGCCAAGGTCGAGAACGGTGTACTTACCGTTGAGCTCCCGAAGCTCGTGGAAGAGAAGGTGAAACTGTCACGACAGATTGACATTGCATAAGTTTAGGATGATTTTGATTCAACGGAGTGCTCCGGCCTATGGCTGGGGCACTTTTTCGTTAATGTTCTATAAATTATAAGGGGCGTTGTTGAACTTTTCGCCCTTTTCTGCGTATAATGATTAGATAATCATTAAACAACTCTTTATGAAAAAGTTTCTCATCACACTTCTCGTGGCAGTGGCATTCGGGACGTTGAATGCTGCGGCTGAAACCACGCAAGACGGCCAGACTGGCCTGTACACACTCAAGAACGGCCATCTGTCAATGACCATCGATGCCGCCAAGGGCGCTAAAATCCTGTCATTCAAGTACGACGACCGCGAAATGCTCTCCCAGCTCAGATGGCCTGAGTCCTTCGGAAGCACGTTTTGGACCAGCCCTCAGAAAGAGTGGAACTGGCCACCCGTGAAAGAATTCGACAAGAATCCCTACACCGTAGAGCAGAACGGACAGAAGCTGTGCTTGGCCAGTGAGGTGTCAGAGCGGCTGAAGTGCAGGGTAGGGAAGGTCTTCGATGTGGACGAGAAAGACGGGGCAATCGTCGTGACCTACTCCATCACCAACGAGGGCGACGAACCGCGGCGGGTGGCTCCCTGGGAGGTGACTCGCGTGCAGAACGATGGTGGACTCATCTTCTTCGAGGCGCCCGTTGACGGCATCTGGCCTGCAGGTCTGATGGACTTCAAGGCTGCCCAAGGCCTAGCTTGGTACCAGCCTGATGAGCGTAATGAGAATCGCAAGGTGAATGCCGATGGTAAGGGATGGCTGGCATACAGTTCGAAGGGGCTTCTGCTTGTGAAGCGCTTTGCCGACTTGACGCCCGAGCAGCCTGCTCCAGACGAAGCTGAGATACAGGTCTATGTAAACCGCGGCAAGTCTTATATCGAGCTGGAGAGTCAGGGCGTTTATCAGTTGTTACAGCCGAAGGAGTCGCTTTCATGGACAGTGCGTTGGTATCTGATGCCTTATGAGGGGGAGGCTGTGCCTTCAGAGGCACTGGCTAGACAGGTGAGGGCCATCGTGAATCCTAAGTAGGATGAGTTTAGAAAGAAGAAATGGTATAAATGGCATCAACCTTTGGGTTTCAACATGTCCCATCCCTTCAACTCCGGCCATTCCGCGTGTTTGGGCCCTTTCAGAGCGGAATTTTACAATCAGTTCACCTTCACGATAGCCTTGAGCCAGTGAATCCGTCACCACCATCGTCAACAAGACGAAGGCACATAATCTGAATAACCGAACCATCTTTCGCATCATATCTTTGGGTGCAAAGATAGTATAAATTGAGCAAAAAACAAATTAATGGGCGAATTTTTATTAATAATTTTGAGATTTGCAAAACAGGGCAGACGCTCAATAATTCTGACATGACGTTATGCAATTCCGAGAACCATATCCCTTGTGCGCTCGTCCCATCCACACATTTTCCTTTTACTTGCCAATCCGACTTTCAGTTTACATTCTTTG
>Ga0247608_10001319_pt1 | contig 34848 bp, 30 predicted proteins | sample 176DNAGHGlowgp2_FD_193490 | JGI IMG/M metagenome (GOLD analysis project Ga0247608, IMG submission 193490) | Sheep rumen microbial communities from Palmerston North, Manawatu-Wanganui, New Zealand - 1766 DNA GHGlow gp2 | ecosystem: Host-associated > Mammals > Digestive system > Stomach > Rumen ...
TTTATCTCGCATGCGCGCTTTTCTTTTTGTAAGCATAACTATATAATTTTTTGTGGCAAATCTGTTTATTTTTAAAACAAATTTAATAAGCACCTAAAAAATTAGTGTATCTTCAGATTAACGTATAATGTATTTTTAGCATATAAAAAGTCTTTTTAAATATATTTATTTTAAAAGCTCCTCTACATTTAATTTGAGCTCTTTTATTTATACTTTAACATATAGTTTCTTATCATCTTTTTACTTTTAGGGGTTGTTATCATGAAATTAATAAAAAATAATATATATTGCTTTAGTTTTTATAAACAAATGAGAGATATATTTTTAAATAAAACAATTTAGCGAAGCATGTTGTCAGATGTATAATTAGCCAATTCATTTGACATAATATTAAAAAAATGTTATAATATATATAGTTACAATAAACGGAGCAATAGCTCCCACCCCCACGAAAGGAGAAGCTTATGTGGGTTACTGAAATGAAAATGAAAGTCCTCTGTCACGGAATCTTCTGGCATTATTCCGGAAAAAAACATGAACTGTTTGATGAAAATGGCAGATACTTCACTCTCTACTGGATTGAGCCTGTCTAAAATAGGTCAGTTCCATAGAGAGTCCAAAAACAGCAGAGGTAGGATTTGTTTCCTCCTCTGCCGTTTTTCTTATTACGTAACATTTCCACATTTTATTCCGCGATATTTTTCATTCCTTAATTTTTCATTTTCATTCCGCCCAAACAATATTTTCACACAATCTCCGGATTATCTTTTACAATTTTCCTTACAATATCATCATCCATTTCAAATGGAACAACATATCCTTCAAGATTTCTAGCCTTTTGAGCAAGATTTTGATTCTCATTATTTACATATATAGAAGCCTTGCCTTTTCCGTTTTTTGCTTCTTGCACCAAATTTGATACAGGTGAATTTCCATCAAATGCAATTACAATTGATTTTATCCTTTCAAAAATCTCGTAATTAAAGCTCTTATAAATTCCAGAACTATCGCTGTCTATTGAAATAGCTAAACCTGTTATTCCAGAATTTAAAATTCTTTCCTTTACTTCTTTTGTAAGCATTTTTGGAATTATTGCATATATGTCAAACTTTTTATTTTGTCTTTTACATATTTCGATTATTTCTTTTTCATATCCTCTCATAGAATGACCTATTACAAAATATGATTTTTTAGGATTTGCTTCTCTTACAAGCTTTTCTAAAATTTCTACTCCGCTTTCTTCTACATTAGTGTGAATTCCTCTTGCGTTAAAACTTCCTCCTGCTATAACTATTGGAACTTTGTCAAGTGGAATTGGTTTTATCATATCTTTTAAATATTTAGAAGCAGAAACTTTGTCTGTAAGTCTCCATTTTATTTGAACAGCTTGGCTTTCTTTCTCATATTTTTCTTCTAATTCTAAAATAACATCTCTTAAATTTCTTCCATTTAAAAGTTCTTCAAATTTTTTACTCTTTTCTTCGAAATATTCATCTGTATATTTAAGTATTTCTTCTTCTACTTCTCTCATTTTAGCAAAATCTTCTTCAGTCAAGCCAAGAATATTTTGAAGTGCAAGTTGTTCATCTATTGTGTCTATTCCATAAAATCCGCATCCATCAGTTCCTTGAATACATTTTATTCCATGTTTTAAATATTTTTTTAGTGGATGATTTGAAATTTTACTTAAATTGTTAAGCCTTACATTTGATGTTATTTGGAATTCCATTACAGCTCCTGCGTCTTTAATTGCCTCTATTAATTTAAGGCCATCTTCAGATTCTAGCTCAGGTGTATAAAGCCCATGACCAATCCTTAATTTAGGCATTTTTTGACCTTTAGCTAATGAGTCTTTAACACATTTGATAGAGTTATATACATTATCTTTTAGGCTGTCGTTTTCTCCTGCATGAATTCTAATTGTAAATCCCTCATCAGTTGTTCCTATATATTTAACAATTTCATTTATAACTGGTTTAAGCTCAGAAATATCATTTATCTCTTCTCCAATAAAGTCTGAACCAACAACATAAGGGCTTCTTCCAATCGCTTTTAATACATTTATGTTTTCTCTTAAATAATCTACATTATTTTCTGCATCATCTACAATTGTTAAAGGAATTCTTCTTATTGCAAACAAAAATCTAATTTTAACTCCTATTTCTTCTTCAATGTCTGGCATGATTTTATGGATTTCTTCCAAAAATTCTATAGCTGGAAGTCCTGGCTTTGCAAGTGTTGTATCTGCTATTTCTACATATTTTATACCTTGTTTTTTATATTCTCTTGCAATCCAAAGCATTTTATCTTCTCTTAAATTATAGTTTTTGAACTTACTATATTCTTTTAAATCTTTAAGCATTTCTATAACTATTTGCCTTATCTCTGGAATACTGATTTTTTCAATTTTATCAAGCTCTTCTTCTAGGTTTAATTTTTCTTCACTTTCTGTTCCTCTTGCAAATACATAACGATATAAATAAAGTTTTTCAAGATTTGTAAAAACTGCCTGACCATCTTTAAGAATTACCAGACTTTTTCTAATCTTCTCCAAATTTTCTTTACAATTCTCTAAATTATTTAGTACAAAATCCGCAAAATTGATAAATGTATTATCATCTATTTTTCTATTTAAAAGTTTTTCTGATAAATTACTATCTTTATATTTTTCTGCAACTTTTTCTCTTTGCAAAAGTATCTTTTCTTCTTGCTCTTTAGATATTTTAAGCCCAAGCTTTTTAATGTAATATAGTGGATATTTTATTTGATGTTTAATTCCTAAAGCAATTAACGCATCAGGTGAAAGATTTGCATTCATGTGAGTGTGCAGGTCTGTTCTAAATTTTAGCTTTTTTAAAATAAAAGATTTTACAATTGTTTTTTCTATTGGAAATTTGTAATCTTTGGTCTGTGACATCAAGGTCTTTGCAATTGCAGGTATTTGTCCATTTAACTGCACACCTTTGTCATCAAAAATATTTGCAATCTTGTATCCACCAAGTTTAAAGATATATACATCTTCATTTTTGGCATTAATACTTGCAGGAATTTTGCCTGTAATAATTTTAAGCCCCTTTTCATTTTTTGTAGTTTCTACTCCACAAATTCTTGCTAAATTTGAGATCAAGTTTCCAGAATTATGATTTGGTGTTTCTATTACATAAGTTAATTCATCTTCTCCTGATACATACAAATTTATAACTATGTCTCTCTCTTTATCTAAATAAAAAGTTGTAAAATATTCCATACTTACCTCCCTTTTTGGGACGGAGGAAAAAATCACTCTTGTTATCCGTTTTCTTTGAAACGTCTATCTTCAAATATTATTTAAATCTTTTTACTAAATCAAAAGTGAATTTTTCCTCCGTCCCAAAATTCACTTTTAAAAATAAAGCCATATATTATATTGATGTCTCAATACATATATGACTTCTATATTTGGTAGCGATGGTGGGACTTGAACCTACGACCTGCCGGGTATGAACCGGATGCTCTAGCCAGCTGAGCTACATCGCCATTTCGATAATAACTATTATACATTGTTATTCCCGAATTGTCAAGGGGTTATACATAAAAAATTTAAAAATCAACATCCCATTTCGGCACATATTCTTCTTCGTGCTCTCCAAGTTCTTGAATAAAGCCATTTTCAATCCCTATCTCTTGAACAAATTCTTCTATTTCTTGCCACTCTACTTGTGAAAGTTTTCTATTTAACTTTTCGTCTTCTTTTGCTTTATATGTAGGAAAATATTGTGCCATAATGCTTACATATATATCGCTTGGTAAATTTCCTTTTATCCATCTAAGAACTTTTTTGCTATTTTCTATATAATTTGGCAAAACTAAATGACGAATTAAAACTCCTTTTTCCATAACACCATCTAAGTTAAATTTTGGTGTACCTACTTGTTTTATCATCTCTTTTATTGCTTCTGTTGCTATTTCAAAATAATTATTTACTTTTGAATATTCAAATGCCAAATCATTTTCTGCATATTTTAGATCAGGCAAATATATATCTACATACCCATCTAGAGCCTTTATTGTATCTACATTTTCATATCCATTTGTATTATATACAATCGGAATTTTTAAACCTCTTCTTCTTGCAATTTTTATAGCTTCAATTATTTGAAATGCATAACTTGTAGGAGTTACAAGATTTATATTTTCTACATTTTTTTCTTGTTGTTTAAGAAAAATTCCAGCTAAATTTTCTATAGAAATTTCTTTTCCCTTTCCAAGTTGACTAATTTCGTAGTTTTGGCAAAAAATACAATTCATATTGCAATTCGAAAAAAATATAGTACCTGAACCTCTTTTTCCACTTATACAAGGTTCTTCAAAATCATGTGTGCTATATAATGCAATTTTTATCGTATCTTTTGACTTGCATCTTCCTATTTTATTTTCGTTTCTATTGATACCACATTTGTGAGGGCATATCTCACATTTTTCTAATTCTTTTATCATTATTATTCCTCTTTATAAAGAGTATAAATAAATTTTAATATTTATACTATTAATTTATACAAACAAATAAATTGCACAGTCAAGTGACTTTTTTCCTCCGTCCCAAAAAAGGATCTCATAACACATACAATATTATGCACAAAAACTGCAAAAGGCTTGCTAAGCAAATACATAAATGAAATATAGAGTGCATATATTTTACTTTAACTCCAACACCATAAAGAATTGCTCCAAAAGTATAAACTGCTCCGCCTAAAACTAATAAAATAAATCCTTTTATTCCAAGTAATGTAGGTAATATATTTATTTTTACTATAATGCACCATCCCATAACTAAATAGCATATCATAGAAAATACTTTGTATCTTTTTAAATCTATTGCGTTTAAAGTAATTCCAATAATTGCCATTGTCCAAGTTACTCCGAAAATTGCCCATCCAATGCTTAAATTATATTCTCTTAATGTGCATAATGCAAATGGTGTATATGTTCCTGCAATAAGTAAAAAAATTGAACAATGGTCTAATATTTGAAATACTTTTTTTGCTTTTAAATGTGGGTGCAATCCATGATAAATACTTGACATTGTATAAAGTAAAATCATTGTAATTCCGTATATTATACTACTTATAACCCCATAAAAATTGTGCCTTATTATAGAAAATGTAACACATAAAATTAATGCAATTACTCCAAATCCTGCACCTACAATATGTGATGTCATGTTAAATATTTCTTCACCTTTTGTGTATGTTGGCAAAATTCTATCATCTAATTTTATTCTCTTCATAAATATCAACTTCCTTTCTTATGTGTATAAGTTCTTTTATATAATATTGCTAAATAGCTAAAATATATAATTAAACAACTTGTTTCTATCTAGTTTTTAATACTATATCATCTAGTTTATAATATGTCAATGATATTTATTTAAAATCTATATTTTAGACTTGATAGTCATTTTCATCAATTTGGCTACAAATCAAAATTTAAATATATAATAATTAAAATAACTTTCCAGCTGTATATCCAGTAGAATATGCAATTTGCAAATTAAATCCTCCTGTATAAGCATCTACATCTATCACTTCTCCTGCAAAATAAAGTCCTTTTACAATTTTAGACTCCATTGTTGATGGATTTATTTCTTTTATGCTTACACCGCCACTTGTTATAATTGCTTCATCTATTGGCCTAAAACCTTTTATTGTAAGCTTTAAATCTTTAATTATTTGTACTAATTGTTCCCTTTCTTTTTTTGTTATTTCATTTACTTGATTTTCAGGATTTATCTTTGAAAGTCCGATTATAGGATTTATCATTTTTTGTGGTAATAATTTATCTAAGCTATTTTTAAATTTTTTATTTTTTATTTCTAAAAAATCTCTTAAAATTCTATCATCAAGTTTTTCTTTGCTTAGTGCTGGTTTTAAATCTATGTGCAATATCAATTTTTTGTTTTGTAATAAATTATTTAAGTTTTTATATCTTACCAAATGAGATGATGAACTTAAAATAATTGGTCCTGATACACCAAAATGAGTAAAAATCATTTCTCCAAAATCTTCATATATCTTTTTATTTTTTTCTATATCTTCTATAAAAATTCCTACATTTCTTAAGCTCAATCCCTGCATTTCTTGGCACAATTCTTTTTCAAAACATGTAAGTGGTACAAGTGATGGCTTTATTTCTGTTATTGTATGTCCTTGTCTTTTGGCAAATTCATATCCATCCCCTGTTGAACCAGTTAAAGGATAACTTTTTCCTCCTGTAGCTATAACCACTTTATTTGCATTAATCTTTTGCCTATTTGTTATAACACCTTTTACTTGTCCATCTTCTACAATTATATCTTTTACTATTTCTTCAAAAAATATTTTTACATTTAGCTCTTTTAGTCTTTTTTCAAAACATTTTAAAACATCAATAGATCTATCTGTTACAGGAAAAATTCTATTTCCTCTTTCTTCTTTTACTTCTAAGCCCTGTTTTTTCAAAAAATCTATAATATCTTGATTTGTAAATTTTTTAAAACTACTATACAAGAATCTTCCGGTTACCAGGTATATTTTTTATAAAATCATCTATATCTATTGAAGATGTGATGTTGCATCTTCCTTTTCCTGTTATTAGTAGCTTTTTACCTAATGTTTTATTTTTTTCTACTATAATTACTTCATTTCCATTTTCTGCTGAAGTAATTGCAGACATCATTCCTGCAGGTCCTCCACCAATTACAACTACTTTCATATTCTTTACTTCCTTCTTCTTTAATAAAAAAACTAAATGTTTCCACACATTTAGTTCCTTTCTACTATCTAATGACTTTTAGCTTAATCGATTAACTACATTTTACTTTATTTTTTATTATATGTCAAATTCTAAAAAATTGATCCTACAATTATTCCTATAATAGCTCCAACTATAACTTGTGTAGGAGTATGGCCTAAAACTTCAACTAATCTTTCCTGTACCTCTAAATCAGAAAGTCCAGGTGTTTCTATTATTCTATTTAAAAGTGTAGCTTGCTTTCCAGCAGCACGTCTTACTCCTGCAGCATCATACATAACTACAAATGCAAAAACCATACTTAGTGCAAAAATAGGTGAGTCAAATCCAAATTCTTTTCCAATTAAAGTAGATAGTGACATAACTACTGCAGTATGTGAACTTGGCATTCCTCCAGCTCCAAGTATCCTTTTAAAATTAAACTTTTTAGTTGTTACCAAATCCCACGCCACTTTAAAAACTTGAATACAAAACCAAGTTATTATTGGCACAATCAAATATTTATTGTGAAATAATTGTACAAAATAATTGTTCATCTTAAATTCCCCTTATACTTCATTTGCTTTTATATATTAGACTTCTATATTTTTGATTATTACTTACAAATTCTTCTACAGATTTTCCATCTCCTATAAATAAAACAATAATCGATTTATTTATTATCAAAATCTTCTTCTTCTATTTCTCCATCTTTTTCTAACAAAATTGTTATCTTTTTTTCAGCTTCTTCTAGCATTTTATTACATTCTTTAGATAATTTCATTCCTTTCTCAAATTTTACTAAAGATTCATCTAAATTCATTTCGCCATTTTCAAGTTCATTTACAACTTTTTCAAGTTCAGAAATTTTTTCTTCAAAATTATTTGTTTTCATTTTTTCTCACATTCCTTCTATTATTAAATTTATTCTGTGACAGTTTTTTTATTAACATCAACTTTGTATGTTGTCATCTCTACAGTAGTATTGCTGTCTCTAACTACAATTGTATAAATGCCTTTTTTTTCATTTTTATCTTCTACATCAAAATAAACATTGCTATTTTTCTTTCCCCATTTTTCTTTTGCTAAAGATATAGCCAATTTTTCTGGATCTTTTTCAGTACTATCTGTTTTTGATGTGCTATTATTTTTACTTGTAGAAGTATTTGAACTTGTATTTTCAGCTGAATTATTCTCCTCAATTTTGTTTTCAGAACTTGTATTACTTATAGAATTTTCTGTTTTATTTTCCGAATTGCTATTTTCTTTCTCGTTTTCAGAAACTTCATTATCTGAATTGTTATTTTCAGAAACGTTTTCTTTTGAAGTTCTTTCACTTTCAGAAGAACTTTGACTTTTATTCACATTTTGAGCAGTTCTATTTTCTTCTTTATTTTCTTGATACTTATAACTATTTAAATTTTTAATTCTTATTCCTAAAATTAATCCTACTATTATTATCGCAATAATCGAAACTATTGCAACTGCTTTTTTATCTACCATAAAAATCATCTCACAATCATAATTTTCTATTTGTTAATATATTATTTTAAAATTTATGCATAGTCTGTCAAAATATATTATCTTTATTTAAATAATTTTAGCCTGCTTCTCTCCGTCAGCAAATCTCAAACTTATTTTATCATCTTTATTTAAATCATTTTTACTTTTTATAATCTTGCCTTGTTTTTCTGTAATCGAATATCCTCTAGTTAGTGTCTTTAAAGGACTTAAGGCATCGAGTCTTGTAGCTTTTTCCACAAATTTTTCTTTTGCTTTGCTATAAGCATTTTTCACACTTACTTCCAAAGCTCTAATATTTTTATCTAACACTAAAGAATATTCATTTATCTTCTTGTATGGATCTTTAAATACATGCGAAGCCATTATTTTGTCATATCTTAATCTCATTACTTCTACTTTTTTCTTTAAAGCTAATCTACTTCTTTGCTTGTATGTATTTATTTTTTCTTTTAATTCAAAAATATCAGGATTTGCAAGTTCTGCTGCAGCTGAAGGTGTTGGTGCTCTTAGGTCTGCTACAAAATCAGCGATTGTAAAATCTGTTTCATGCCCCACTGCAGAAATTATTGGAATCTCTGAATTATATATAGCTCTTGCAACTACTTCTTCATTAAATGGCCAAAGATCTTCTAAAGAGCCTCCACCTCTACCAATTATAAGAACATCTGCTAAATTCTTTTCATTCATAAGTTTAATCCCTCTTGCAATCTCTTCTGCAGCTCCTGGTCCTTGTACAGGTACAGGAAAAAGTCTTATATATGTATTTGGATTTCTTCTTGTAGAAACATTTATTATATCTCGAATTACAGAACCTGTTTGTGATGTTAAAACTCCTATTACATTCGGTTTTAGTGGAATTTTCTGTTTATGTTTTTCATCAAAAAGTCCTTCTTTTTCTAAATTAGCTTTAAGTTTTTCATAAGCTTCATACAAGTTACCTACTCCATCTTGTTTAATAGCTTTTACATATATTTGATAAATTCCATCTCTTTCAAAAACAGATACACTGCCAAAAACCATTACTTTCATTCCATCTTTTGGCATAAATCCAAGTCTTTCGGCAAAGCTTTTAAACATTATACATTTAATTAAAGATTTATCATCTTTTAATGTAAAATATAGATGGCCTGTGTAATGGTTTTTAAAATTTGAAATTTCTCCTTTAACTACAACTGCACTTAAAGCTTCATCTCCTGCAATTTTATCTTTAATATACAAGTTCAAATCTGTAACTGAAACTGCTACCAAATCATAATTCATCTTTTTACAATCCTTTTTCGTTATTTATCCTTTTTGAATATATAAATATTTTGAAACTTTACACAAGTTTCATTTGCTTTACAGCAGTTGCCAATGCCCCGTTTATAAACTTACTAGAAGTATCTTCACCATATTTTTTTGCAAGTTCAACTGCTTCATTTATTTCTACTTTATATGGAATATTTTTATATTTAATTTCATATATAGCAAGTTTTAAAATGCTTATATTTATTTTTGAAATTCTTTCAATTGTCCATTTTTCTGTCAAACAATTTTTTATTATATTTTCAATTTCAGTGTAATTTTCTTTAATCCCAAAAATAACATCTTTTATGTATTCTATAGTTTCTGCTTTTTCAATTTCATTTTGATCAATAAACAAATCAAATTGTTCTTCCAAATTATCTGTTTGCTGAATCTCCAAACTATATACTAACTTAAATGCTAATTCCCTTATTTTTGTTCTGCTCATTATTTATTCCCCTTATTTTAGAATTATTTCTTTGAAAGATAATCTCTTTATTTATGCAATGACTTTACACTCCTATACAGAGTCTAAGTTAATTTTTAAAATCTATCTATAAAATTCTTCAATCTGTCTTTTACGATTTGTTTATTTTGTTGAATATAATTTCCCACAAAAGCACCTAAAAATATTAAGATTATTGCAACAATTAGTTTATATAAATTTGTAAAAATAATTAGAATTGCAAGCACTACTCCTAATATTGCACCTTTATAACTATTCCAAAAGTCTTTTATACTATTCATAACAATTTCATTCCTTTCTTGGTTAGCACGAAAGCATATAAAGCTTTGAAAGAATTAACCTTTCAACCTACTATTCCTCCGATTCTGGACTTACTACATTTTTTATTCTAACATTAACTTCATTTACATCTAAGTCTGATGTTTTATTTATTGCTTCTTTTATTCTATTTTGCATATTTAATGTTAAATCTTTTATAACTACATCTTTAGTTACTAATAAATCAACAAAAACTTTAACATTATTTTGTTCATCTAATCCTATTCTTGTATGTGCTTCTTTTGCACCAGGAAATTCTTTTACCACAGCATTTACAAGATTCTCTAATGTGTCACGTGAAATCATTAATTTACCATTGTCATTTTGCATTAATACATCTCTTCCACTTTTTGATTCTTCTTTACTTCCTGAATCTGCAAAAATACAAATAATTGCAAATAACATACAAAATTCAGTTATTCCAAGTAACACCTTATTTTGAGGTGATGTCGTTAAAATTTTTTGAATTAGTGAAAATGCTGTATCATAATCAAGCCACCCAATTACTAATAGATTTATAACAACTCCTATTATTAAAATTATTACTGAAAATAATACTAAAACTAATTTACTTAATTTTTTCATTTTTCAATTCTTCCTTCCTCATATATTGTACAGATATTTTTATTCTTGATTATCTTCCTTGCTTTCTTCTACAATTTCTTCAGCAGGTTCAGCATTAAGGCTTTGTGTGTCTACTCCTTGAACATGTACATTTACTTCTGTAACTTTAAGTCCTGTCATATTTTCTACTGATTTTTTAACTCTGTTTTGAATTTCGAATGCAACATCTGGAATTCTGCTTCCATATTCAACTATAATATTTACGTCAATATTTGCTGTAGTTTCTGTTGCTTCTACTTTAATTCCTTTTGCAAGATTTTTCTTTCCTTTTAAAGCTTCTGTTAATCCTCCTGTAAGTCCTCCTGCCATTGCTGCAACTCCTGGTACTTCTGATGCAGCAACTCCTGCAATAACTGCAATTACATCATTAGAAATTTTTATTCCCTCTGATTCTTTTACTTCCTCTACAACCTCTATATTTTTGTTTTCTTCCATATAAATCACTTTCCTTTCTTTTTTATATGCATATAGTATATCAATTTTTTCTGTAATTTACAACTATTTTTTCAAAAAAAATGCAAAAACTTCCTTTGCTATATTTTTACCTAGCCTAAGGAAGTTTTTCATTCAAATTATATTCTAATCATTCCACATGCAATTCTACTTTCTGTTCCTGCATTTAAAAGTTTAGATCCACCTGAAACTATAACTAAATCTCCACTTTCTAAAACTTGCATTTTTTTAAGTCTCTTTAATCCTTCTTCCACAGTTTTATCTGTATTTTCTTGAGCTTCTACAAAAACTGGGTGAACATTCCATGCTAATCCTAATTGATTAAATGTTCTTCTATTGTCTGTAATAGCAAGTACTGGGCATGCTGTTCCAATTCCAGCTAATCTCCTTGCACTATCTCCTGTATTAGTGTATGCAACTATTGCATCTGCATTCATTTTTTCAGCTAATACGCATGCTGCTTTTGCAACATTCATTTCAAAAGTTGATGTATCTATATCATCTTCTTTATTTTTAAATCTTTTCCAGTAGTGAACTTCTGGCTCAACTCTTCTTGCTATTTTATCCATAGTTTGTACACATTCTATAGGATAATCTCCCATAGCACATTCTCCTGAAAGCATAACAGCACTTGTTCTATCAAATATTGCATTTGCAACATCACTTGCTTCTGCTCTTGTTGGTAATGGATTATGTGTCATAGATTCTAGCATTTGTGTTGCAGTAATTGCAGGTTTATTAAGATTATTTGACAATCTTATTATCTTTTTTTGCATAATTGGTGGTTCTGTAAAGTCTGTTTCTGTTGCCATATCTCCTCTTGCTATCATTTGTGCATCTGCCATTTTTACAATAGACTCATAATTTTCAAGTCCTTCAACATTCTCTATTTTTGTAATTATTTTTATATCTTTTCCACCATTTTCATCTAAAACTTTTCTTACTTGTGCTATATCATCTGTATTTCTTGTAAATGACATTGCAACATAATCATAGTCATGTTCACATGCAGTTTTAAGGTCTTGAATATCTTTTTCTGCTAGTGCAGGTAATTTGATAGCTGTTCCTGGCACATTTACAGTTTTTCTACTTCCTAATCCATTTCCATGAACTACTGTGCAAACTATATCTTTGTCTTGAATTTCATCAACTCTTAATTCTATAGCTCCATCATCAATTAAAATTTTAGCTCCTGGTGTAACATCTTTATATAGTTCTTTATATGATATAGAAACTTTTTCTTCGTTTCCTGTAATATCTTCATTTACTAGAGTAAATTTTTGACCATCTTTAAGTTCAACTTTTGCATTTGTTCCTGTATATAGCATTCCTGTTCTAATTTCTGGTCCCTTCATGTCAAGTATCATTGGAATTGGTAAATTTAACTCTTCTCTTAATCTAATTATTTCTTCTGTTTTTTCTTTTTGTTCTTCATAGCTTCCATGTGAGTAATTTATTCTACATACATTTAATCCTGCCTCAAATAATTCTCTTAATTTGTGTTCACTTGCAGGTCCTATAGTTCCAACTATCTTTGTTTTTCTTAATTGTTTCATATTTTTACTTCCTTTCATTTCTACTTTATTATATGTATTTTTTTAACACTTGGATATTATAACACATTTTTGAATTAATATTCAAGTATTTTTCAAATTTTATTTTGCTTTATTATTAACTTAATTATCCATTCTTATTATAAATATAATCTGAAACCATAAGCTTAATTAGCACAGCTACTGGCACAGCCAAAAACATTCCAACTACTCCAAAATATGCTCCACCTATTGTTACTGAAAAGATTATAAGTAATGGACTTACATTTAACTTTGATCCTGTAATTCTTGGATTAATAATATTTGCATCAAGTTGTTGAACAATAGTTACAATTATGACCATTAAAAGAGCTTGTTTCCATCCTCCTGTAAGTATTGTAATTATTCCTGCAATTCCAATTGCAACAATGGCACCAAAATATGGTATCAAGTTAAATAGACCAATTATAAATCCAAGTAATACAGCATATTTTACTTTCATTATTAATAATGTAATTGAAGCTAAAATTGAAACTACTATTGCATCTATAAATTGGCTAGTTAAAAATCCAAAAAATATAGTATTTCCACTTGTAAAATATCTATTAAATTTTGCATAACCTTTTTCAGACATTGAAGCTTTTGCAAATTTATTTATTGAGTCAACAATTTTTTCTCTTTCAGACAAAATATAAATTGAACATATTATAGCTATAAAAAAGCTAAATAATGTTTTTACAACACCTATAGCTGAAGATAAATATTCAAGCATCTTTTCAGGTGCAAGCATATATTTAAAATCTAATCCTTTTATATATTCAACTAATGGTCTTATAATATTGTCTTTTATAAATGGTGTCCAACTTTCTCCAATTTCGTTTGTTGCTATCGAATTATAATAGCTTTGTATATTATTTACAAGATCTACAACACTATTAATTACAACAGGAATAATAAATTTCAATATAAAAAATAAAAATATAAATACTATAGCATATACAATAAATATGCTTATTCCCCTTGAGTGTTTTATTTTCTTTTTTAATTTTTTTTCTATTTTAGAACATGGTTTATACAAAATATAAGAAATTAAAATAGCAACAAGAAATGGTGCTAAAATACCAAATAAATTAGCTATCCATTTTCCTATTCCTGTAAAATTGTCAAAAAATTTATATATTATTATTAATATTGTTCCAATAGATACCCAAAATATCCATCTTTTTGTTCCCATTATTTTTTCATTTTTCAATTTAATTCCTCCATTACATCTTATCTGGCATTTCTATTCCAAGTAATCTTGCTCCATTTTTTAAAACTTTACCTACAGCATAAGTTAAATAAACTCTTGAATTCTGTAATTCTTTATCATCAGAAATAATTTTATTTTCATTATAAAAATTACTATAAGCTTTAGATAAATCTATTAAATATCTTGCTAGAATTGAAGGTTCAGATTTTTCTATAACTTGATTTAATATATCTTCAAAATTGTATATTAATTTTATAATGCTTTTTGAATATTCGTCTTGCAATAAATCTGTATTTACCTCTTCTAATTTTGGTAACATATTTACTTTTTCAAGCACGCTATTTGTTCTTACATAGGTATATTGAATATATGGCCCTGTCTCGCCTTGAAAATTAAGCATTGCATCTATATCAAAAATCTCATCTTTAATTCTACTTGTTGCTAAATCGTTAAAAATAACAGCACCTATTCCAACTTTTCTAGCTATTTCTTCTTTATTTTCCAAGCTAGGATTCTTTTCTTCTATTATTCTTTTAGCTTGATTTATCGTATCATTTAATAAATCTTCAACTTTAACAAAATTGCCAAGTCTTGTTGACATCTTTCCTGTAGAAAGTCTAACAAAGCCATAAGGTACATGTTCTAATCCATTTGTGTATTTTTCATCTAACCCTAGTAGTTTTGCTACTTCAAATATTTGCTTAAAATGTAAATTTTGTTCATATGATGTAACATATATGCATTTATCAAAATCATAAGTTCTTGCCCTATAAACAATTGCAGCTAAATCTCTAGTTGCATAAATTGTAGAACCATTAGATTTACAAATTATACAAGGAGTTTCTATTCCTTTGTCTGATAAATCTACTATCATCGCTCCTTCTGATTCTTGAAGCTTTCCTGTTTTTTTCAAAATATTTATTACTTCATCAGTTTTGTCTGCATAAAAAGCCTCTCCATTCCATGAATCAAACTTTGTTCCAAGCAAGTCATATATTTTTTGGAATTCCTTTATACTTAAATCTTTAAATTCTTGCCATAATTTAGTGCAATACTCATCTCCCTGCTCTAAAAGTTTAAAATTTTCACGGCACTTTTCTAATACACTTTCATCTTCTTTACAAAGTTCGTTTATTTTTTTATAAATATCTGCTAATTTGTCTATAGGATCTTCGCTTAAATCATATTCGCTTCCCCATAATTTATAGCCTTCAATTAATTTTCCAAATTGAGTTCCATAATCTCCTAAATGATTTACTCCTGTAACATTGTAACCTAAGTATTTATAAATGTTGTATAACGCTCCACCTATTACAGTTGTTTTTAAATGTCCTATGTGGAAAGGTTTAGCAATATTAGGTGAAGAATAATCTATAACTATATTTTTATTTATGGGAGTTATAGTTTTTCCATATTGTTCTTCACTTTCAATTTTTTCTAAAACATCATTTGTCATAATTTGATTGTTTATGTAAAAATTTAAATATCCACCTATTATATCTATTTTAGTAATTTTTTCTTCATCAACAGAAATCTTTTCTTTAATTTCTGTTGCAATTTGCTGAGGTGATTTTTTCATTGTTTTTGCAAGCTTAAAGCAAGGGAACGAATAGTCCCCATTGCTTATATCTTTTGGAACTTCTATATATCCATATATTTCATTTTCTTCTATATCTGTAACTTTTGCAATAGATTTTGCAATTAAAGTTTTAAATTCTGTCATTCTATATTCATTCCCTTCTCACATTCTATCAAAGAAACATATAAACTAATCTATAAAATATTCTATTTAGCGTAAAATAAGATAGCTTTTGCGACCATATTTGAAAGCAACTTGTTCATATTTACACACTATGTATTTTTATTTTTTTGTTTATCTTTATCCTTATCTTTTTCTTTATCATTTTTTTCTGTTGATTTATTGCCACCACTCGAAGTATTATCATCTGTTGTTGGTTTACTTGGAGTTTCTGGTTTGTTAGGAGTACTTGGAGTTTCTGGAGTTGTTGGTGTTTTAGGAGTTTCTTCTTGTTGATTCTCCTTATCCTTAACTATAACTGTTCTAATTTTTGTAGTTTCTTTTCCAACTGAATTCTTTACAGAGTATTTTATACTATATGTTCCTGCTTTTGATGTATTTACACTTCCTGAAATTTGTATTCCACTTGTCAAATCACCATCTTTGTCATCTTTTGCCGTAGCTCCTTTTTCTGTATATGTTTCTCCCACATTAAGTGTCATCGTTGCCTCTCCAATTAAACTTATCTTTGGCGCTTTTGCATTTTCTTTTTCTGTTTCTTCATTATGCTCAGTGCATACTTCTGTAGGAGCTTTGCTCATACTCATAGGAGTCTTCCATAATTTTAATTTTTCTTTTGGTAATACATACGAAAAATATCTTCTTTTCTTGTTTGGGCAGAATTCATTTGCAAGTTTTCCACTATCTTCACATATTTCTACGGCATTTCCAGATTCATCACAATAATCTGGAATATTCTCTTCTGAACATAGCTCTGAATAAGTTCCTCCACATTTTTTAGAAGCTCTTAATCCAGTTTCTTTACATACTTTTATCCATACAACTCCATCAGGTTTTGTGAATCTTGAAGATTTTTTTCCTTTATGAAGATTTTTCATTGTTGCAGACCATATTGACCCTGCTGGGTTACTACTGCTACTATAATAAACTGTTTCTGGATCGTCAAATCCATACCAAGTCGCACCTGTATAGTAATTTGTAAATCCACAAAGCCATCTATCATAGTCATCATTTGTTGTACCAGTTTTTACTGCAACATCCATTCCTGAAATTGAACAATATGGTGCTGTTCCTCCACTTTCTACAACCGATGTTAATAAATCTTTTAAAATATATGCATTTTGCTTTGAACATACTTCTGTTGTTTCTTGTTTTGGCTCTAGCACAGTATTTCCTTTATCATCTTCTATTTTTGTATAAAATAAAGGTGTTCTGTATACTCCATCATTTGCAATTGTTGCATAAGCTCCAGCCATTTCTAGTGGACTTATTCCTCTATATAAACCTCCAATTGCTAAAGCAAGTCCTACATCTTTTTCATCATTAAGTGTTGTTATTCCCATTTTCTTTAAATACTTTCGTGAAACTTCATTTGTTAATTCTGCCATTATTTTAACAAATGGAATGTTATGTGATTTAGCAATTGCTGTTCTTATGCTAATATTTCCTAAATATGAATTATGATCATTTTTCGGTTCAAATTTGCCATTATCAAATTTAGTTTTCTCGTCTAAATATCGAGTAGAAGCTGTTAATATTCCCTCCTGTAAAGCCGGTAAAACATCTGCTATAGGTTTTATAGAAGAACCTGTTTGTCTTGGACTTTGTGTTGCTCTATTTAATCCTCTTGATGTTGTCTTTTCTCCTAGTCCGCCAACAACGCCTACTACATAGCCTGTTTCATTGTCTATTACTACCATTGAGGCTTGACTTTTAACATATTTTCCATCTTCATCTTTTTTCTTTTTAGAGCTCCTTTGATATGTACTTGCATTGTCTACCATAGTTTTTTCTATTGTTTTTTGAACATCTGTATTTTGAGTTGAATAAATCTTTAAACCTCCACCATACACGTAAGTAGTAGCATATTCTTCAGACCATCCTTTTTCTTTTACTAAATCAGCTATAACTTGTGCAATTGTTGCATCTGTATGGTATGAATATATTGAACCTTTTGAAGTTCCTTTTTTAAACTTAAGTCCTTCATCAACTTTTTGTGTAGCCTCATCATATTTTTCTTGATCAATATATCCTAAGTCTAACATTTTTTTAAGAACAACCTTTGTTCTATTGTTTATTTCCTTTGTTTTTGTCTCATCTTTTCCATATTTTTTTTCTCCATAAGGATTATAGTAATTTGGTCTATTATTAATTCCTGCTAAAAATGCACATTCTTCTAATTTAAGCTTTTTTGCAGATTTATTGAAATAGTATTCTGCACCAACTTCAACACCACAATTTTTTTCTCCAACAAATATAACATTTAAATATGTTTCTAATATTTGATCCTTAGAAAGCATTTTTTCTATTTGAAAAGCTTTTGCCCATTCTTTAATTTTTCTTGTAATACCTTCTTTTCCTGTTTTTGCTTTTTCGTTTGTAATATTTTTTACTAATTGTTGTGTAATTGTACTTCCACCATAAGATGATGATCCTCTGTGCAAGATATATGTTGCAATTGCTGCACCTGTTCTTTTATAATCTACTCCATCATGTTCATAAAATCTCTCATCTTCTATTGCAACATAAGCCTTTGGTAAATCTTCTGCCATATCTTCTAATTTTATTATTTTTCTATTTTCATCACCTTTAAGCTCTGCAAGCACCTTTCCTTCACTATCATAAAGAATAGAGTTTCCTGCAACTTTTAACTCTTCTTCAGATATTTCGAAATCTTGTCCCCACATTCCATATAGCATTCCAACAACAATACCTGCAGTAATTACAATTAATGCTAAAATCGCTACAAATCCTATTTTTAAAGTTAAAGCTAACTTAGGATGTTTTCCGGAAAATTTTGATTTTGTCTTTTTGTTTTTTTCCTTTTTTGTTTTTTGAACTTTATTAAATTTAGAATTATTTTTATTATTTGTTTTTCCAGATTTTTTTGTACTTTGTTTGTAATTTGGTTCACCATATATTTTTGTATCAAATTCATAATTTGATGTTTTATATACTTGAGTATTAAATTTATTGTTATTTCCAAAATTACTAGATTTTGTAGTTGCAGTTTTATTTTGTTTCTTATTTTGCTTATTTACAGGCTTTTTATTTGGCTTTTTCTTCTTATTATTTTTTTTGTTCATATTTTTCTCCTTTTTGTGAATTTATTGTTGTCTTTAGGCTTATTTCAACAATTCTTTTTTCACACACATATTATATTACAAAAAATCAAAAAAAGCAATACACACTTAATAAAGAAATACATATTTTTAAAAAATATATAGATTCATCAAATAATACACAATAAAAGCTAATCCCCATGCAAAAATAGTCTGAGATATTATTACTAAAAATATTCCTTTTAAGCCTCCAAGTTCTTTTTTCAGAGTCATAATTGTTGAAAAACATGGCGCACTAAAAAGATTAAATATTATAAAAGAAAATGCTGAAGCTTTATTAAAAAAACAAAAAGCTCCACTTTCAAATATTTCTTTATTTTCAAACCCAGCAATTATTGCCATAGACGATACAACTTGTTCTTTAGCAATTAATCCTTGCATTGCTGAAACAGTTGTCTGCCAGCTATTCGTTCCAAGTATTGGATAAAAAATCCATGATATTTTTTTACCTAAGCTTGCTATAATGCTATTTTGAATACTTACTCCATATTCTAATTTTGTTGAAAATGAAAGTAAAAACCAAATTACTATTGATGACATAAAAATTGTTGTTCCTGCCCTTTTAATAAAATCTCTTATTTTTTCAAAAACATCTCTCAAAATATATGTTACGCTTGGTAATTTATAATCAGGAAGTTCAAAAACAAACCCTTCTTCTATATTATGTATGATAAGTTTTTTTAAAATAAAGCTACTTAAGATTATTATAAAAATTGAAAAAAAATATATACAACCACTTATAATACCTGCTCTTTCTTTAAAAAAATAACTAGAAAAAAGTGCAATAATTGGAAGCTTAGCGCTACATGGCACAAAAGGAACTAATATAGATACTTTTTTTCTTTCTTCACTATTTTCTAAAATTTTAGTTGACATTATTCCTGGAACACTACATCCTGAACCTATTATAAACGGAATAATAGCTTTACCACTAAATCCAATTTTTCTAAAAATAGTATCTAATAAAAATGCAATTCTTGCCATATATCCTGTTGTCTCCAAAATTGCGATACAAGTAAAAAGCATTATAAGTTGTGGAACAAATGTCAAAACTGTTGTAATTCCTTTAATTGCTCCATTTACAATTAAACTCTGTAACCATTGACTTACTTGAAGATTTATAAGTATTTGTTCTATGAGGTTAGAAAAAACTTGCATTATATTGTTTGTTGTATTAATAGTATATTTCCCAACAACTCCCACAGATATAAAATACACTAAAAATATAATGCTTGTAAAAATAGGAATTGATAAAAATTTATTTAAAAAAATTTTATCTAGTATTTCTGTTTTATTAATCCACTTTTTCTTTTTATAAATACACTTTTGAGTTACATTTTCTATAAACTTATATCTTTGAGTTATATTGTATTCATAATAATTTTTATTTTTAATATTGTTTTCTTTTTTAAAAATACAAGTCGCACAATTATTACACCTAAAATTATTATAAGTTTGTTTTTGCTTTGCTTTATTTGTTATATTTCTTTTAATACAATTTATTAATTCATCAATACCTATTTGTTTTATAGCTGAAATCTCACAAATATCAACATTTAGTTCATTTTTTAATTGATTAATATCAATTTTAATCCCCTTTTTTTCTAAAACATCTGTCATATTTAGAGCTATAATTATTTTTGTATTTAATTCTAAAAGTTGGGTTGTAAGATATAAGCTTCTTTCTAAACATGTTGCATCAATAATATTTATAATGAAGTCTGGTCTTTGCATTAAAATGTAATCTTTTGAAACTTTTTCCTCTTCTGTATACGGATTTAATGAATAAATTCCTGGTAAATCTACTAATTCATAATTTGTCCCTCTTATAATTCCTGTCTTTTTTTCTATTGTAACTCCTGGCCAATTTCCTATTTTTTGATTCATTCCTGTTAAGATATTAAATAATGTGGTTTTACCACAATTTTGATTTCCAACTAAACAAATCTTCATTTTAAACTCCATTCCTTTCACACTTTGCTCGAGGACACATATAATTACTTTTTCAGACATACTCCGTTCCTAAATTACTCGTATTTTTGATGCATCTTTTTTACTAATACATAATTCATATCCTCTAAGTTCAATACTTATTGGGTCTCCTGTTGGTGCAATTTTTTTAACTTTAATTTTTGTTCCCACCGTAAGTCCCATCTCAAGTAAGTGGATTTTTCTTTTTAGATTGTCTATATTCATTTCTTGAATTACTCCGCTTTGTCCTTTTTTCATATTTGATAAAAAATTTCGCATTTTTAGCAATATCCTTTTAAAATTTAAATTTGTTTTCATTTCTAATTGCGTAGTTACTTTAGATACTTCATAGAGTTTTCATATAAAAACTATTACTTATTTTATAATGTTTGATTAATCTTTATTCTAAATAAAAAATAATAGAACTAAAAAAATGTATAATATTTTTACTTTTTATAACTATTTTTTCTATAAAATCGTTAAAATAATGTTAGTCTTCCTCTACAAATATTATTATTTAAAACATTTCATGATAAGGCCCCCAAAAATTAGTGAGCTTTCAGGATAAACCATAATCGATTTTCAGACGGTTTTTATTCTTTTTTCTTCTAAAATTTCTAAAAAGTGCAAATTTCAGTGTTTAAATCTCTTGTAAGTTTACAATAAAATGTAGTTTCTTACATTATTTTTACTTTGTAGTATTGTTATCATGAATTTGTATTAAAATTATATTATATATTCTCCGCAAAAAAAACGTCCCTTAAATCTATTAATTTTAAGAAACGTTTTACTATAAAATTGTATTCAAGAACTATATTTTATTTTGGAGTAAACTTACAGGTGACTTTTTTTCTCCGTCCCAAAAATCAACCTCCAATAAATAGAGCTTATCCCTTAACAACCTTTTTAAACTTATTTTTCCCAAATTGAATTACAGGCTCATTTGCAACTTCTACCATAGTTGTAATATCTGTTATAGGCTCTCCATTTATTTTTACTCCATTTCCTGTAACCATTCTTTTTGCTTCTCCACGAGATGTTGCAAATCCTGCTGCAACTAATAAGTCACAAATATTTGCTGAATCTTCTGAAACTTTCATTTCTTCTACATCTGTTGGAATTCCGCCTTTAGCAATATTTAAATATTTTTCTTTAAGAGAATCAAATTCATTTACATCATCATACATTGCAAGTAATTCCTTTGCAAATCTGAAATGTGCTTCTCTTATATCTCCACTCATTATTTCGTCAATTTCTTCAATTGGCAAATCTGTAGCAAGTTCAAAATATTGTCTTAACACATCATCTGGAATTTTCATTGACTTTTCTAATTTTGTAAATGGTTCTTCTGAAATTCCTATGTAGTTGTCTAAAGATTTACTCATTTTTTCTTTTCCATCTAATCCTACAAGTAATGGGAATGTCATTACAACTTGTTGTTCTTGGTCATAGTCTTTTTGTAGTTCTCTTCCTACCAACAAATTAAATGTTTGGTCAGTTCCACCAATCTCTATATCTGCATGTAATGCAACTGAGTCATATCCTTGCATTAACGGATATAATAATTCATGCATTGAAAGAGGAAGATTGTTTTCAAATCTATTTTTAAAATCATCTCTTTCCATTATTCTTGCAACTGTATATTTTCCAGCAAGTTTTATAACATCTTCAAATGTCATTTTTGAAAGCCACTCTGAATTATATACGATTTTTGTCTTTTCTTTGTCTAAAATTTTAGAAGCTTGTTCTACATAAGTCTCTGCTGATTTTCTAGTTTGTTCAAATGTTAGAGCAGGTCTTGTTTTACTCTTTCCTGATGGGTCTCCTATCATTCCAGTAAAATCTCCTACTAGAAATACAACATCATGTCCCATATCTTGAAATTGTTTTAATACTCTTAAAACAACACTATGACCTATGTGTAAATCAGGTCTTGATGGGTCAGCTCCAAATTTTATTATTAATTTCTTTCCACTTTTTATCTTTTTTTCTAGATCTTCTTCATTAAAAATTTGTACTGCTTTTTTTTTTATTTAACTTAAATTATCCATTTTCATCTCTCCTTATTTTGTCAATTTAGTCTAGCTCTTTTTTCGCATATTTTAGACCGATTCTTTTTTAGAACATTTTGAGCTAGTTCTTTTCTTTTAAACTTATGAAATACATTCTACCACCATTTATTTGAAAAATCAACTATTTTTAACATTTTTCATTAAAATTAACGTTACAGTATTGTTATTTTTTTCACTAAACTATAGCATGAAAAATCTGATTAATTAAGAATTGCAACTTCTATTGCAGTTTCTAATATATTTCAATCTAGTCACTAAAATCTGTATCTAGTATTACAAAATAGTCATAATCCGGGTATTTTTCTTTAATTTCTTTTATAACTTCATCCTTTATATTTTCTTTGCTATCTGCCTTAAAATCAATAATCAAATCAAAAGAAACTGTTTTGCTTTCCTCATCAACATAAAATCCATGCATTTGCAATATTTCAGGATATTTTTGAATAATTTTTGCAAGTTCACTTTTTATTTGAACAAAATGCTCTTCACTATTATTTGATGCATAAATTCCAATTGTTAAAACTATTCCAAGATCTTCATAAATATGTAATTGAATTTTTCTTGTTAACTTATGTATTTCTTTTGCTGTCATATTGTCATCAACTTGGATATGAATTGAACCCATTATTTGTGAAGGCCCATAATTATGAAGTGTTATATCATATACTCCTTGAACTTCTTCAAATTCGTTTACTTTTTCTCTTAGTTTTTGTGTAAGTTCACTATCTGCTCTTGCTCCAATTATGCTGTTTAAAGTTTCTTTCATTATTTCAAAACTAGATTTTACAATTATTACAGAAATTACAAAACCTAAATATCCTTCAAGACTTATTCCCCATATTAAGCTTATAACAGCAGCTATAAGTGTTGAAAAAGATAAAACTGCATCCATAAAGGCATCTGTTCCTGAAGCAATTAAACTTTGTGAATCAATTTTTTCTCCAACACTTTTTACATGTCTTCCTAAGAAAAATTTTACAATTACTGCAACTATAATTATTATAAGTGAAGCAATAGTATAGTCTGCTTTTACTGGATGAATAATTTTTTCAATAGATTCTTTTCCTGATGTAACTCCTGCAATTAATACGATTACCGCAATTATGAAAGAAGCAAAATACTCTATTCTTCCATGTCCATAAGGGTGCTCTTTATCAGGTCTTTTTCCTGCAAGTTTTGTTCCTATTATTGTAATAATTGACGAAATTGCATCACTTAAGTTATTTACTGCATCTAAAATTATAGCAATAGAATTTACTATAACTCCTACAATTGCTTTAAATATTACAAGTATAACATTTACAATTATTCCTTGTATGCTTGTTTTTATAATGACTTTGTTTCTTTCCATAAATATTATCATTCCTCTCTTGGTTTATATTTTTTACTTTCCTTTTTATTACAAGTCTTATTTTTCTATTAATTCCTATTTTCCCATTCCATCTTTATATGGCAAATCTTCAAACTCAATATTATTAATATCTATAAGTTCATTGTTTTCATCAAATTCTAGTTTAAAAACTTCTGGTGCATTTACTTTTCCGTTAAAAATCTCTTTATCTTTAAAAGTAAATATAAAATCATCTTTTTCATCAACATATTCGAACTTACACCATTTCATTATAAAAAATGTTATAGCATATCCATGTGAAAAAATCGCAATTCTTTTTCCTTTATTATTTTCTAAAATTTTGTAAAAAGCCTCCGAAAATCTTTCTCTTACATCTTTTTGACTTTCTCCACCTTCAGTTTTAAAATTCTCATCTAAATATTGACATTTAAGCCAATCACTTTTTTTCATATTGACATCTTTTCCTGGCTTTCTTTCATCAAATCTTTCGTCAATATTTACTTTTAAATTTTGCTTTTCTATAATATATTTTGCAGTTTGAAGAGTTCTTACACAATTGCTGGCATATATTACATCAAGATTTTGAAGCTCATTTTCATTGCTTAATATCTCCGCTCTTTTTTCTCCTTCAACACTTAATACAACTTTTTCATCTTTTAAATACTTGTTTTGAGAAGTATTGTATTCTTCTATATTCTCCTTGTTAAATCTAACAGAATGTCTAATTAAATATACTGTTGTTTTCATTAATATCACCTTGAATTATTCTATCATTTTTTTCTGATTAATACAAGAAAAATCCAAGATTTTTCTTTTGGATAATTACAGTTCAATCTGGTCATTTTTTATTAGAAGTATTAATTTTCTAGCTGTTCTGTAACTTTTGATATTTAATTTGAACAAAATTAATCTCCTAATTTTATTTGGATTTTTTTAAATAAATCTGTCATAATTAGCATAAAATATATTAATTTTTATAAAAAATTTCTACGCACCCCCTTTTTTGATAGTAAGCTGAGAATTGATTCTAACGCATTTTGACGATATTTTTTGTCATAAGACAAGGCCATTATGATAAAAATAACTTATTCCTGCATTTCGAAATTACTAGATGTATTATTATAGTAGGTCTCACGCACTTCGTTTGGTTAAAAAATGCTTTACAAATTTTCTTTAAAATTATACTATTTACTCATACAAATTTTTATTAAAAATTGCATTAAACTGTAATTTAAAAATAAAACAAAAAACTATTTGTTCCCGCCTACCTAAGTAAACGAGAACAAATAGTATGTTAGATTTATATGCTCTTTTCGATTCCCACACCTAAGGTCATATTTCCATTGCAACATTTTATTGCGAAAGAAGATCCATCGCCATATACAATCTCATATATAGAATTATATTTCGATTCACATATTGACTTCTCCTCAAGCAATCTTCCTAACTCTGTTGACAACGGCATTTCGTTTTCTCGATTCTCTAACAATTTCTTATTCCTCCTCTTAAAAATAGAAGGTTAACAGTTACAAGCAAACACTAAGTTCGCTTTGATAGGGCAACTACCCATATCTATAAACATTATACCACATTTTCAAGTTTTTTGCAAATATTATGTTAATCATTTTTCTTATATATTAATACATTCCGCCCATATCTGGCATTCCTGCACCTTCTCCGTGGCCACATTTACATCCATCTTTTTCAGGTGCATCTGTAACTAAACTTTCTGTTGTAATTACCATAGAAGCTATTGAAGTTGCATTTTGTAAAGCACTTCTTGTAACCTTTGTTGGATCTACAATTCCTGCTTTTTTCATATCTACATATTGTTCTTTTGATGCATCAAATCCAAATCCGGCATCTGCTTTTTTTACATTTTCTACAACTACTGCTGGCTCTAATCCTGCATTTCTAACTATTTGGCTTAATGGTTCTTCTAATGCTTTAAGTACTATAGATGCTCCTAGTTTTTCACCTTCTTCTAAAGAGTCAACTAATTTTTGAACTTTTGGAATTACATTAATTAAAGCTGTTCCTCCACCTGCAACAATTCCTTCTTCAACTGCTGCTTTTGTTGCAGATAAAGCATCTTCTATACGAAGTTTCTTTTCTTTCATTTCTATTTCTGTTGCAGCTCCAACTCCTATTACTGCAACTCCTCCAGCAATTTTTGCTAATCTTTCTTGTAGATTTTCTTTATCAAATTCACTCTTTGTTTCTTCAATTTGATTTCTTATTTGATTAACTCTTTCTGCTATTTTTGCTTTATCTCCTGATCCATCAACAATTATTGTATTTTCTTTTTGAACTTTAACTTGTTTTGCTCTTCCTAGTTGTTCTAATTTTGTATCTTTAAGTTCAAGTCCTAATTCTGATGTAATTACTTCTCCACCTGTTAAAATTGCGATATCTTGTAGCATAGCTTTTCTCTTATCTCCAAATCCTGGAGCTTTTACTGCTACAACATTTAGAACTCCTCTTAGTTTGTTAAGTACAAGTGTTGATAATGCTTCTTGCTCTACATCATCACATATAATTAGAAGTTTACCTGATTGTTGCATCAAATTTTCTAATAATGGTAATATTTCTTGAATATTACTGATTTTTTTGTCTGTTATTAATATATATGGATTATCTAAAACTGCTTCCATTTTTTCTGTATCTGTTACCATATATGGAGATACATAACCTTTATCAAATTGCATTCCTTCTACAACATTTAATTCTGTTTGAGAAGTTTTTGATTCTTCAATTGTTATTACTCCATCTTTAGAGACCTTATCCATTGCATCTGCAATTAAGTTTCCAATTTCCGTATTATTTGCAGAAATACTTGCAACTCTTGCAATATCTTCTTTTCCATTTACTGCTGAACTAATTTCTTTTAATGCTTTTACAGCTGTATCTGTTGCTTTATCCATTCCTCTTTTAACACTCATTGGGTCTGCTCCAGCTGCAACATTTTTTACTCCTTCTTTAACCATTGCTTGTGCTAAAACCGTCGCTGTTGTAGTTCCATCTCCTGCGACATCATTTGTTTTTGTAGAAACTTCTTTAACTAAACGAGCTCCCATGTTTTCAAATTTATCTTCTAATTCAATTTCCTTTGCAATTGTTACACCATCATTTGTAATTAGTGGTGAACCAAAACTCTTGTCTAATACTACATTTCTTCCTTTTGGTCCTAATGTAACCTTTACTGTATCTGCTAATTTATTTACACCTTTTAATAAACTTTTTCTGGCTTCTTCGCCATATATAATTTGTTTTGCCATTTTAAATCCTCCTCTAAATCGGGAATTTATTTTTATTTATCCCCATTTGTTATATTTATTTATACAAATCAAAAACAAGTATTGCCAGGCAAAATTTTATTTAAAAACCGGAGTGTACGAGTTGTACATGAAGATTTTTATATAAAATTCGACACCTCGCAAGACGAAGTTTTTCATTTGTTTAATCTACTATAGCTAAAATATCATCTTGCTTTACAATAATATATTCTTCGCCTTCATATTTAACTTCTGTTCCGGCATATTTGCTAACTATTACATTGTCTCCTTTTTTTACATACATTTCTTGAAGTTCACCTTTTATTTTTTCTCCTGGCCCAACTTCAATTACTTCTGCAACTTGTGGTTTCTCTTGGGCTTCTGTCGCTAAGATTATCCCACTTTTCGTTGTTTCTTCTTTTTCTTTCATTTTGATTAAAACTCTATCACTTAATGGTTTTATCATTTTTCATTCCTCCTTCTAAGTTTTAATTTTAAAAAGAATGCTCTGTGTTTTTTAGCACTCTTTATCTTTAACTGCTAACTATAATATACCCATTTTTCTAAAATGTCAATACTTATTTTTAAATTTCACATTATTTTCACATTATTTTCACATTATATTTTATTCATACAGTCATTAATTATGAGTAAAATTTTTTTTACTTATTTTAGTTATTTTTCTATATTAATTTTTTTTATTTTTTATTAATTTATACTTGACATTAATTCTAACCTATGGTATTATATTATTGCATTTAATTTAAATGCAATAAATCTTTACAATCCCTAATTTATTTAATCAATTATTAATTTCTATAATCACAATTCTATTTAAGAGGTGGAATTTATGAGACAAAGTTTAGGAGGTGAAATTTATGACAAACGATCAAAGAGACGAAATATTAATTTCTCTTTCAAAAGGACTTAATAATTTATTTATATCAAATGCCAAAAGAGATGAATTATTAATCTCTCTTTCAAAAAAAGTTGATGATTTATCTATATCAAATGTAAAAAGAGATGAATTATTAATCTCTCTTTCAAAAAAAGTTGATGATTTATCTATATCAAATGTAAAAAGAGGTGAATTGTTAAACTCTCTTTCAAAAAAAGTTGATGATTTATCTATATCAAATGTAAAAAGAGATGAATTGTTAACCTCTCTTTCAAAAAAAGTTGATGATTTATCTATATCAAATGTAAAAAGAGATGAATTAATCAATTCTCTTTCAAAAAAATTTGATAATTTACAAGAATCTTTAAACGACTTTAGAACAGAAGTTAATGACAAATTTGATTATTTTGAAAAAAAATATGATGCCAAAATTGATGTTGTTGACAAGAAAATTGGTTCAGTTAAAGTTGAACTTAATGATAAAATTGATTCTGTTGAGCAAAAGCTTAATGATAAAATCGATTCTGTTGAGCAAAAGCTTAATGATAAAATCGATTCTGTTAAAGATGATCTTAGTAATAAGATTCAACAGGTTGCAGAGAATTCAAAAAGAGACCTTAAGGAAGCTATAGAAACCAATAGTTTCGCTACAGCTGAAATAATTCATGATATATGGAAACGTGAATCAGAAATGCAAAATCAACTTAATCAACATGACTCAGATATAGATGAATTAAAAGCTAAATTAGCATAAGAAAAAAAGAATTAGACTCTAGTTTTTACTAAAATCTAATTCTTTTTTCATATTTTGCAAATTATAAAATCTATCTTTTTAACTAAAAGGCATTTTTTCTTATTTGTTACAGAAAAACATTTTATCTAAACAAATATAGTCCAATTACAATTAAACCAATTACAACTCTGTATATTGCAAATCCTTTGAAACTGCCTTTTTTCAAGTAATCCATTAAGAATTTTATAACAAAAAATCCAACTACAAAACTTGTAAAAACTCCGATAAAGAAGGATGCATCAAATACAAAGTGTTTCAAATCAAATATAACTGCTGCAAGTGTTATAGGCGTTGCTAGTAAAAATGAATATTTTGCGCTACTATTTCTATCTACACCTAAATATCTTGCTGTAGTCATTGTTATTCCTGAACGTGAAGTTCCTGGGAATGCCGCAGCTAATGCTTGAGAACATGCAATCCATAATGATTGTTTAAATGTAATGTGTTCATAGTCTGTCTTTGTTTTTGATTTTTCATCTACAAGATAAAGAACAATTCCTAATACTATTAATGCAATTGCAATCAATAACATTTCAAGATTTAAATTATCTCCAATTATTTTTCCAACTATTTTATCTAATACTAAACTTAATATTCCTGCAGGTATTGTAGATAGTACAATATACCAAAATATTTTACCTTCTGTTGATGGCTTTTTCTTTATAGTTTGATTATATCCCCCAATAATCAATCCTAACCAATCTTTCCAAAAATATATTACTATTGCAAGTAATGTTCCTATATGTAATGCTACATCAAATGAATCTGGCATTTGCTGCCACCCTAAAATCCATGGAAATAAGTTAAGGTGCCCAGAACTTGAGATTGGTAAAAATTCTGTTAATCCTTGAACTATTCCTAAAATTATTGATTGTATTATTGTCATTTTAATTCCTCCTTTTTCTTATCATACTTATTCTATAATATTTGCTCCTTTTAAAAATATTTCTGTACCGTTATTAGAGTAAAATTTTCTTTCTTCTAATTCATATAATCCGATTTCATCGTCATTAATGCAATAACAAGGAACATAATGTCTTTTTAAAATTTCATCTTCATATATTTTCATATCATATACTCTCATATTATATGCACCCATTGGAGTAGGTGTATTTCCATAATTTGAAGTTCCAAATAGTATCATACTTGAAGTTTGATTTCTTGATTTACTTGTAATATTTCTTCCTACTGTTCCATAATCTATTCTTCCATTCCCCATAATAATTGTATTTTTATTTGTTTTAATATCATCAGTAATATTAAGTGTTTCAACACTTCCGCCTGCGTAATATGACTTATCTGACCAAACAAATAAAGTATTAAATCCGACTACTAGTATCTCCAAAATTCAACCCAAAAAAATCATCTTGTTCGCTTGCTGCTGAGAAAAAAATTGCTGTGTTCCATGTGTCGTCAAGCGAAAATTCCCCATTAAAACTAAGCGTCAATTCTAACTTAGTATTTGTCTTTGGAATGTATCCAGTATCTATATACTGAGTTCCTGTACTTTCAATATATTCCACCAATTGATAATCTTTGGGTAAAATTTTTTCTAATGAAATTTTATTTATTTTATATATATTATCAATTGTAGATATTCTTACATCATATTCATCAAATTCTTCAGTAGAAAACTTATATTTTGTAATCTTATTATTCTCTTCTCCCTCTTCAAATTTCACTACATCTTTTGTTACATCTTTCCAATTGTTTTCACCAGACTTAGTATATTCAACATTAAACTTACTAATATCTGACTCTTTGGAATTATTATCGACTAATTTCAAATTCGAAATAACAACATCAGTATTATCTCCTTGTTTCAAATCAAAAGAAATTGAATTTGGTAAATTTTCTTCAACATTTATTAATCCAAAATCCTTTAAAGTATAATAGGTTTTAGAATTATATAATACACCTCCTACAAGCAACACATCACGATCAATTATATTAACTAAATAGTCAAAACTTGCATTCAAGCCTAAATTGTTCTTTAAATATTCTTCTGAAAAAAATCTATAATTATCTTTTATCGTTTGATCCGTTATTTCTACTTTTGAAAATGTATCGTTCACTTTTTGAGACAAGTCAGAATTAAGTTCATCTAATTTATCACCATAATCTAAAACATCATTATTCCCTTTTCTGTATTCTTCTTTCCATTTGTTTACATTAGATTGTATAGTTTGCATTTCTGCTTTTGCTTTATTATAATTTGTATATCTAATTGTTCCTATACCTGAATAAGTAACTATTGATGCTAAAATAATCAATACGATTATCATTATTACCAAAGATGTAAGTGTAATGCCTTTTTCATTTTTCATATTTTTCTCCTTCAAAATTCTTTAAAAAATTTCATTGCAAATATATGCAAATAAAGCTAGGTTCCTTTTTTCCTCCGTCCCAAAAATCCACTTTAACCATTTAGCATCTTTTCTAAAACTATAATAAACATTGCATGGCTCCATCCAAGTCCTAGAACCCAATTTGCTTCTAATGTTTCATTATTTACTTGTTCTCCTAAAAAGCTATGTAATCCTGCAGTTTTTACAACAAAATCAAATGTCTCTTTAGCTTTTTTGTTTTCACCCTTTTCTAAATAATATAATGTCATCCAGCAATTTGCAATAGGCCATGGATTTCCATTCATATAATGATCTTCTTCAAATCTTTTATATCCACCTGTATAAGTTCTTAAGCTCATATTTATTCTTTCAATTGTATTTTCTATTTTCTTTTCATTTGGCGTAAACACATTATATGGTACAACTGCTCCTAAAATACTTATATCCAATTTCTTGTCTTCTGGATTTCTCACATAACATTTCTTTTCATCATCATACATTTTTTCTTCAATATATAATTTTAAATCTTTTCTTAGTTTTTCAACTTCTACTTTTGACTTAGATATTTTTTCGTCTTTTAATCTATTATTTTCAAAATTAGAGACATTTTTTCCAAGAACTTTATATATTTCGAGCATCGTATTAAATGCTGAATATATACTTGCTAAACTGTAAAAATGTACTCCTTCACACATTTCCCACAAATCATAACTAACGTGAAACTTTTGTGTTCCTTCTAATAGATCTTTAACATATCTTTTCAAGAAGTCTAATGCCTTTTCGCACATTGGCAAAGTATCTTTTAAAAATTTAAAATTATTTGTATATTGATAATGTGTATACACTCCATAAATTACAGAAGCTGTTTCATCTATTTGATATCCCCAAGAAGGCGCTAGTCTCCCATCCGAGAAAAATCTTTGTTCCCACATTCCATTTTTACTTTGAGTTATTTTACAAAATATTTTATAAAATTTTTCTGTTTCTTTTTCCATTTTTAAAATATCCATTGCTCTAGTAATAAAAGCTGCATCTCTTGGCCAACAATAGCCATATCTACCACATTTTGTAAAATCTTCATCTATTTCTGGTGATGCAATAATTCCACCTGTTTCATAATTTGTAAGTAATGGAAACAATAAAATGCTTCTATAGTATATTTGTTGTAATTTCTCTTCATAGCTATTCTCTGGCTCTTTAAAATTAAGTCCATCATGTGATTTTACATATTTTCTCCAATAGCTTTTTGTTTTTGCATATTCTGAATTTATATCTATTCTTCTAATTCTTTCTATTTCTTTTTCAAAGTCTGCCATATTGCTTGGTTGTTCTTGCAAAACTACACATAATTCAAAAGTTTTCTTTTCATTTGTTTTAATACTTCCAATATCATAAGCTATACTTGAATCATTAGACATTCCTATATAGTCTTTGTCATAGATATTTGTTGACTTTATAGTATTTTTACTTCCATTTATTTGATGGTTACAAATTTTCTTTTCTTGACTTATAGTAGATACCATGAAATCATGTGCATATTGCATCATTCCATAATCTGTAATTTTGCATCCTACATGGTTATTTCTGTCTGATAAAATTTCTGAATGAACAAAAAATTTCAAACTTAAATCTAAATGATTTTCGTTTATAATAGTGTATTTTCTAATTAATACATTTTCTTTCACTGGTACAAAATCTGTTTGTAAAATTTTCAAATTAAAATATGTATTTGTTATTTCTGTGTTTAAAATATTTGTATTTACATCATAATACTGCTTATATACATTATTTATATCATCATGTAAATATATTAAATCTGAGTCGTTAACTTTGACTCCAACATTATAAAAACTTATATATTGTCTATTATCTTTTGCAGGATAATACATCCTTTGCAAATTTCCTTTTCTTGTAAATGTTACTAATATCTCTCTGTTTCCAATTAATGCTTCATTCAAGTATTTCTCCATTTTTTTCTTTCCTTTCGTTTAAATAATATCATTTAAATTATAATTACTAATCTTTTATTGATTAATATATATTTTTTGCAATATATGCGTTGGAGCAAAGCGACTTAAGTCATAAATTTAAAAATACATATTAATCATATTTTTATTTTAGTTTACAATATTTTGTTAACATAATTTGACAAATTGTTTGATTTATGCTATAATAATAATAGCATAACTATTATGCAAAAATCCATATCTTTTGTTACCCCCCATATTAAACTATGGGGGATTTTAATTGTATTCTTATAATTTTAAGAATTATTTAGTTTTCTTCAAAAAACTCTTTAAATTCCTCTGCATTTATTTTTTCTGTAGCTAAAAGTCTTTGAGCTATTGCATCTAGTTTATCATAATGTTCTCTTAAAATTGTTTGTGCATCATTATATGCAGTATCTAATAATTTTTTAATTTCTTTTCCAATTTTGTCACCCATATCTAGTCCAAACATTTCTAATTGATAGTCTCCATTTTCATCTTTTAAAGAAATTGTTCCAATTGTTTTGTTCATTCCATATTTAATTACCATATCTCTTGCAATCTGTGTTGCAACTTCTATATCATTACTTGCACCTGTAGATATTTCATTTAAAGCAACTTGTTCTGCAGCACGTCCTCCAAGTAAAGCAACAAGCTTTTCTTCCATCTCTGTTTTTGATATATATGACTTATCTTCGTCATTTTTGTACATTGTATACCCACCTGCCATACCACGAGGAACAATAGAAATTTCTTTAACTTCTGTTTGAGTTGGTAAATACCAACTTACAACAGCATGACCAGCTTCATGATAAGCTGTTATTCTTTTTTCTTTGTCTGAAATAACTCTATTTTTCTTTTCAAGTCCGACAGTTACTTTTTTTACTGCTTCTTCTACATCAAATTGCTCAATTACTTGATGTTGATTTTTTGTTGCAATTATTGCAGATTCATTTAAAATATTTGCAAGTTCAGCTCCTGTAAATCCTGCTGTATCTTCTGCTATACTTTTAAATGTAACGTCTTCTGCAAATTTCTTATCTTTTGCATGTATTTTTAAAATTTCTTCTC
>Ga0247608_10001321_pt1 | contig 34831 bp, 32 predicted proteins | sample 176DNAGHGlowgp2_FD_193490 | JGI IMG/M metagenome (GOLD analysis project Ga0247608, IMG submission 193490) | Sheep rumen microbial communities from Palmerston North, Manawatu-Wanganui, New Zealand - 1766 DNA GHGlow gp2 | ecosystem: Host-associated > Mammals > Digestive system > Stomach > Rumen ...
CTAACTTCTTTTGTGATGACTTCAACGCCACATTTTTCACAAACTACACCGGCAAATCTTGCTTTTTTATATTTTCCACAATGACATTCAAAATCTTTAGAAGGTCCAAAGATTTTTTCACAGAATAAACCATCCATTTCTGGTTTTTGGCTTCTGTAGTTGATGGTTTCAGGTTTTGTAACTTCACCATGAGACCATGCTCTAATTTTTGCAGGGGATGCTAATCCAACTTTAATGCTGCCTAATTTTTCTACATCAAACATATCGCATACCTCCTAGTTAAGAATATCACTGACAATTTCTGATGTAGCACTTTCTTCGCTATAATCACCAAAATCGTCTATATGTCTTGAAGATGAAGATCCATCTGTACCAATATTTCTAAGTGATCTCATTGAACGTTGTTCTTCTTGTTGAGTCTTACGTGCAAGATCATCCATATCAATAATCTTTCCATCTTTACCAAATAACTCAACATTCATTCCTAAGCCCATAAGTTCTTTTGTTAAAACTTTGAATGCTTCTGGAATTGATGGTTTTGGAAGTGCGTGACCCTTAATAATAGATTCATAAGTCTTTCTACGACCGACTCTATCATCTGATTTAATAGTAATCATTTCTTGGAGAATGTTTGCTGCACCATAAGCTTCAAGTGCCCAAACTTCCATTTCACCAAATCTTTGACCACCGTTTTGAGCTTTACCTCCAAGTGGTTGTTGTGTAACCATTGAGTATGGTCCAGTTGCTCTTGCGTGAAGTTTATCATCGACCATGTGGACAAGTTTAATCATGTACATGACACCAACATTGATTCTATCGTCGAATTTTTCACCGGTCCTTCCATCATAAAGCGTGTATTTACCATCACTTGGCATTTTTGCTTCCTTCATGAGTTCTGTGATTTCATCGTTTGAGATTCCATCAAAAACTGGTGTAGCAATCTTTAATCCACCAAGTGTCTTACATGCCATACCTAAGTGGACTTCAAGAATTTGTCCAATGTTCATACGTGAAGGGACACCTTGTGGGTTAAGTAAGATATCAACTGGGGTACCATCTGGTAAGAATGGCATATCTTCAACTGGAACAATACGTGAAATAACACCCTTGTTACCATGTCTTCCTGACATCTTATCACCTTCAGAGATCTTTCTCTTTTGGACGACATAAACTCTTACCTTTTTATAAACATCTGGAGCAAGTTCATCACCATTTTCTCTAGTGAAAACTTTGACATCTAATACTGTTCCTGCACCACCGTGAGGGACACGGAGTGATGTATCTTTACCATCTTTTGATTTATCACCAAAGATAGCATCTAATAATTTTTGATCTGGAGATGGTTCAGAAACACCTTTTGGTGTAACTTTACCAACTAAGATATCGCCTTCTTTAACATCTGTTCCTGGATAGACAACACCATCTAAATCGAGGTGAGCTTTTGCTTCAAGTGAGATGTTAGGGACATCTGGAGTGATGGATTCATCACCGTTTTTAGTTCTTCTACATTCAATTTCATAACTTTCGATATGAATTGTTGTATAAACGTCTTCTTTGACGAGTCTTTCTGACATAATGACAGCGTCTTCATAGTTGAGACCTTCCCAAGTCATAAAGGCAACGACAACGTTTTGACCAAGAGCTAAATCACCATTATCCATTGATGGACCATCAGCGATAAGTTGACCTTTCTTAATCTTTTGACCAACTTTAACAATTGAACTTTGATTGATACAAGTACCATTGTTACTTCTTTCAAATTTTTGAAGCTTATATGTTCTTAAGCCTTCTTTTTCTTGGACTTTAATAACTTGTGAATCGGTGTAAGTAACAACACCTTCTTCAGCTGAAATTACCGCTAATCCACAATCGAATGCGATTCTATGTTCAAGACCTGTACCAACAAATGGTGCGTGTGGTCTTAAAAGTGGTAAAGCTTGACGTTGCATGTTAGCACCCATCAAAGCACGAGTGTTATCATCATTTTCAAGGAATGGAATACATGCTGCAGCAACAGAAACAATTTGCATTGGGGATTCATCGATATAATCAACATCTTTTGCATCAGCTAAAATGTTTTCACCATTGAATCTAGCAACAACCTTGTCGCCAACAAGTTTTCCATCTTTAATATCATCACGAGTTGCTTGAGCAATAACGTGATTGTTTTCTTCTTCTGCTGATAAATAAACTGTTTTTTCTGTGATTTCACCAGTTGCTTTATCAACAACTCTATATGGAGTTTCAATAAATCCATATTTATCAATCTTTGCATATGTAGCAAGATTATTAATTAAACCAATGTTTTGACCTTCAGGTGTTTCAATAGGACAAATGCGTCCGTAGTGAGTAAAGTGAACGTCACGAACTTCCATTGATGCTCTATCACGGGTTAATCCACCAGGACCTAAAGCAGAAATTCTTCTCTTGTTAGCAAGTTCTGCAAGAGGGTTAGTTTGATCCATGAATTGAGAAAGTTGTGAGCTAGCAAAGAATTCTCTAATTTCACTTGATAAAGGTTTTATATTTATTAAGGATTTAGGAGTGAGTTCTTTTGTTTCACCTGTTGTAATAGACATTTTTTGGGTGATGTTTTTAGCCATCTTAGTTAAACCAATTCTAAATTGAGTTTGAATAAGTTCACCAACACATCTAATACGTCTATTTGATAAGTGATCGATATCATCAACTGATCCAAAACCATCCATTAAATTCATGAAATAGCTGAAAATTGCGATGATATCAGAGATTGTAACTCTTGAAACATCTAAATTTAAATCTGTTCCAATGATATTTGAAACAAATTCTTTTTTATCGTTTGTATATACTTTTACAATGTTGACTTTGCCATGGCTGTCAAGTCTTGTATTGATTTTAAGATCATAGAGGTGAGCGCCTTGTTCGAAGAATTTTTGTTCTCTGAGTGCTTTAACAATTTCTTCACTCATGAATGTGCCTTTTGGATAGACAACTTCCCCTTCGTGGCTGATTAAATTTTCAGCAAGAATTCTTCCTTGTAATCTGTTATAAACAGATAATTTTGATCCGTATTTAAATCTTCCTGCTCTGCCTAAATCATAACGTTTAGCATCGAAGAATTTTTGGATAAGGAATGTATGAACACCATCATCTGTAATAGGTTCACCTGGTTTTAATTTCTTAAAAATTTCTTTTAAAGCTTTAAGTGAATTTGTTGTATCACTATCTTTTGCTAAGGTTTGTTTTAAGGATTCTCTATCGCCAAAAAGTTTGATGATATCTTCATCTTTTTCAATTCCTAAAGCTTTGATTAAAACTGTTGCAGGAATTTTTCTTTGACGGTCAATTCTAACCCATAAGAAACCTTTAACATCGCTTTCAAATTCAAGCCAAGTTCCACGTCCTGGAATTAAATCTGCATTGTAAACATCTTTACCAACTTTTGTATCAAAAGTTTTTGATAAATATGCACCTGGAGATCTAACAATTTGTGAAACGATGACTCTTTCTGCACCATTGACAATAAAAGTACCACTATTTGTCATAAGTGGAATTTCTCCCATGAAAACATCACTATCGACAAATTCGCCAGTAATCTTGTCTAAAAGTCTTAAATTGACAGTTAAAGGTGCACTATAAGTTAAATCTTTTTCTTTGCATTCAAGATATGAACGTTTTGGTTCGTCGAGTCTAAAGTTGTTATAAATAATTGACATAGATCCACTATAGTTGTCAATTGGGAAAACATCTTTAAAGACTTCATCAATACCTTCTTTAAGAAAGTTATGGTACGATTCTGTTTGAATTTCAACTAAATAAGGGAGTTCTAATTTACCACTAATTTTAGAGAAATTAATACGATCATTATTGATTTTTGGATAATCTTTATATGATTTCATTTTTCACTACTCCTTTTTCAAACATTCGATAATTAAATATCCTTTTTCTTTATATACGACACTAGCACTGAATAAAGAAGCAAGATATTTCAAGTGAGAAAGTCCACCTTTATCTTTTCGAATAACTAGATAAAATTTGCCTGATTTTTCAAGTTCATCAACTGTATCAGAATAAAGCGAATAAATTTTCTCTTTTCCTACTGATATAGGTGGGTTGAACAAGATGTAATCGTATTTCTCACCTTTCTTTAAGTAGCCATCACTTATAGAGGTTTTACCATTCAAATCGTAATTCTTTAAGTTTCTACTAGTTAGCTCTATACATTTAGGATTTATGTCTATAAAGTCAACCGTTATTCTATCTTTATTAAAATATAATAGAGGAATTCCGATTGCTCCATATCCACATCCTAAATCAAGAACTTTACCTTTTAAATTAAGCGATAGTAAGTAGGAAACAAATATTTCACTACCCCTATCTATGTGTTTATTTGAGAATACTCCAGAGTCACTAATTAAGTTGAACTCAACACCAGAAAGAGTGAATTTAATCTCTCTTTCATGTGGTTTTAAGTTTGGATCTTCTTCAAAATAGTGACTCATTTAATACTCTCTAAAATAGGCAAAAACCTGCCCTCAAGATAGAGACAGGTTATTGTGATAAGTTTAGTTAAAAACTATTTAATTTCAACTTGTGCACCAGCGGCTTCTAAAGCTTTCTTGTGTTCTTCAGCTTCTACAGGTGAGATGTTTTCTTTAACAACACTTGGAGCAGCATCAACAAGTTTCTTTGCATCCATTAATCCTAAGCCAGTGATTGCTTGGACTGCTTTAATTGTAGCAACTTTGTTTGCGCCACATGCTTTAAGTGTTAAGGTGACTTCGGTTGGTCCTTTCTTTTCTTCTTCTTCAGCTGGAGCAGCAACGCCTGCAACTGGAGCAGCAGCTGTAACACCAAATTCAGCTTCGATTGCTTTTACTAAGTCATTTAATTCAACAACTGTCATTTCTTTAACAGCAGCGATAATTTCTTCATTTGTTAATTTTGCCATTTTTCTTTCCTCCTAATTTAGCAAATTATTTCTTTTCAGCAACTTGGCTTAATGAGTAAGCTAAGTTTCTCATTGGGGCTTGTAATACGCTTAATAACATAGAGACAAGTCCTTCTTTGTTTGGTAATGCAGCAACTTTCTTAACATAATCAGCATCTGCAACTTTACCTTCGATAACTCCGCCTTTAATGACGAGGTTTTCGTTTTTTCTAGCAAATTTTGCTACATATCCTAATGATCCGTTTGAATAATCTTCTAAGAAGATGTACATATTAGGACCTTCAAGATAAGTCTCGACTTCTTTGTAGTTCTTTGTTTCGACAGCTCTTTCAACAAGAGAATTCTTATAAACAACTGCATGAGCACCTTTTGCTCTGAGATCTTTTCTTAATGCGGAAACTTCTTTAACAGTTAATCCACGATACTCAGCAACAACAAATGCATTGCTTTTGTCCATTAAGTCGGAAACTTCATCAACTACAGCTTGTTTTTGCTTTAAGATGTCTTGATTCATTTTTTACCTCCTTAATATATTTGAGGCTAATATACATGAGGATATATTTATTCTAACCTCGGTAACATGATTAAGACTTTCGTCCGTTACTGTCTTTGGTATATTTGCCTAACAAACAAAATAATTAATTGAATTGAACTTTAATTGATGGACCCATTGTTGTAACAACGTGGCAGCTCAATACATAATTTCCCTTAACTGTTGCAGGTCTAACTTTAAGAATTTGATTAATTAAAGTTTTGACGTTAGCAGCAAGTTTATCTTCGTCGAATGAAACTTTACCAACTGGAACGTTAACGTTACCATCTCTATCAGCTCTGTATTCGACTTTACCAGCTTTTAATTCGCTAACCATCTTAGCGATATCTGGACCAACAGTACCTGTTTTTGGGTTTGGCATTAAACCTTTTGGACCTAAAACACGTCCGTTTTTACCAATTTCACCCATCATTTCAGGTGTTGCACACATTACATCGAAATCAAACCATTTTTCATTGACGATTTTTTCGAGTAATTCTTTACCACCAGCATAATTTGCACCGGCTTTTAAAGCTTCATCAACTTTGCTTGTGATAGCGACGACTCTAACATCTTTACCTGTTCCTGCTGGAAGAATAACTGTACCTCTAACTTGTTGGTCAGCTTTTCTTGTGTTGATGTTAAGTCTCATAGAAACAGCAACTGTAGAATCGAATTTTGTTGTTGATGTCTTTTTAACTAAAGCAACTGCTTCTTCAACTGTATAAACTTTTGATTTGTCGACTAATTGAGCGACTGCTTGATACTTCTTACCGTGTTTCATGCTTCACCCTCCTAGTCAACGACCTTGATGCCCATATTACGTGCACTGCCTTCAACAATTTTCATAGCAGCTTCGATATCGTTAGCGTTAAGATCTGGCATCTTGTATTCAGCGATCTTTCTAACTTGTTCTTTTGTAACTTGGCCAACTGTTGTTGTTTTGCTGTTTGCAGCACCTTTTTTAATGCCTGCAGCCTTTAATAATAAGCCAGTTACAGGTGTAGTCTTAATTTCCATGCTGAAGGTTTTATCTTCATAAGCAGTAATAATGACTGGAACAACTTCACCTCTTCTGTCAGCGGTCTTTGCGTTAAATTCTGTACAGAACTTTGGCATGACGACACCAGCACTTGCTAATTTTGGTCCTGGTTTTGCATCACCACCTGGCAATTCCATTTTGACAACTTTTGCGACTTTTTTGCCCATTGTGTGAATCTCCTTTCAATGATTGTGGTGTGGAGTAGTACGCCTCTCCTCCCACTATGTATATAATACATAGCACATCAAGCGAACGATATGCTGTTAAATTTTATAACAAAACAATATCTCAATGCAAGATATTTTTTATAAAAATATGTAGAAATTTTGGTTTCTTCCTTTAGTGAAGTGCATTTTGCGTTTTTAAGAGCACAATTTGTTTTCTTAAAGTTGAATTTTGGTTTTATTGGTTTATAGTTATTAATTTGAACGAAAGGAATAATTAACTATGAGAAACTCACTTAAAGTTAAAATGATGACATCTGCTATTCTTCTGATTTTTTGTTGTTCTTTTACGTCGGAGGTTGAATATTCATCTTCTTTGCTTCATGTCAAACATTACGAAATTACATATAACAGCTATAAAAACAACGATTCTGCCCCTAAAGGTTTTACAAAACTATCATTTGATGTAAACAAAATCATGCCATCGAATTCGAATTTATTTTATACAATTGTTACTGTTAATCTAACTGCTGCCTCTGGCACTGCAGCAAATAATTTATCAGTCGGAACCCACTATGAAAACAATTGGCTTACACACTATGTCAATTTGAAGCTTTATCTTGGAACAAAGGCGACAAATTCCATTTTTGCTCAAGCTGGATGTACAGGAAATTTTATACAGTATTATTACCAATATGGAGGAATGAGTTCATTTTCTAATTCCACAACAAATAAATTTGGAATCAATTTTGGAAGCAATGTTGTTAGAATAATTGGCGAAAGTTCAAATACATTTGCCTCTAATTATCAACTTAGTTATCAAATGTCATATACACAAAACGATCCTGTTTTATCAGAAGGTCAAATTTCTGATGCGACTGGTTATGGCTGGGGCTTTAACTTTGATCGGTCAAAAATCGGTTGCAGGAATGCTTTCAATGCTCAACTTACATTGATACTTGAATCAGAACCTTATCCAGATTATGAGATTTCAGAAACTGCTTTAGGTCATCAAATTAAATATGATTTATCTATGGATTGCCACAAAGATTGGTTTAGCGGAAACACAAAATCTACACGGAATAATAAAACCTTAGTTTCATATGCTTTGTAATTCAATAACAAAAAAATATAAGAACATTTTGTTCCAAGATTTGACTTACAAATTTAGCGATGGGCTTTATTTGATTAAAGGAAAATCTGGTTCTGGCAAAACTACTTTATTAAAAATTATTTCAGGCAATATCAAGCCAGATAAAGGATCAATCACCTACAATTTTGATAAACATTTAATAACTTATATTGATGCAAGTAATTCCCTAATTTTGAACAAAACGGTACTAGAAAATTTTGCTATTTTACAAAAAAGATACGGAAATAGCATAGATTTTGGTTCATTTAAGAAAAATATTTCCGATTTAAATTTAGATTCTTATCTTGATAAAAAGATATATGAAATTAATGGCGGATATAAAAAAATAATTAAAATGTTGATGTTAATTTCTCTTAAAAGTTATGTATTTCTTTTTGATGAACCATTTTCAGAATTAGATAAAACAAAGGCAGATTTTCTTTTAAATCTTATTTATAAATTAAGTAAAGATCATATTGTCATTCTTACAAACCATCTTGAAGAATTTGACATCAATTACGATGGATTAATAGATTTAGATAACAAAATTTTTGTTGAATCAAAGAAGGAAAATGACTCGAGTTCAAAATATCATTTTTCAAAACCTGAAAATGACTTTAAGAATATATTTTCTTATGTTATCAAAAAGAAATTCTCAACATTTTTAAGTAGTTTAATTTTTATTTTGCTATCAACGTTTTACATCTCATCAAGTTTAATTTTTCAAAGAAAAACTGATCAATATAACGAAACATTTGTTCTTAAGAATTCAATCGAAAATGATATAACACTTCTTGGAGAAACTTTTAATGTTGATTCAAAAGTAGCCACTTCAATTTCATTGTCTTCTTCTACTTTAGAAACTCTAGTCCAACCAAATTATTTAGATGACAATAACTATTTTCCTTGGAAAAATTTCACAATTTATGCAACAAATCGTCTTTCAAAAAATAATTATTTTCTTAAAGCAACAGAAAATACTCTTAAATTTGAAAAGGAAGGTTTTAAAGCAAGCTCGAGTGATTTCTCAGATATCTACACTAATTATCAAGATGTATTAATAATCTCAACACTATTTTATGATGAATTTATTAATTCAAATTTCGAAGGTTTATATCTAGATAATAAACAAGTAAGTATAAACTCAATTGAAACTTTTTTTGGCACTTTTGTTCTTAATAATGAAGACTTAGTTTCAACTTCTTTTAAAGGAATTAATGAAACATTTAATATTGCATTCTCAATTCCTGATACTGATATGTATCAATTAAAAACTAATTCAAGAGGAGAAAATTCTTTTCCTCGCCTATATCTAAGTCATATGTTATCAGGTACATTTAGCAACTTTCAAAGTAGATAAAATCAATTTCAACTCGCTAAAAAATTATAATTATGAGATCAAAAAATCTTCTTTAAATAATTATTTCAATAATCAAAAAGATACGATAACTGCCGACGATGTTCACTTTTTAGCTTTGCTAATTTTTGGCATTGTTTCTTATGCATTATTTTTAATTGGCTCAATATACTTATCTTATAAACAAGAGAAAGATAAAAACTTAAATAACCACTTAAGTATGCTTGGTTATTCAAATCTATTTATTCAAGTTATTAACATTCTCCCTTTAATATTTGCCTCAATATTATCAATTGCTATAAACTTATTACTTACAACTATTGCTGTACCAAATATACTGAATTCATTTGTATATTTTAATAACATAAATCAATTTAATGCAGAATCATATTTTTCTCCATTATCTTATTATCTACCTACTACTTTAGGTTTGTTTCTTACAATTTTTCTTCCATTTATTTTTACAATTCTTTGCTTTTTATTTAAAAGAAGGAAACTATAATGATCGAAATTTTAAATGTGAAAAAATCTTATGGTGAAAAAACCATATTCGATAACATAACTTTTAAAATCCAAAATTATGGTTTGTACTACTTAAAAGGAGAAAATGCATCAGGAAAAACTACTCTTTTTAATTTAATTTCTGGTAACGACTTTAATTTTGAAGGAGAAATCAGAGTTAATAATATTAAAATAAACGAGAAAAATATCGACTCAATCAAAAATTATCTAACTTATATTAATCAAGATTTTCTGTTGTTCGAAAATTCAACTGTTCTAGAAAGCTTAAAAATGATTTCTAGAAAAAAGAAAAATAAATATAAAGAGATTTTGAATTTTGTAGGATTAGAACAATTAATAAACGAAAAAATTTACACATTATCATCTGGAGAAAAAAGAAGATTATTAATTGCTTACGCATTTCTTAGAAATTCTCAAATCTTATTACTTGACGAAATATTTAATAATTTGGATAGTACTAACATTAAAATAATTTCTGAAATATTAAACAAACTTAAAAATAATCACATTATTATTTTGTCTACTCACTATTTACCAAGTGATTTAACAATAGATCAAACTCTAGAAATTATTTCGCCTCAAATACATTTATCAAGTATTCCTGAGGCTAATCAAAGCATTAGCTACACTTCTAAGAATCACGCAAATCCTGTAAGTCATTCAATTCTAGTACTCGTAAATTTTTGCATGCTATTATGTTATTTGCTCGGTTCAATTTTTATTGGAATTGGTGGCGACCAAACCCAAGTCAATTTTATAAATCAAAGATTATATTATGATAATGTTCCAGTATTTTCTTTAATAAATAATCAAACAAATAATAAATTTATTTCAATGAATAAATCTGATATAGATTTTCTTCCTCAAATTCAAAATTTATCTCATAATTCACTTAAATATGGTGGTTCTGCATACTTTTTTGAACAAAAATACTTTGAAAAAGTCAAAATTTTATACGGAAGTTTACCTGTAGGATCAGATAAATATTTGATTTCTTCTTATCAAGCAGAACAGTTTGTTAAAGATAATACCATAACAAATATTTCAAAATATTATGAACTAGATCCAAATATTGTTGGAGTCTATGAATCAAATTTTAAGTTATATAATGATTCAATAAATAAGCTCTTCAAAGAGAATAATGTGGTCTTATCAACTTTCTTAACTTCATCATTTATATCTATTAAAAATAAAGAAAATGACACAAGATTTATTTCAACTTATTTTTGTAATCAATATAGTTTTAGCGAATTTAAAAACCTAGATATATATAATGTTCAAGCTACAAATATTTTGCTTTCTAGAATTAAAAATATTTCAGAATTTCAAATGAGCAATTTAAATAATTTTATTATTGGAATTTCTCTTCTTACTTTAGGCTCTTTAATTTCATTAATCTTTGTCCCTATCATTGCTCAAATACAAAAATATTCAATTTATATTCAAAGATTTTACGGGTACACAAAGAAATATTTTCATACATATTTTTTAAAACTATATTTGTTACCATCATTGATATTTCAATTTTCATTTTTACTCACTTATATTTCTAATGTAATTTCTAATAACAATATTAATTTATTACTCATCGGAAACTATTCAAGTATAATTTTTAATCCATCTATATTCTGCTTACTTGTTCTACTTTCTCTTCTTTCAACTTCTATTGCGTTTATTATATTAAAGAGTCCATTATTATCGAAAAATGTCGAATTAATTAAAGCTATTAAAAGTTGAAGTTTTCTTCTTTTTTTAAAGATTTGGAAAAATACCTGTATTTTTCATTAAAAACTGCGCAAAACTATAATATTTTTAATAATTAGTAGTTTTTTAGTAGTTTTCAAACTAACTAATTTTCACCTAAAAAATAACTAATTTCTTTCTAATTGATATAAACAAATAAAAACGCTTAACTATTAGGCTAAGCGTAATTTGTTAATTTGATTTTTTTAGATTCTAACGATTTCGCTAAAGTCGACTTCAACTGGTGTTCTTCTTCCGAAGAAGATTGTTTCAACTGTAACGGTGCCGTTTTCTTTATCAAGAGCAATAATTTTACCTTCGACTGAATCAAATGTACCATGGATAATTTTGACGAGATCACCGACTTCATATCCTTCATACATTGACTTATCGACCATACCCATTCTCTTAAGAACAGTTTCAATTTCTCTTGACGAAACTGGAGTTGGTTTTTGACCACCACCTGAAGATCCAGCAATACCAGTAACTCCTGGAGTATTTCTAATCATGAACCAACTTTCATCAGTCATAATCATTTCGACAAAGACATAACCAGGGTAAAGATTAATTGTCTTCATTTTTGGTTCTTCTAAACCTGTTTCTTTATTTTTAACAGTTAATTGATGACCATCTTTTCCTTTTGCAGGAACTAATTCTTCTGCAACAACAACTCTGAAGACATAATCTTGTAAATTCATACTTTCTTTACGTCTTTCAATGTTTTCACGAACTTTTTGTTCATGTCCACTATATGTTGTAGCAATATACCATTGTTTTTCAGCTAATTGATTCTCTTCCATACACTACTCCTTACTATCTCATTGATTCAAACGCATCTCTTAATGATGAGATTAAAATACCGCCACCATAATCTTCAATAACTAAAAAGATAGCAGCAAATGCAGTAATGCATAAAACTGTAATAATAGCAGGTAAGAATGCATCAAATTTTGGCCATTTGACTCTCTTAATTTCTTTTCCTACACCTTTGAAATAATTTAAGATTTTTTTCATAGTGTGACCTTTCTATTTGCTTTCCTTGTGAATAGTATATCTATTACAATGTGGGCAAAATTTGTTGAGTTCAAGTCGTGTTGTGCTATCTTCAACTCTTCTAGTTGTTGTATAGTTTCTTGATAGACATTCGGAGCAAATTAAAATAACTTTTTTTCTCATATCTTATCCTTATATCTATAAAACTATCATAAATAATATATTTATGAAGCAAGAATGTCAAACAATTAATCTTATTTTTATTCAACTACCGCAGGAAATATTGATCCAACAATCCTTTTGAGCTTATTAACGGCCTTTTGGTAAATCCTATATATCTTATACTTTGTTGAATTTAAAACAATAATTATTTCTGGAATACTAAATCCTTCTAAAACCATCATCAAAACGGCATATTCTGTTGAAGAGAAATACTTTCTAGCATCGTAAAGCACATCGACAACTATTTCTATATTCGATTCAGCTGAATAGTTAGCTGATCTTGAAGAATAATCAAAATTAAAGAGAGCTTTTGCTTCATCTCTTTCTTCTTCTAAGCCTAGCGAAAAAGATTTATAAAATTGAACATTATCTCTTATACGAGCTATAAGACTATATTTATAAGATGTTTTGAAATATGAATCAAAATTATTAACGTTTTTTACATCATTTTTAAAAATGATATTGAACATTGCATCATAAACACTGGCATCAAAATCATCACTATTTAAACCACTTCTAAGGGCTACTTTTTTAAGGGAATATGCAATGGGAGCACTGATATTTCTTAAATAATCATAAAGCTCTTTTTGTGCATCTTTATCATTATTTTTAGATTTATTTATTAATGTAAGTAAATATTGCTTTTTTTCAACTTTTCCATTTTCTTGCATAAGCTCCCTTTCTATCTACGGAGCTCATATAATGCAATGCTACAAGCAACTGAAGCATTTAAACAATTAACATTTCCTGTCATTGGAATTTTTGCTATCATATCACAATTTTCTTTATTTAATCTTGATATTCCATAGCCTTCAGAACCAACAACTACAAGTAAAGGTACATCATGCGGAACATCCTTAAGTAAAAGATTTGAATCCCCATCTAGAGCTACAGCCCAAAAACCATTTTTCTTTAACACTTTAATTGCATTGCTAAGATTTGATACTTCAGCACATTTAATAAAATATGCGGCACCCGTAGAAATTTTAACAACCGTTTCGTTTAGGGACACGTTACCTCTTTTTTTATAGATTACTCCGCTAATATTGAATGCGTCACAACTTCTTAAGATTGCTCCTAAGTTATGTGGATCTGTTAGCTCATCAAGCATTACTATTATTGGGTTTTTAATCTTTTTAGAATCGTGAATAATTTCTTCCAAACCTACCGTGTATACGGGTTTAGCGTATGCACAAACACCTTGATGATTTGGTCCAAAAAGTTGATCCATTTTTTCTTTACTGACTTCAGTAACTTTAATGTTTTTCTTTTTTGCTAAAGCTATGAGATCTTTTTGTTTAGACTTTTCTGTTATGAAAAGTTCAAGACAATAATTCGATTCAATTGCCCCACGAATTGCGTTTGTTGATAATATTTTAGTACTCATAGTTTAGTCCTCCACTTTTCATAATGCAAGTAAATTTTTATCGATTGTTATCGTCTTTTTTGAACATCACAAATTAAGAAAAACCATATTATATAATTTTTCTTTCAATTAATTTTTTTCTTAAAGAATCTGATTTTTCAAAATCTTTTTGAGCCTTAGCATTAAGATATTCTTTATAAAGACTAATATCATCTTCGCTCATTTTAGTTGGTGTGAAATGTAATCCTAAAATATAAGACATATCTGTTAAAGCATAGAAGTCTTCTTTTAAAATTTCATAATCTTTTTCACGCTTTCTTATTTCAATATTTGCTTCTTTAATAACTTCTAACATTGCAGTTATAGCATTAGAAACATTTATATCTAAAGATAAAGCATTTAAAAAGCCTTCTATTTTTGAAGATTTTTTATAAAGTTCAAAATTATTAACATTCATTTCTAAATTTAATTGTTTATATATAAATTCTAATTTTTGAAGTATAGATTTATTATCATTTAAAGTTTCATCGCTGAAATTAATGATGCTTCTATATGGAGCATTAATTAAAGTGAGTCTAATTAAATCAGCTCCAAATTCATTAATTGCATCTTTTGCTAAAATGACATTTCCTAAAGACTTTGACATTTTTTCGCCTTTAATGTTCATCATAGCGTTATGAATCCAATAATTTGCAATATGATTTCCGTGCATTGCTTCAGCTTGAGCGATTTCGTTTTCATGATGTGGGAATCTTAAATCCATACCTCCACCATGTATATCAATCATTCCACCAAATATTGTATCGATCATGACGCAGCACTCAGTGTGCCATCCTGGTCTTCCATAGCACCATTTAGTATGCCATTTTATTCCATTTTCTGTTTCTTTCCAAAGTAAGAAATCAAGTGGATTTTTCTTTTTTGAATTTTCTTCAATTCTAGCTCCAGCATTTAAATCTTCAGGATTTATTTTTGATAGTTCACCATATTTTTCATCTTTCATGACATCAAAAAATACTTCACCATCATTAACATATGCAGCGCCTTTTTCAACTAAACCATCGATATAATTTATAATTGAAGGCATATATTCTGTTACGCGTGGATTTTCAAAATTCTTTTTAACATTTAAACTCTCAAGGCATTTTCTATACTCAGCGATATAAAAATCTGTGATTTCTTTTTCTGTTTTATTTTCAGCGATTGCTTTATTAATAATTTTGTCATCAACATCGGTATAATTTGAAACATATTTCACTTTATAGCCAATGTATTCTAAATATTTTCTAAAAGTATCAAAAAAGACGACTGGTCTCATATTTCCAATATGTGGATCATTATAAACTGTAGGTCCACAAACATACATTGATACTTCTCCTTCTTTGATAGGTTTAAAAACTTCAATTTGATTTGTTAACGTGTTATAGAATTTTATTTCGCGCATAATATTACCTCGAGTTAAACTAAGTTTAAATAACTGTAATATTATATCAAACATGAATAGTCTTATAAAGTTGCTTCAATTTTAAAATGTACATTTTTAACTTTCTTTTAATAAATTCAAAAATCAATTATAATATCATGGAAATTAGGAGTTAGTTATGGAACAAAAAAAGAGAGCATTAAGCGGAATTAAGCCTACTGGAAATTTAACTCTAGGCAATTATATTGGAGCATTAAGAGAATTCAAAAAATTTCAAGATGATTATGAATCGTTCATTTTTATTGCGGATTTACACGCATTAACCCTTCCAATCGACCCTCTTTTTCTAAGAAGCAACACAAAGGACATTGTTGCATTTTACATTGCAGCTGGTCTTGATCCAGAAAAGACTACTATCTTTTTGCAAAGCGATGTTAGCGCACATTCTGAACTTAACACAATCTTAGTTAACTATCTTTATATGGGTGAACTTTCTCGTATGACACAATTTAAAGATAAATCTCAAAAGATGAATAATGAAGCTATTGGTTTAGGTCTTTTTGCCTACCCTGTTTTGATGGCTGCTGATATTTTACTTTATAATGCTGATGTTGTTCCTGTTGGTGAAGATCAAACTCAACACGTCGAACTTTGCCGCGATTTAGTTCATAGATTCAACCAACGTTATCAAAAAGAAGTATTTGTAATGCCAAAAGCAATCACTCCTAAAGTTGGCGCAAGAATTATGTCATTAAGTGATCCAACTCGTAAAATGTCAAAATCAGATCCTAAAGGTGACATCTTCTTAAAAGATGATTTAAACATTATAAGAAAGAAAATCATGTCAGCTGTTACTGATACAGGTAATGAAATCAAATATGATCCAGAAAATAAGCCTGGCATCTCAAATTTACTTACGATTTATGCTGCTCTTTCGAATATTAGTGTCGAAGACGCTGAAAAACAATTTGAGGGATGCACAAAATATGGCGAATTTAAGAAAATCGTCGCTGATAAAGTCATTGAAGAACTCGGTCCTTTCCAACAAAGATATAAAGAAATTTTAGCAAGTGGAAAAATCGATGAAATTTTAAGCGAAGGCGCTAGAAGAGCAAGTTACATCGCAAACAAAACCTTAAGAAAAGTCAAAAAGACCGTTGGTTTATATGTCCACGATGCAAAATAGATACATTATTGCCGTCGATTTAGATGGCACACTGCTTTCAAGCGATAAAACAATTTCAAAATTAAATAAACATATATTAAAACGCCTTGAAGATGAAGGCCACCTCATCGTTCTTTGTAGTGGTCGTGCTTTTAGAAGTATTTCTAAATTTCAAGATGATATTGGTTTAACAAAATCACCAATGGTTTGTTATAACGGACATAGAGCTGTTAATAGATTTGATCCATCTTTTAAAGAGCTCAAATTTCAAATTCCAAAAGATGATGCAATTAAAATTTATCTTGAACTCAAAGATGATTTTTTAATTCAAACAACATGTGAAAATGATGATACTGTTTATACTGATAAAGAAGATTTATTCCTCTTCAACTTCTTTGATACTGAAGGAATGAAAATCAAAAAAGGTCCAATTAATGAGATTTTAGATGGTGATTTAAATACATTTGTTGTTCGCTATAAAGATTATATTGATGACGCAAATTCGAAAATTAATGAGAGAATTGCAGGCTTTTCCAAAATAAAGATGAGATTTTGGCAAGATTATGCATATTCAGAATTGTATTTAGATGGTGTTTCAAAATCAAAAACTTTAAAAGCTGTTGCTGATTTTTATAACATCCCAAAAGAGAGAGTTTTAGTTTTTGGAGATGCGCCAAACGATGTAGAAATGCTTAACGATTTTCCTAACAGCTTCTTCATGTGTAATGGAATTGAAGGCTTGAAGCATAACGCAAAATACATCACAGAATTTGATAATGATCATGATGGAGTTGCTCACGAATTAATCAAATTCTTCAAATTAAAATGAGTGCCAGCGCACTCATTTTATACAATTTAATTGTGTACAATCTAATTTTAGAACGATTTATCGTCAAAACTATTCAATACTTTGACCTGTGGTTTAATAACTTTTTTAATATTTCCATCAATAAATGGATTTCTTAAATGAGCACGTTCAATAAGCTCAAGGAAAGGATATTTTCCTCCCATCTTGAGTAATTTAATATATTTCTTCCAAGCTTTTTCTCTGTTTTTATCCATTTCACATTTGAATTGAAGAGCTAAAACTTGAGCAAGTGTGTAATCTATATAATAGAATGGACTTCCAAAAATATGAGATTGTCTCATCCAATATCTACCATTTTTAAGAACCGGTAAAGTGTATTTTACCCATGGTCTATAAACCTTTTCAAGTTTTGCCCAATAAGCACATCTTTCTTCATGTGTTGCATTTGGATTTTCATAGACAAAATGTTGGAATTCATCTACTTCTGCACCATATGGTAAGAACGAAATTGCTCCATCAAGATGTGAGAATCTATATTTTTGAGCTTGATCACCAAAGAAAAGTTCCATCCATGGCCATGCGAAGAATTCCATTGACATAGAATCAATTTCACAAGCTTCAAGTGTAGGCATTCTTTCACCTGGAACTTTGATATTTGCACCTAAATATCCTTGGAATGCGTGACCAACTTCATGAGTTAATGTATCAACATCATTACTTGTTCCGTTTGAATTTGCAAAAATGAATGGTGATTTATAGCGAGGAATAAAAGTCATATATCCTCCACCTGCTTTTCCGGCTTTAGCATCTAAATCCATTAAATTGTTATCGACCATAAAATGGAAGAATTCTGCTGATTCAGGTGACATTTCTTCATACATTTTGGTTGCTGATTTTACTAAAAATTCAGTGTTACCAATTGGTTTTGCATTTCCGCTTAAATATTCAAGATTATAATCGAGCCAAATTGGATTTTTAATACCTAATCTTTCAGCTTGTCTTTTTCTTAATTTTTTAACAACCGGAACAACATCACGCTTGATTTGTTCACGATATCCATGAACTAAATCGCTATTATAATCGAGTCTGCCAAGTCTTAAATATCCAAGTTCAACAAAATTTTTAAATCCTAATTTATGTGCAATTGTATCTCTAACGTGAACTAAATCATCATAAATTTGTCCGATCTTTTCGTCATTTTCTTCTAAGAATCCAAAATATTTTTTAGCTGCTGCCATTCTTACTTCTGGATCTTTATCACTTAAATATTTTCCGATTTGCATTAAATTTAAAACTTCACCATTAAAGTCAAGCTTTGCACTAGCCATGAGTCTATCGTATTCAGAAGAAAGTTTATTTTCTTGAACAAGTTCAGGAATAATTTCAGGACTATAAGTTTTGAAACCAACTTCAATCTTTTTAAACATTAGAGTTCCATATTTCTTTTCAATTGCTGGTCTAAATTTTGAATCAAATAAAGCTCTTTCAAAATCTTGAATTGATTCGCTAATAACTGGCATTACTTCATCAACTACATCATTGGCTTTAGCGATTTCTTCATCTGTTGTGTTGATAGAATATTTGATGCTAATAATTGTTGTATCAGTTTCTAAATCGTCACAAAAATCAAAATAAGCTTTAACTGCTTTTAATGCTTCTTTTTCATCTTTTGCATTAACTAAACGCTCTTTAATTTTTGCAAGTTTTGCCTTAATTTTCTTCTCGTCTGGAATTCTAACTGGCATTTCTTCAAATTTCATAAATTTCTCCTCTAATTTATTGATTCAATTCTTTTTGCTTTAAAAAGATTTTTTAACCATCGTGTTGTTTTTAAATTTCTCCAATAATTATATCCTAATACATAGGAATTATAAGTTTGAATACTTTCAAAATATTTACTATCTAATTCAGATAACGATTCAAAAAGTAAGTCTACTTCTTTTTGTTTTCCATTAAAATCATTATCGACATAAATTTTTTGTGCTCTTGAGGTAAGCTGATTTGATATCGAATACACTTCACTGAAACTTTCAGGGCTAAGAGAAATGTAATTTTTGATTTCTTCTTTTGTTAAATGCTTCAATCGGCTTTCGCTTTTAATGTAGGTATCGAGAATTAAAGAAAGTTCCGATAATACCTCAAATTTTTGATAAATAATAATATTAACTTTTTCACCTTGCTTCTTAATTTTCTTTTTGAATCTATTCATCAAAGAGAAAGATAAAATGAGCATAATTAAGTATGCTGTAAAAAGCGATGTTCCAATCGATATCACTGCAAATAAACCAAAAAGGTCAATATCTCTCATCATTACCACAAAATGCATACTGAAAATATATCACATTTTTGACTAAAAGAAACAATTTTGATATTCTAATATCAAAGGAAAATAAAGAAATGTCAAAACCAATAGTTGCATTAATGTACGATTTCGATAAGACTTTAGCATTATCAGACATGCAAAGTTTTGATTTTATTCCAAATTTAGGCTTAACTGCTGAAGAATTCTGGAACAAAACAACAGAATTTTGTGAAAAATATGATACTGATCGTGTTTTAGGTTACCTCTACACAATGATTTTAATTGCTAAAGAAAAAGGAATCAAAATTACAAAAGAATATTTAAGAAGTTGCGGTAAGAATATTAAATTTTTTGAAGGCGTTACAACTTGGTTCCAACGAATCAATGAATATGCCGAATCAAAAGGCTTACAAGTTGAACACTATTTAATTACAAGCGGCAACAAAGAAATCGTTGAAGGAAATCCAATCTTTAATGAATTTAAACAAGTCTTTGGATGTGAATATGTTTATGATAAAAACGGCGAAGCTTGTTGGCCAAAATCTATCATCAATTACACTTTAAAAACTCAATACATTTTTAGAATTTCTAAAGGTGCAATTTATAATAACGATGATACAAAAGTTAACGAAAAAACCCTCCAAAGACGCATAAAATATCAAAATATGATTTATTTTGGGGATGGAATGACTGATGTTCCATGTATGATTTTAGTTAAAGAAAATGGTGGTACTTCTATTGCTGTTCATCCAAAAGGCGGGTTTGAAAAAGTTGCTAATTTATATGAAGGAAATAGAGTCAACTTCATTGCTAAAGCCGATTATAAAAATGGTAGCGAATTAGATAGAATTGTTAAACTTATTATCGATGGTATTGCTATCAAAGAAGCACTTGAAATCAAACAAGAAAAAATAGAAAAGAAATTATAAACTATTATAAGTATTAAAAAGAGTGGAGTTAATCCACTTTTTTAATTCATTTTATTATATTTCATATTCATTTTTTATTTATAGTAATGAAAACGCAATATAATATATAAATTTTGAAAAATTTAATTTTTTTAAAATGAAATTACAAATAAATACTCAAAGGAGAAATTATAATATGAAAAGGAAAAAATCTTTTAACGTCTTTATTTGCATGCTCACTCATAATAAGTGGTCTTGCACTCGTTAGTTGTGGTGATGCTCCAGCTGATCAGCAAGGTGGTGAACAACAAGGCGACGAACAAGGTGGAGGCCAACAAGGTGGTGAACAAGGTGGCGGAAGTCAAACCGATCCAGTAAAAGAATTCACCGTTACGTTCAACTATAACTACACAGGTGCTCCAGCAGCTCAAACTGCAAAAGTTAAGGAAGGTGCTAAAGTTGCTAAACCTGCAAACCCATCAAGAGAAGGATACACATTTGATAACTGGTATGAAAATGCTGCAGGTACAGGTAGTGCATTCAGTTTTGACTCAACAATTAATGCTGATAAAACATTATATGCAAAGCGGAATCAAAATAGCGGAGGCGGAGAAACACCAACTCCTACCCCAGAACCAGGTGATCCATTACCAGACAATCATCAAGGAACATTAGCTGAAGATGCATCATGGAAGAGAACAGACATATATGCTAGAGCTGCTGCGGGAAGTGACCAATTCGCTTCATTTGTAACAGCTGTCGAAGGAAGTGGAGGCGCATTCGCTGCTCCGTCAAACCGTGCTGATTCAAAAGGATTCCTTCCAGTTAGTAATACAAACAAAAATACTGGTGGAACAATCACTTATTCATTAACTTCAAGCGCTGCTGCAAAAGTTGGTATTTATGTCTATTTATCAGTCGCTAATGCTGCCGGAAAAGCAAACGACATTTTTGAAATTAATGTTAATGGTGCAAAAATTGAAACAGAAAACTTCGATATGCCTTCCGAAGGAACAAAACGGACTTCATCCGAAAAATATATCTTTGCTGGATATGCAAATCTCACCGCAAATGATAATACAGTTCAATATAAAATTGTTCAAACTTCTGATTTAAATAATGGCGCAAACTTCTATGGTTTCCGTTTCTCAGCTCAAACAGCAACAATTGCTGGTAAAACAGCTGCTTAATCAATAAATAATTACATTTGATTGATATATAAAGAGGTGGTTCGCCACCTTTTTATTGTTCGCAAATTTTTATTACTTCTCCTCTTTTTGTTAAAATATTGCAAATTTTAATTATTTTAAATTTAGAAATTAAATTTACAAATAAATATTGTTATAATTTATAAGATTTTTAAATTTAAGAGTTATTTATGTTTAAATCAATTAATTTTAAAGAAGGCGACATCACTGAAGGTATAGTAACAAGTATTAAAAAATACGGTGTTTTCTTATCTTTTGAAGGTGGCTACATTGGATTATTACATATTAGTGAAATTTCAACTAATTTTGTTAATAACATTTCCAATTTCTTTAAAATTGGTGATTTAGTAACTGTATTAATTAAAGAAATCGACAAAACTTCTAAATTCTTAAAAGTTTCCATCAAAGATTTACCTGATGAACTTAACGAATATAAAGAAATCCTACCATCTAAAAAGGTGACAAGTTATCTAAAAGAAATTGATTTTAGTAAACTTGAAAAAGCTTTGCCAAAAATGGTTGAAGAAGAAATTGAAAGGGAGAACAATTATGAGCTTTGAACTTAGTTTTGAAAACGTAAAAAAGGAACTTAACTTTAATCCAAAAGATTATGAAAAAAGAGTAAAAGAAATAAATGCCTTGCTTGAATCCGAACGGGAAAATCCTAAAAATTTTGTCGGTTGGCTTCATTATGCATCACATATTAATCAAAATTTAGTCGATTCTATCAAAAAACAAGCAAAATATTTTAGAGAGAACTATGACACACTTGTTGTTTGTGGAATCGGCGGAAGTTATCTTGGAACTAGAGCAGTTATAGAGGCTGTCAATGGTTTATTTCCGAAAGATCCTTTTAAAATTTTATATTTTGGACAAACACTTGATCCAAATTATACCTCACAAATTTTAGATTATTTACAAGATAGAAATTTCTGTGTTGTTTGTATTTCTAAATCAGGTACTACTACTGAAACAAGTGTTGCGTTTAGACTTTTAAGAAATATTCTTGAATCTAAATTAGGTAAAAGAGAGGCCGCAAAAGCGATTGCTTGTGTAACATCAATTGGTAAAGGTGCTTTATATAAAATGGCAACTCAAGAAGGTTATAACACTTTCGAATTACCTGATAACATTGGTGGAAGATATTCAGTTATTACACCTGTAGGACTTCTTCCAATTGCTTGTGCTGGTATTGATATTGATAGATTTATTGCTGGTTTTGTTAGAGCTGAAGAAAAATTCAATTCTCCAGAATTAAGTCAAAATTATGCTTATCAATATGCATGTGAACAAAATTTCCTTTACGGAAAAGGCTATGATATCGAACTTTTGATTACTTATGAACCTCGCCTTCAAGCTTTAGCAGAATGGTATAAGCAACTTTTTGATGAATCAAATGGTAAAGATCAAAAAGGCTTACTTGTTATGAGTTCTACTTTCACTACTGATTTGCACTCACTTGGTCAATACATCCAAGATGGTAAAAAAGTTATTTTTGAAACAGTACTTCTTTTCAATAAACCAAAAGTTGATGTTAAGATTCCATGGAACGAAGAAGATTTAGATGAACTAAATTATATTGCTGATAAAGAACTATCTTACGTTAATAGAAAAGCTTGCGAAGGAACAATTAATGCTCATGCAAATGATGGAAATGTTCCAAATATTGTTATTGAACTTGATACTTTGGATGAATATAAATTTGGAGAATTCCTCTACTTCTCAATGAGAGCATGCGCTATGGCTGGTTATCTTGAAGGAGTTAATCCATTCAACCAACCAGGCGTTGAAATCTATAAGAAAAACATGTTTAAATTGCTTGGTAAAAAAGGTTACTAAGCTTTAAATATTAAGTTTTATTGCACTAAATAATTTATTGACAAAAAGATAGGTTTGTTGATATATTATTTAAGCACGTTTAGATTCGTGTAAGCGTGGATGTTTAGCTCAGCTGGGAGAGCATCGCCTTTACACGGCGGAGGTCAGAGGTTCGAGCCCTCTAACATCCACCAATCTAAATAGCACTAGTGGGAGGGTAGCGAAGAGGCTAAACGCGGTTGACTGTAAATCAATTCCTTCGGGTTCGGCAGTTCGAATCTGCCCCCTCCCACCAACAAGTTTTTGGGGTGTAGCCAAGCGGTAAGGCAACAGACTTTGACTCTGTCACTCACTGGTTCGAGTCCAGTCACTCCAGCCAATGATCCACTAGCTCAGTCGGTAGAGCACTTGACTTTTAATCAAGGGGTCTGGAGTTCGAATCTCCAGTGGATCACCAACCAGTGGCCCAGGTGGCGGAATAGGTAGACGCGCAGGACTTAAAATCCTGTGGTAGCAATACCGTACCGGTTCGATTCCGGTCCCGGGCACCATTAGAGTTGAAATTTCCCCTTATATTAGACTTAATAAGTTCTAAAGAAGGGGTTTTTATTTTGCATTTTATTTCTAATTGATTAGCATATTCTTACTAATTTTTGTCACAATATAAAAATAATTTGAATATTTTGATAAATATTAATATTATCAAAACATAATATTTTTATTTTTCAATAGTCACTATAAAATCATGAAAATTCAAAAGAAACTTAGAAATCGTTTTATTCTTTGCTTTGCACTTGTGCTTCCACTAGGTGCTTTTGCATCATGCTCTCCAACAGGCGAAAACAATAATTCTGGAGAAAATGGTTCAAATCCTGGTGGTAATTCAAATCCAGGCGGAGATAATAACCCAGGTGAAGCAAAAACAGTCACCATTTCTTTTGATACCGGTGTTAGCGGAGTAAGTGTTGCTCCAATTTCTGGAAAAGTTGGCGATCCTGTTCCAATTCCAAATCCACCACAAGCGATAGAAAGAACTTTTGTTTGTTGGTTACTTAATGGTGTTCAATATCAATTTTCAGTTTTTCCAGAAACAGATATAACTCTTGTAGCAAAATGGGAAACTAATTCATCTAATTTTTATACAGTAAGATTTGATACTGGGGACTCTTCTACTTCTCAAAACGTTAGAGTTGCACCAAATGAATATGTTTCACCAATTCAAGTTGGAAATAAAAGCGGGCAAGTATTCCGTTGTTGGACTTTAAACAATAATTATTTCAATTTCACAACTCCTATCACTTCTAACATTACTTTAACAGCAAAATGGGTTGAAAAAACCAATCTTGCTACTGTTTTGATTGAACTTTATGGAAGCGATGGTAAACTTGTTAATATTTCAAATGTCGGAAAAGACACTCCTGTTTCAAGTTCAATAACAATCTATGATCAAAACGGAACTGCTTTAATTAGTGATGCTGTTTCAAATTTCAAGGGTCGTGGAAACGGATCTTGGAACAAGCCTAAAAAAGGTTACAAAATTAAACTTGATAAAAAAGCAGATTTATTTGGAAGAACCGCAAATAAACATTGGGTAATTGTTCCTTGCCAAAACTTCCCAGATAATACAATGCTCATCAACTACACTGCTTACACAATGGGTCGAACAATTTTTGATAATATCGAATATTCTCCATATACTGTTTGGACTGATGTTTACATTAATGGAGCATATTATGGTGTTTATGATTTTACAGAACATCTTCGTGTAGCTAAAGGAAGAGTTAATATTGATAGTCAATATGGCGTTGAAGACACCGGATATCTTGTTGAACTTGATGCTTTAGCAACTCAAACAAGAAAAGATGTCGACTATTTTGGTGTTACTTATACTACAACTTCAAGCGGTAGCGGCGGAAGACCTGGAAGCACTTCAACCACTACTAACAATTACACTGTTCATTCTCCAAGTCCTGAAGATTATGAGACCGAGGGTCAAATAACACAAGCTCAATTTAAGACTCAAGTCGCCTATATCAAAAATAAATTACAAGAAGTTTATACTTCGATTTGTAATACAACTAAAAATTATTCAACCTTTAGGGAGCTTGTTGATATAGATTCTCTTGTTGACATGTATATTTTAGAAGAATTTTATAAAAACTCTGATGTTGGTCATAGTTCTTTATATCTTTATAAAAAGCCTGGTGGAAAATTCTATTTTGGACCTCCATGGGATTTTGATTGGGCTGGTCCACATTCAAGTGATAGTGTTGGTAAATATAACGGCACTGATAATGGCCAAGATATTTATATTGCTGGAAATGTTAAAAATAAATATGCCATTTTCACTGAAGCTTATAAAGTTTCTGAATACTTAACAAAAGTTAAACAACGTTGGAAAGTTCTTTCTCCAAAAATCCAAGAATATGCTAATAGTTTATTTACAAATGATTTCTATGCTGCAAATCGTTATGCACTTGGAAGAAACTTCGTAAAATGGCCACGGCCAGAAAGCGATAGAAGCACTCAAGCTCAACGGGAAACAAAATGGATTGAAGCTTGTAACACATTTAAAACTTGGTACACAAATCGTATTAATTATTTAAATAGTGCTCGGACAATCTAATAAATCTTTGTATATAAATAAATGAATTCCTTCGAGAATTCATTTTTATTTGTATTTTGTTTTATTTGTAAATTAGTTAGGTATATAATTCTTGTTATGGAAAACGAAGAGACTATTAAATTAATTGAATTGACACTAGAAAAAATACGTCCATTCTTACAAAGAGATGGTGGCGATGTCACCTTCGATTCTTTCGAAGATGGTGTAGTATATTTAAATGTTTTAGGTGCTTGTGAAGGTTGTGCTCTCATCGATCAAGATATTCAAGGAGGAATTGAGGTCATCTTAATGGAAGAGGTCCCAGGAATTGTTGCAGTTAGAAATGCTGCTGATAAAAAATTCATTCACGAACAACTAAAAAATTTAAATGCAAGTAAATAAAAAGAAACAGTTTTATCTAGATGCTGTTTCTTTTTTTAGACGTATTTAATAACACAATATTTAAAGTAAAATATTTTCTAAATTATTAACAATAATATAGCCTTCTCTATTATAAACATCAGTTCTATTATAAGTGAGTGGTTTTCTAGTTGCTAAATTTAAAACATAACCGCCTGCTTCTTCTACAATAATTTGAAAAGCTGCAGTATCCCACTCTTTAGTACCTTCATTCAATCTATATGAGATTTCTGCGCTACCTTCAGCAATTGCACATGCTTTTAAACTTGAACCTCTTCTTTCAATTCTAATAATTCTATTTGCGTGACGCTCTAAAAGTTGACGTTCATTATTTTTAAAATGGAAAACAGAAATTAATGCAATGAGGTTATCAATTTTATCATTAACATGAATTAATTCGCCTTTTTCACCTATTTTTCCTTTATATGCTCCATGACCTTTTGAAGCATAATAATAAATTCCTAAAGCTGGAGCAGCAACAACTCCTACAACTACTTCATGTTTATAAGCTAAAGCAATGTTACAAGTGAATTCACCATCTTTTGCAATAAAATCTTTGGTTCCATCAACAGGATCAACAATAAAAACATAATCGTTTTGAAGTCTTCTTAAATCATCATTACTTTCTTCTGTTAAAAATGAATAAGTAGGAAATAAACGATGTAATCTTTCTTTTATTAATGTATCTGTTGTTTTATCCGCTTCAGTTACAGGACTATTATCTTCTTTAATTTCAGTATGAAAACCATTTTGATAATACTTCATTATATTTTCAGAAGCTTCGACAGCAACCTTTAACATTTCTTCTAATTCACGTTGAAACATAATTTTACCTCATATTGAAAAAGCCATCTTATGATGGCTATTTCTTTAAGCAGCTTTCCCGTAGGAACCGAATGCTTTAAGTAATTCTTCTACTTTTGCTTCAATTGCTTGGCAACCTGGTTTTAAAACTTTTCTTGGATCAAAACCTTTACCTGCTTTATCTAAATCTTTTCCTGCTTCAAAGTATTCTCTTTCAGCAGCAGCAAATACTAATTGTAAATCTGTATTGATATTAACCTTAGAAACTCCTCTTTCGATTGCGCTTCTAACCATATCATAAGGAATGCCTGTACCACCATGTAAAACTAATGGTTTTCCATTTGTTGCTTCTTGAATTGTTTTTAATAAATCAAGGTTTAAACCTTTCCAATTTGCTGGATAAATACCATGAATATTTCCAATACCAGCAGCTAAGAAATCGACACCTAATTCAGCAATAATTTTGCATTCATTTGGATCAGCTTGTTCACCAGCACTGGTGACACCATCTTCTGAACCACCGATTCCACCGACTTCACATTCAACTGAAATACCTTTTGAATGAGCAAGAGCAATAATTTCTTTTGATTTTTGAAGATTTTCTTCAAATGGATAATGTGATCCATCAAACATAACTGAAGTATAGCCTGCTTCAATAGCAGCTTTAGCGCCTTCATAAGTACCATGATCAAGGTGTAAAGCAACAGGAACTGTAATTCCTAAGAATTCAACGATGTTTTTAACCATATTAGCAACAGTCTTGAAACCACACATATATTTATTTGCGCCTTCACTAACTTCCAAAATAACTGGTGCTTTTGCTTTTTCACAAGCGGTTAAAATTGATTTTGTCCATTCTAAATTGTTGATGTTAAAAGCACATATTGCATAATGTCCTTCGTGTGCTTTCTTAATCATTTCTGTTGCACTAACTAATGCCATAAATACTCCCTCTTTTCTATTTTATATTATAAATCTTCTCTTGATTTATCGTAATCAATTGAATCATCAGCTTCTTCTTCGTCGACTTCAATACCTTCAGATTCACGTTCTTCATCTGAGTATTCTTCTAAGTCCATATTTCCAGTTGTTTCGTTATCAATATCTGAATAAACATCATTCATATCAATGTGGACTTTTTCATATTTTTGACGCGATCTTAAATCTCACTCTGTTTCACCAAGTGTGACAAATCTTCCATCTAATGACAAATTTGTATAGAAGTTTGAGATTCTGTCTGCTCTTTCTTCTTCTGATAATTCTAATTTTTCACAAACAGAATTATATAAATCTTTAAATTTAACTGTTGAACCTGCATCTGTTAAAACACTAAATGCGACATCAACCATTGATTCATTCTTATAATTTTCCATAAATTCACCTCGCGTTAATTATAAATAATTAAGTTCTAAATTACTACTTTTTTGTATAGGTTTAATAGTCAAAATAACTATGTCCTATTTTTTAAAATTTTTTCGATAAGACAAACGCAATAAGCTTCGATTGCTTCGCCTCTTCCAACGGCATCAATGCCTTCATTTGTTCCTGCTTTTATTGATATTTTTTCTTCACTAATTTTTAAATGAGACGCTACCAGACTTTTCATTTCAGGAATGAATTTTTTAAGTTTTGGTTTTTCACAAGATATGAATAAATCAATATTTCCGATTTCATATTTCATTTCATCTAAAATTCTACGAGTATCATCTAAAAATATTAAACTAGAAACGTTCTCATATTTTGGATCGCTTGGAGGATAATGACTTCCTAAATCACCAATATTTAAAGCTCCAAAAATAGCTTCAACGATTGCATGAGTTGCGCAATCTCCATCACTATGTGATTCAAGCCCAAATTCAGAAGGAATATTAACTCCACAAAGAATTAAAGGAACACCAGCTTTTGTAACATGAATATCTTTACTAAAACCAATTTTCATATTAAACATTGAATCTGAAGAAGAAAATGTCACCATCTTTTGCAACATATTCTTTGCCTTCGATTCTTACCTTTCCAGCTTCTTTTAAAGCTTGTTCAGTTTTATAAGTCATAATGTCGTTGTAAGTATAAACTTCAGCTTTGATGAAGCCTTTTTTAAAATCTGTATGAATTATTCCGGCACAATCTGGAGCTAACATGCCGTTTTTAAACGTCCAAGCTCTAACTTCATCTGCACCAACAGTAAAGAATGTTGAAAGATTTAATAATTTATAAGCGCTTGTAACTAAAAGATCCAAACCACTTTGTTCAACACCTAAACTTTCTAAGAAATCTTTCTTTTCTTCTTTTGAATATGTCGATAATTCTGCTTCAACTTGGCAACAGATTGGAATACATTGTGAATTTTCCTTTGCTGCATATTCACGAACAAGTTTAAAGTTTTCGCAATTTTCAATATCAGCAAGTTCAGCATCACTAACATTAGCAACGTAAATTATTGGTTTCAAAGTTAAGAAATTGAAATTTTTAACAATCTTTTGCTCATCTTCATTTAGTGTGATGCCTCTTAAGGCCTCGCCTTTTTGAAGTTTTTCTTTGAATTTGACTAAAAGATTAACTTCTGCAAGGGCTTCTTTATCTTTAGAAATTCTTGCTTTGTTTTCAATTTTTCCAAGTCTATTAGAACATGTGTCTAAATCAGCCATAACAAGTTCAAGATTAATAATTTCAATATCTCTTATTGGGTCGACTGTATTTTCAACGTGAATAATTTCACTATCTTCAAAGCATCTAACAACTTCGATTATTGCATCAGTTTCACGAATATGTGATAGAAATTGGTTTCCTAAACCTTCACCTTTACTTGCACCTTTAACAAGACCAGCAATATCATAAAACTCGAAAGTTGTATAAATTGTTTTCTTTGGATTAAATAATTTTGATAAATTATCTACTCTTTCATCTGGCACTAAAACAGTTCCAACATTTGGAGCGATTGTTGCAAAAGGGTAATTTGCTGCTTCAACTGTACTGTTAGTAATTGCGTTAAATAATGTCGACTTTCCTACATTTGGTAAACCAACAATTCCTGCTTTTAATCCCATAATATTCTTTCCTCAAATCTTGATAATTATAGAATAAACAAATGGAAAAATCATTAAAAAGTATTTTTAATGAATCTCCTTCACTATATTAACATTTTTAATTTCTTTATATGCGCCAATTGATGAGGCTAAAGTTAAAATTATTGCTAGTAAAAGGTTGAAAATTAAAGCAAGTGGAGAAAATATAACTAGATTTTCAATTCCTAAAGCAGTTTTAAATAAACCTTGACCAATAATTGATACAAATAAAAGGCTAACTATACTTATTAAAAACGAAACTCCAGTGGTTAATCCGTTTTCAAGTAAAAACATCTTGAGAACTTCAAAATTAGAAAATCCTAAAACTTTATAAATTGAAATTTCTTTCCTTTGTTCAATTGCTGAAATTATTGAAATAATGAATAGCAAAATAAGCGATGAAATAATGCTTAAGCCACTAAAAATTAAAAGTAAGATCTTTAAAAATTTTGTCGAATCATTTATTGATTCTTCTATAACATAAAGTGGATTTGATAGCTCATAATCCGAAAAATATTTGTTCAATTTATCAATTTCGTCCTTATTTAGCGAGGTTTTTGTTTCGAAAATGATTGATGTAGGAACTAAATTAAAACCCGAGACTTTAAAAAAGTCACGGAAAAGCGATAAAGAAAATTCAGGTTTTTGATAGATTGAAACACTTTCATCGGTCTCGATAACACCTTTAACTTTAAGCTTTATTGTTTCAAAATTGTTGGTGATTTTACCATTATAATAAGTCGAACTTTTCATTAAAGTTGTATATAAATCTTTCTCTATTATTTCTTCTTCATCTAATATTTTTTTAAACCCTTTACTAATAACAATTTCGTTAGCTCTAAGTTTCTCTTCTCCTTTAAATACTTTAAGTCTTACATTACTTGAATTGGCTTTTAAAGCATAACCATCAACCACTCCTTTAGGCATACTTATTTTATCGAGATCTTTTTCTTCAATTTTTGAATAAGCGTCAATTATTTGTTCATTTTTATTTAAGTCACTAGAAAAGAAGATTCTCTTTGCAAAGCCAGAAAAAAGTGATGTTCCATTATTGTAATATCCGCTTTGAGAAGAAAAATAGTAGCCTTCAAAATCAATACCTAACTCTTTCATATGCTCAATCATATCGATTTCAATTGTGTCTTTAATAACGCTATAGACATAAACTCTATTAGTAACTTTTGTATCATAGGAACAGTTAAGTGGAGAATAGACATGTGTTTCGCTATCAAACAATAAATTATCCCGATTATTGTCGTATAATATTGAATCTAAAAATTCATTTTGAAATTGTCTTGTATGAATATAATAAACTTTTTTCATCACCCAAGGGTAAGCTTCTACTCTTAAAGGAGAATATGAAACTGGCATCCTCATGTTATTTTCAAAAAGTACTTCATTAAATAAATTGTTAGTGTGGAAAACCCTATTTAATCGATTAAAAATTACCCCTTTTAATCTAAAGATTTGTTCATCATAATATCCCCAACTTTTATTTTTTAATTGCAAAGTTAGGTATACATTATTGTTTTCTAAATATTCGCCTAAAGTTTCAAAGTTTCTTAATATTTGAAAACTCAAACATAATTCTTTCATCTGTTCATAAGAAATCGATAAAACAATTTCATCATTATTTAATGGACCTGTTATTTCTGGGTAAGTTTCTAAATTGTTTAAATTAGGTTCATAAATAAATTCATTAAACATCCTAATGTTAAAACCACTAATTTTTTTAAGGTAGCCCTTTACGTTTAAATATAAATCGTTGCCATCACAAAAATTGTTTTCAAAATCAACAAGGTAATTGCATCCATAATAATCTATATAATCAGAATAAACTTTTGATAAAGCAACAATATCAGATTTTGAAGTTGAATAATAATCTAATATTGTATTTTTGCAGGCTTTTTTATTTAAAATGAGAGTTTTTGAATCAATTACTGAACCAAAAGAGTTCATCAAAGAATCATGAACTCCTGAAGTTAAACTTAAAGAAATTCCTGTCACGACAAAAGAAATAATGACAAGAGCACTTCTAATTAGGTTCCTAATTTTATGAATTTTTATCTTACTTAAAATATGTTTAAAAAGATATTTCATCTTCAAAATAGCGTTTGGCTTTTTCTTTTCTACACGCGCTAATAAAAACTCTTCTTTGTTTTTAGTTTCGTTTTTAGTTGATGTAATTTTATTGTTTTCAAATTTCAAAATATTATCTGCATATTTATAAGCGTTTTCTTCATCGTGTGTAACACAAATAACAATAGTATCATTAGAAATGCTTTTTAAAATATTAAATATATTTTCAGTGTTTAAAGTATCTAAAGATCCAGTTGGCTCATCACAAAATACGACTTTCGGTGAATTAATGATTGCTCTAGCTATTGCAACCCTCTGTTTTTCCCCGCCACTTAAATCTCTAACATAAAAATTTGATAGTTCATAAATACCTAATTTCTTTAAGGTTTCATCGATTATTATCGACTTTGCATCTTCATCAATATCTACAACTCCATCAAAAAATATTCTAATATTGTTTTTAACAGTATCATCTTCAAATAAATTAAAATTTTGAAAAACATAACCAAAATTTAAAGCTCGGATACTTTCAAGTTGATTATCTTTCATTTCATTTACAGGTAGTCCATCTATTTTAAAAGATCCAGAATATTCACCATCGATCAAACTTAAAATATTTAATAGAGTTGATTTACCACTTCCACTTTCACCTAAAATCACATATAAAGAGTTCTCTTTAAAGATATATGAAAAATCTTCAAACAATATTTGATCATTAAAACTTTTTGTTAGATTATTAACTTCTAATATCATTCTTCTTTTAATTCCTCGTAAATCTTTCTAGTCTTAATAATCCTTAAAGGAATATAAGCTACAATTAAGTCAAAAAGTAGCATCATTAAGCTAAATAATAAGATTGTTAGTGGATCAGCTTTTATAAATGAACTTGTAATAAAAAATTTGCTTAATGTTAAATTGATAATTGAAATACTTAATAAAGAAAACAAAATTCCTAAGAAAATTCCTAAAGAAGAATACGCAGTTTGTTCAAATACATAAATTTGGAAAATGCTATTTTTAGAAGCTCCTAGTGAAGACAAAATCGCCGATTCTTTCCTGTGCAAAATTGATGATGAATATGCTAAAAATCCACATATAAACAAGGAAACTACAAGTGCGACAAAAATTAAAATATTTAAGACCGTAAAAATTGATTTTGATAATGTTATAAATGAACTAGTCATCGTATAACCAAAGTTTTCTAAATGAATTTTGTCTTCTTCGCCTAATTTTTCAATTAATCCATAAGCATAATTTTTGCTATTTTCATCAAGTGCAAAAATATAATAAGAAAAATCGCTTAGCTCATCAGTCTCTTTACATTCTTCTAAAAGATTATAAAAACTAGTAAACTCTCCCCTGTCTTCACTTGAATTAATCGCATCAGTTTCTTTTAAAATCCTTTCAATATATGAACTTGAATAATAAAGAGTTGGTTCATTCATATACGAAAATTCTTCTTGAACTTTTGTTATATTAACATTAATTTCTTTATCAAATGTGTCAACAATCGTCTTATTTGAAAATTCACTAAAATAAGTTAAATCCTTTTTCAGCTTTAGTGACACAGTTATATCAAGAGGAGAAATTTTTTGCTCGTCAAAAAACTTATCATAAAAAACATTGTTGATTATTACTTCATCTTCTTTTAATTCTTTATCAAAAATTGGTTTGCACTTAAAATCTTTGAAGCTTAAAGATGAATTTATAAGCTGAACATCTCCACTAAAAAAATAATCATATGAATAATTTATTAAAAATGATTTTCCATCAATAAGGTTATAAACATCATTATATTGAGGCCTCTTGTTTTTAATTAAACTTAATGGTGAATCTTCAATTTCTTCATAACTTACTTCACTCACTTTAAAAGACGACTTATTAACATAAGTATCAATTAAAGTTGCCTTTGATGATGAAATTGATAAATTGAAAAAAGTTGATAAAAGTAGCAAAACAAAAGAAAACGCTGCAGAAATCGTACTAATTAGATTTCTTTTTTTATTTTTATTCATATTTTTGCGTGCCATTTCAAAAATGAATTTACCGTTTTTCTTCTTTTTAATTGGTTTTCTTTCGACTTCTTTATTTTCTTTTCTAGGTACCCGTTTCCCTACAAGATTTCCATTATCAAGCTTTATAAATCCTGTCTTATATTTCTTTATATATCGCATATTGTGAGTAACAACTATAACAAGCATCTCTTTAGAAAGAGAAATTAAATCA
>Ga0247608_10001324_pt1 | contig 34785 bp, 50 predicted proteins | sample 176DNAGHGlowgp2_FD_193490 | JGI IMG/M metagenome (GOLD analysis project Ga0247608, IMG submission 193490) | Sheep rumen microbial communities from Palmerston North, Manawatu-Wanganui, New Zealand - 1766 DNA GHGlow gp2 | ecosystem: Host-associated > Mammals > Digestive system > Stomach > Rumen ...
CGACTACGGCGCCGACTACGGCTACGGCAGCGGCGTCGGCGACGGCGACGGCTACGGCGACGGCTCCGGCGACGGCTCCGGCTACGGCTCCGGCTACGGCTCCGGCTCCGGCTACGGCTACGGCTACGGCTCCGGCTCCGGCTACGGCTACGGCTACGGCTACGGCTCCGGCTTGAACATCCTCGACGGAAAGGCCGTGCATGTCATTGATGGCTTGCAGACCATCATCGAGAGCGTCCACGGCACATACGCCCGCGGCTGGATTCTCCAGAAGGACCTCACTCTTGGGCCATGCTACATTGCTAAGGTGGGCAACTACTTTGCACACGGCAAAACGCTCAGGAAGGCCCAGGCGGATGCTCAAGCCAAGTATGAGAAGAACATGCCGCTGGCAGAGCGCCTTTCCGCCTTCAAACAACAGTACCCGACGCTCGACACCGAGGCGACGGCGGAAGACCTCTACCGCTGGCACGGAGTCCTGACAGGCTCCTGCCGCATGGGCCGTGACTCCTTCTGCAGGGAACATGGCATCACGATGGCCGACACCATGACGGTGCGCAGGTTTATCGACTTAACAAAAGACGCCTATGGCGGGGATGCCATCAGACAGCTGGCAAAACAATATCAATGAGGATAGTTCGGCTATGAGGAAAATAATGTTCAAAGACAAGTACGGCCTCACGAAGGCCGTGTTGGAGGGGCGGAAGACGATGACGAGGAGGATAGTACCGGAGTGTAGATCACTTGAGACCCTAATATTGACGGCCGTTGCACTTGTAGCGATTGTCGCTTGGATGGCCGCCATCTGCATAACGTACGAACATGGCCACGTGAGTCTATTCTGCATATTGTTCGTCGGGCCGTTCGCCGTAGGTGGCATTATCGCCGCCGCAAGACTTATATACGCCATAATAAGAGAAAAACTATGAATCGAAAAGAAGCAATCGAAAGAATTAAGTACTGCATAGGGAAACAAGCGTGGGCTTTGGATGAAATTGACACGGAAGCCCTGTATGAAGTAATCCCCGAACTGCGCGAGAGCGAGGACGAGAGGATAAGGAAGATAATTTACAACTGCGTATATGAGTGCTGTGTTACTGGCTATCTTTTGAAAGATGATAGAGATAGTGTTGTCGCTTGGCTCCAAAAGCGAGAAGGGCAGAAGCCTTTGAAAGTAGGAGAAAACGCCTACTTTGACCCAAACACAGATATGTGGTTTATTAAAAAAGAGCAGAAATCAGCAGAGTGGGATGAAATCCAATCAGAATTCAAAAACATCAATGAAGCATTTGAAGATGGGAAAAAGGAAGTGGTTGATAATCCAGAAAAATATGGCCTATGCAAGCCCACAGAGTGGAGCGAGGAAGACGAGAAGGTGCTGAATAGCATTATAGCATATATTGAAACTGGTAATATCTACGCAACATCAAAAGTTAATATGAAAGTCTGGCTCAAGTCCCTCCGTCCCCAGTCGAAGCAAGAGTGGGACGAATTTGATGAGGACTGCTTGAAGCGAGCGATTTGGTATGTAGAAAATCCGGCTCCATCGGTAGTGAAAGACACTAATCTTGTCCTATGGCTCAAATCCCTTCCAGGAAGATTCAACCTTCAGCCGAAGCAAGAGTGGAGCGAGGAAGATGAGAATATGGTTAAAATGATTCTCGGAGATTTAGAATGGGAAAGAAGAAACACAACAGTAGATAAAGATATACGGCTTTATGATGAGAAAATTGCTTGGCTCAAATCTCTCCGTCCCCAGCCTCATTGGAAGCCCAGCGAGGAGCAGAAAGACGGTTTATTCCACGCTTGTAATCGAATGACTGGAGATTATTATCACAATGCTCTTGTGTCACTCTATGAAGACCTCAAGAAGTTGATGGAGGAATAGCAATGAACGAACAAGTAAAAGCAATCCGCGACGAGGTAGAACGGCTGCGCGATAAACACGAAAAGGCGGCACGCGCCTGTTCTGGACTGAATGTCGTAGCGATGACGCACGGCGGTGCGCAGAAAGTATGCGACGAAATTCTCACCATCATCGACACCCTTGGGGGTGGAGACAACATAAAAAGAGATATGGACAAGAAAGGTGCTCTATGCTGGAACCGAGTAAAGTGGCCTGTAACGATAGTGGCAGACCGCTATAATGGCCTATATAGCCGAGGCGAATGGCTCGCCTTTCCCTGCCAGCCTCAGGACATACCTGCAGCAGTCTTTGGGGAAGACAATGAATGCGATGAGTTCTGGAAAAACTACGAGGAGCCCGTTGGCAAAGGAACCTATGCTGACGATGCCCTCGAAGAACTGATATACTTGATGAAAATGCTTAATAAGAATTGATTATGAAAACAAGAGATGTGATCATTGGAGGTTTTAGCCTCTTATTACTATTGGCGATAATCGCCGGACTACTCATTGGTGGACCTCGTTACCGTGTTTGGGCCGAGGGCAAGAAAGGTGAGGCTGAATTTATGAGGGCGGAGCAAAACCGAAGAATAAAGGTAGAGGAAGCTAAGGCTAACCTCGAGGCTGAAAAACTCAATGCTCAGGCAGAGATTGAAAGGGCGAAGGGCGCAGCCGAAGCCATCGCCATCGAAAACGGAAGCCTGACACCGACATACATTCAGTATTTGTGGGTAAGGCAGCAGAACGCGAACACCAATAATCGCATTATCTACATACCGACGGAGGCTGGATTGCCAATACTTGAAGCAAAGAATGAATGACCTATGGAAATAGAAGGCATCCTTACTGGCATGATAAATTGCAAAGAGCCTATAACTGAAAGGCCGCTCCATTATCTCACAGTGGCCGTTCCGTGTTTTCAGGACGACTATCACCAAGTCGGCTACACATCATTCGACATACCCATTATTAGCGGCGAAATTCTGGCGGATCTACGACTCGGAGATAAAGTGAAAATAACGATTGAACCAATCAGATAATGACTATGGCTACCAAGAAACCCACAACAAAGAAGGCTCCGGCAAAGAAGCCGCAGCCTGTCAAGGATGACCGCATCCTTGTGGTCATTCCGTACCTCGCAAAGGCCGCTCAGGGCCGCGAAATTGCATACGCCGTCGAAGGATGGCGCAGGCACTTCAAGGAGCCGCACCACATCGTCATCGTCGGCGATGATCCGGGAATCCAGGGAGATGACATCACCTTCCTGCCCTGCCCCCGGGTTGAGGCAATCAAGGGGCAGTACCAGTGCCATATCGACCACGTAAAAAAGTTCCGCAAAGTGCGTGAGGCCTTCCCTGACAGCAAGGGTTTTATCTACAGCTGCGACGACATCTATGCAGTCAACGACTTCACCTTGGTTGAGGTGATGTTTCCGAAGATCACCGAGGACGTGATGACTTGCAGCCCGGACCACCCCAATGCCTGGCGGCGGGATCTCTACAAGACACTCGAGCTGTGCAAGAAAAACGGACTGCCCCTGCGAAACTGGGTCTGCCACCTTCCCGTCTGGTATGAATGGGACAAGTTGCTTGCCATCTATGACAAGTACGATTGCGACCATATCAGCTATGTCATCGAGAACATCTACTTCAACACCTACGAGGCCACAAGGGTGCCTCTGATGATCAACATCAGGCACGACAACCTTCGCTGTGCTGTCTATCGGGCCAATCCGGACTGGACGATCGTAGAGGCTGCTTTTAACAACAAGATCTGGATCAACAACAGCATTGAGGGATGGACCCCTCAACTTGATAAAAAGCTATCCGAATACTATGAAATTTAGGAGACAAGAACTGATGGATAAACGATGAAGGCCAACGTTAACGACAGGGTGCTTTATAACGGCGAATCGCACATAGTGCTCAGGGTGCATATTGCCTATGAGCTGGACGGCATCTGCATCCCTGTCGACGAGGATGACATTACACTGGTGCAGACGCTGTCGGACGATGTCGTTTTGGAAGAAGTGACAAAGGCATTCGGCCTAACCGTCGGCGAGCTCCGGCAGAGAAACCGCACAAGTAAGCTCACCGCTATACGATATGCTATATACTATCACCTTCACAACCGCGAGGGTTGGAGTTATCGAAGGATTGGAAAGGCCATCCGTAGAACACATACGGCCTGCTTTGCAGGGAGTCGTCGCTTCCAAGAATTGCTCGAAATAAATGACCGCGAGGCCATTACTCTCAATGCAAGACTCTCCAGCTTATGAGACACCTTGAAGCACACTTGCAGCAGGCCTGCGTACTCTGGTTCAACTTGCAGCACCCACAGCTATACGGGCTGTTATACAGTTCGCTCAACGGCATGCGGACGACGCCCACGCAGGCGCGGACAGCAAAGGCCGAGGGCATGATCGCCGGTGTCGCCGACCTTACACTCTCGGTGGCTCGGCACGGATATCACGGGCTGTTCATAGAGCTCAAGAATGGCAGTCGCGGGAAGCAGAGCGAGGCCCAGAAGGAATGGCAGAAGAAGGTCGAAGCACAGGGCTATCGGTACGTTGTCGTGCGTGACTTCAATACCTTCCGCAGGGCTATCGAGAGCTATCTGAATGATGTTACACAACAGAAACTATCGTTATAAGTCATGGAAATTACAAGATTACCTCTCAATAAATTAGAGCAAAACACGGGACAGCTGCCAGGACTGCCCAGCAATCCTCGCACCTGGACGCAGACAGAGATAGACCGCATCGCCAAGAGCCTCAAAGAAACCCCGGAGCTGTTTGAGATGCGGCCAGTGATTGTCGTCAAGCATAAGTCCAAGTACATTATACTGGCGGGCAACCTGCGGTATGCAGGAGCCAAGCAAAACGGCGACAAAGATGTTCCCTGCGTAATCGTCCCATCAGACTTCTCAACTGATAAGATGAAGGAGATCGTTATCAAGGATAACGGCAGCTTCGGATCCTGGGACTTTTCTGCTCTTACAAACGACTGGGGTGATAACTCGCTGGAGGATTGGGGGGTTCCTGCGTTTGATATTCCGTCTGTGGGTGAAACAAATGGAGCGGAAGACGACGTCGAGCGCAAGCGTCGGGAGTTCGAGGAGCGCATGAAGGCGGGCGAGATCAGCGAAGAAGATGAGGAGTATCAGGCCTTCCTGGATAAGTTCAAGCTCAAGAAGACTACCGACGACTGCTACACGCCTGCCGTGGTTTATGATGCCGTAGCCAAGTGGGTGGCCGACACTTACCAGCTCGATCAGGCGAAGTTCGTGCGCCCGTTTTATCCTGGAGGGGACTACCAAAGCGAGAAGTATGAGCGGGGAGCCGTGGTCGTTGATAATCCCCCGTTTTCTATCCTCGCCGAGATACTGAACTTCTACAAAGAAAAACAGATCTCGTTTTTCCTTTTTGCGCCTACGTTGACGCTGTTTTCTTCTTCTTCTTCGTCTCTGTCTTCTTCGGCTCTGCCCTGCGGCGTAGCGATAACCTACGAGAACGGGGCGAGCGTAAACACCTCATTCCTGACAAACTTGGAGCCGAAGGACGTGCGCCTGCGCTCCGTCCCTTCCTTGTATCAGGCAGTGAAGGTTGCCAACGATATAAACCTCAAAGAACTGAGAAAGGAGCTGCCCAAGTACAGCTATGACCATCACGTCATCACTGCACCCTTCGTCGGCGCTCTGTCGCGGCTCGGTATCGACTTCGTTGTGCCCGTCAATGAGAGCGAGTCCATATCGCAACTGGACGCGCAGAAGGCATCAGGCAAGGCGATCTACGGCAAAGGGTATCTCGTTTCGGAGAGAGTATTTGCAGAACGCGAGAAGGCAGAACGCGAGAAGGCAGAACGCGAGAAGGCAGAACGCGAGAAGGCAGAACGCGAGAAGGCAGAACGCGAGAAGGCAGAACGGTGGGAGCTTAGCGAGAGAGAGAGAGAGAGAGTCCTGGCGTTATCGCAACATTAGAAACGACCAGAGAAACAACATACATACAAGCAGCCCGAGCCACAGGAATACATGTATATGGCATAGACAAAAGACACGATGGCGAATAACAAACTATACTCGGTGCTTGAGCGGCACAATGACGGAGCCTGGTGGTATCACTGCCGCACTTTTTCAAGCAGAAAAGAAGCAGAGGAGTATCTTAAAGATTGGATACCCTGGGACGAGACCAGGCCGAAAAGGGTATTTGAGCACACGAAGCCTCTGCCGCAGCAGTCTTGCTGCACCCACAACTTCCTGACATTTGAGTTTGGAGGAGCAATACTCTGGAGAGAAAAATAATGGCAACGAGACCGAAGAAACAACATACATACAAGCAGCCCGAGCCGCAAGGGTTCCTGGCTCCTGACTACCGCAGCCGGCCCGAGTACCACACTGCCCGCTGGCAGCGTCTGCGTAAGAGGTTCCTCGAACAACCCCAGCACATCTACTGCGTCCGTTGCAAGGCGCAAGGAAGATACTCGCTGGCCAAGGTTGTCGACCACATCGTCCCTGCTGAATTGTGTGAAGACTTCTGGGACGAAAGCAACCTGCAGCCGCTCTGCGAAAGGTGCAACCGAGTCAAGGGCGCGGAAGACCGGAAGCTGATCCAGAACCGCCACCAAGGGGTAGGGGGTCAAAATCTCTACGGCCAACCTCTCCAAGACCAATCCCCCGCCCTCGAAGACACACAGCCAAAATTCTCAAATTTCCCAAAAACCGACAAAAATGGGTAGACCGAAACAGCCGCAGCAGCTGCTTGAATTGAAGGGCACGGCGAGGAAAACACGCCGCCGAATCGAAGCTATGGTCGGAATGAAGATCACGAACTTCGACCAGGTGGCTGCGCTCTGTGACTATACCCATCTGACCGATCAGGGGCAGCGCATATTTATCCGGCAATGCACCTTCTTGATCGGGATGAATGCGCTCCAGGCGCAGGATCTACAGCTGCTGCTGATATATGCTCAGAACTATGACATCGCGTTGAGGTGTATGGAAGAAATCAACAGCGGAAAGGCGTGGTTCACACTCACCAAGAATAAGCGCGGGGAGATCGTCGCAATTCACGAATTTCCATATCTACGTCTATTCCGCAAAGCCTGCACAATTGTCAACTCAATCGGGGGCAAGTTCGGGTTCTCACCCGCAGACCGCATCCGTATGGCGGAGCCTGCAGCCCAGAAAGAGAAGACTGACATCATGGATATATCAGCTGATGCCATTGAGATATGAAACTTGATTACAGACAACGGATAGCCGACTATATCGATGCGGTGCAGACGGGCCGAAGGGTTGCCGGGCACTATGAGGTGGCGGCAGTGGAGAGGCAGCTGCGTGACTTGCGGCGCCAGCGCACCGATGACTTCCCCTATTACTGGGATGAAGCAGAGGCTATCCGTCGCTGTAACTTTTTCGCCAAGCTCCGCCACTGCAAAGGTGAATACGCAGGGAGGCCCATCATCCTCGAGGGCTGGCAGGCGTTCATAGTGGCCGTCATCTTCGGCTGGAAGCGCGTCGATAACAACTACAGGCGTTTTCTCCGTGCGGACGTCGAGACGGCCCGCAAGAATGGCAAGACCACCCTCGCCTCCGGCATCGGCATCGAAATGATGTCGCAGGTAGAAAACGAGCCAGGTGCGGAGGTCTATGCCGCTGCCGTGGACCGCAATCAGGCCAAGCTCTGCTGGGACGGCGCGAAGCAGATCATTCAGAGCTCCACCGCACTGTCGGAGATCTTCAAATGTTACCAGTTCAGCATCGTTGATATGAGGATGGCTTCATCCTTCAAGCCCCTGAGCAAGGACACGAAAAACAAGGATGGTCTCAATCCCTCCTGCGGCATCTGCGACGAGCGTCACGCCTGGAAAAGTAACGACATCTATGAGCTGCTTCGTACCGGCATGGGCTCGCGCAGACAGCCTCTGCTGTTCAGCATTACCACTGCCGGCTTAGATAAGAGCCTTCCGTATTTCGATGATTTGCAAAGGATGAAGGCTATCCTGGACGGCAACATCAGAGACGATCAGCAGTTCGTCATGATCTTTGAGCCGGACAAGGACGATGATTGGAAGGACGAGCGCACTTGGTATAAGGCAAATCCCAACCTGGGTGTGTCTTTCAGCATCGACTATCTCCGCAGCGAGTTTGAGGATGCAGTCCGCAAAGGTGGAGTCCGCGAGGTGCATTTCAAGACAAAAAACCTCAATATGTGGGTCGATGCTCCGGAGGTGTGGATTAACGAGGACAAAGTCAAGGCCTGCAACTACGGAACCGATGATGCGGCCCTGCTCGGTCAGGAGTGCTATGGCGGTCTCGACTTTGCGTCCCATGTCGATATAATTGCGTTTGAACTCTACTTCCCCACCTTGCCGCATAAGCCTGTCAAGAGTTACTACTGGATACCGGAGGCAAAGGTGGAGCAGGGCACAGATCTCGTGGATTATCGTGCCTGGAAAGAACAGGGCTGGATCAAGACCACTGAGGGAGAGGTGATAGACATTGACTATCTTGTCGCCGACATTCTGGCGATCTGCAAACAGTACAACGTCAAGAACATTGCCTTTGACCCTTACAAGGCGTATCACGGCCTCATTCAGGGTCTACAGGCGGGAGGTCTCGACAGCATCCTTTCCGAATTTTCGCAGGGCATCAAGAATATGAGCGAGCCTACTAAGGAGCTTGAACGCCTCGTCACGGCTGGCGAGATAGATCTGATGGGCAACCCGATACTGCAATGGATGTTCCGCAATGTTACTCCTTACTACGACCCGAACGATAATATCAAGTTGTTTAAGGGGAAGGCCAGGAACAAGATAGACGGTGTCATCGCCCTCGTCAACGCCGTCGGCGGCTATATGGCCGAAATGGTCAATCACAAACCGATATATCAGACGCACACGTTACGGATACTGCCATGAAGATACCCGATGCCATCGAACTTGTGACTTTTAGAGGATTCACCGAAGCCTTCTGGCGGATCTACGGGGAAGGCGGAAAGTGCCAGGAGGAGGTTTACCTGATGCTCGACCAGATTTATTTTGATTACTTCGGGGAGCATCGTTTTTCGACTTTCGATGCTTATCGAAAATACAGGGACAGACAACTGAAAAAAAAGAGGCAGAAATAACTGCCTCTTATTTGTCTGCGCTGATATAGCTCTGCACCAGCTCGTCGACTGCTTCGCCCAGACCTACCCCCTGTCGGGTTGCGATAAAAGTTGAGGGCTCGATCATTTAATTGGCGTCAATAAAATGATAAAAGGACAAATGTCCGCTCCCCAACGAGGTGTGCTGCTCAAATTTGATACGAGCAACACATCTATATGGGACTTTTTGACATTTTCAGAAGAAAGAAACCGGATCAAAGGGCCGTACTCCACGGAACGGAGGAGTCATACAGGCGCTTCCGTGAGCCGCTGTCCGACTTTGGACTGACCGTCAGCAACGATGCAGCCCTCAAGATGACTGCCTACTATGCCGGAATCCGTCTGATCTCAGAAAATATAGCTGCACTCCCCAAGCGCATCTATCGCAACGAGAAAAACGGAGACCTCTCCCCCGTCGACAATGCAGTGAGCCGGGCCGTCGGTGTCCGTCCCAACGCTTATACAAATTCCTTCGACTTCTGGTTCACGATGGTGGCCTGGCTCCTTAACCGGGGCAACGCCTACGCCCTGATCCGGTGGGACCAGGAAACCGGAGAGGTAGAGCTGCACCAAGTCTTCCCGGACTACGTTACTCCAGTCATTGTCAAAGGTCACAAGTGGTTTCATGTGGCACTGCCGACAACCGACAGCCGCACGTTTCTCAATGGCGACTATCCGGACTATCGGATGCTGCACTTTATGCAGTTCACGATGGACGGCGTCTCGGGGCTCAACCCGGTCCTCTACAATGCCATCGCCCTGAGCAAGGGCGCGGCAATGGAGCGTTTTATTGCAAGATTCTTCAAGGCCGGCGGCGACAAGCGGGCCGTGCTGGAGATGGACGGTCAGATGGGCGATGAAGCTTACAATAAATTCCTGGCCCGCTACAACGAAACCGGCTCCGGGGGCACACCCCTCCTGGAATACGGCATCAAGTTCAAGCAGGTCAACGTAGATCCCGTAACAGCAGCCCTCATCGAAAGCGAGACATTTAGTATCGACGATATAGCGCGGATGCTCAACATCCCTCCCCACATGTTGGCGGAGCTCACACACGCCACCTTCAGCAACATCGAGCATCAGACAATCCAGTTCGTGCAGTACACCCTTCGTCCGCTGGTCAAGCGCATGGAGGTCGAGCTGGAGGGTAAGATGTTCTACTTCCCCGGACACAGCGTCAAGTTCGTTCTGGAAGGCCTCCTGCGAGGCGACACTCAGGCGCGGTCGCAGTTCTATCACGGTGCAATCCTCGACGGCTGGATGAGCCGGAACGAGGTCCGCAAGATGGAGGGTCTCCCGAAGGCGGAAGGACTTGACGATTACCTCTACCCCACCAACGAGATGAAGGTAGGAGATGAACCGAATAACACACAATCACAGCAATGAACGAGATATACACAAGGGTGTCGAAGGCCGGCACCAAGAGCGGAGAGCGCAAGATGACATTCGTGGCCAGCGATGCCACGAAGGACAGCTACGGTACCGTGCTGATGCCGTCAGGCTGGGATCTCGACCGTTTCAACAAGAATCCCGTCATCGGGTATCAGCACGCGCTGCAGTATTCCGGTGATCCGGACAATGTCGTCGGCAAGGGCCGCGCATACATCGAGGATGACAAGCTGATGGTAGACGTCGAGTTTGAGCCAGCCGGAATGAACGAAAAGGCCGACAAGGTCTGGAAGAAACTTGAGTTCGGCACACTCAACGCCGTAAGCGTAGGATTCGTGCCCAGGGAAGGCCGATGGGGTGTCGGCGATGAGGCTCCGGGCAAAGCCAACGAGACCTACTACTATACACGGATGGAGCTGCTGGAGATCTCGGTGGTCGCCATACCCGCCAACCCGAATGCGCTGAAGAACGAAGCCGATCCCGAGACGGACCGACTCAGTGTTCTGCGTAAGGCTGCTCTCGAGGCCGAAGAGGATAGGAACAAAGCCAAAGATCTGGGTCACGACCCGGCCCCCTCCAACAGCTACGACCGTGACATCGCAATAGCAGAGGCGGAGTTGCTGCTTCTTGAAACAGAAAATTAACCAAAACCAATACACAACTACATCACATGAGAACAATTGTACAGATTCTCACAGACCTCAGAGCCAATGTAGAGGCTATGAAGTCTTGTGCCACCACTGACACCGACGGCATGGCCGCTCTGATGGCAAAGGACAAGGCACTGAAAGAAGAACTCGCCGCTGCACGCGCAGCCGAGGAAGCTGAACGCCTGCTTGTAGCGCAGGAAGTACGGAAAGAGGCTAAGAAGGGCAACCGCTTCAGCCTTGCAAGATTTATCGCAGGAGTTGCCGACCGCCATCTCGAAGGTCTCGAGGCCGAGGTTGCCGAGGCCGGTGCCGCAGAGTACCGCCGCATCGGTCTCAGCCAGAAGGGTAAGGTCATCCCGTCAGCACTGCTCAGGGACGTTCACGGCCAGAACTTCGCCGATGATGATGAGGGTGGATACCTCGGAATCACAACCCTCCGTTATATCGAGGACGTGAAGGAAAGGCTTGTCGTCGCCGGTATGGGCGCTACCGTCCTTCCCGGTCTTGTCGGCCAGGTAAGCCTTCCCTCAATGGGCAGCGTTACTGCCACCTTCCTGGACGAAGGAGTCGCTTCGCAGACGAAAGTCGCTGATGTGGCAAACGTGGTCCTCACCCCGCGTGGCATTCGTGCCAGCATGGTAACGACACGTGACCTCCTCAAGCAGACAACCGTTGCCGTCGACCGCATCCTTGAACAGCGCCTTGCAGATGCAGCCGCTGCTTGCCTCGACAAGGAAGCTCTTGCAGCCATCGTTACTGCCGCGACAGCTGCCGGCAGCTCTGTCACCTGGGCAAACATAGTGGCGATGGAAACCGCCATCAATGCCGCCAACGCGAACCGTGGCAGCATGGGCTATGTCTTCACCGCCAACACCTGGGGCGCAGCCAAGACCACCCTCAAGAGCGCGGGAGTTGGCGGCTACCTCCTTGACATCGACGGAAAGGTCAACGGATACAAAGCTGATTTCAGCAACCAGCTGGCCAGCGCCGATGCAATCTTCGGAAACTTCCAGGATCTCTATATCGGTCAGTGGGGCGGCATCGACTTCGTCGTAGATGAGGTCACCCTCGGCGACACCGGCGAGATCAAGGTCCTCCTGTTCAACTACGCCGACGCGAAAGTTGCCTTTGCCAAGAGCTTCAGCAAGATTGCAGCATCTGGCTCAGGCAGCGGCGACGGGCAGAGCGCTTAACCTACCCCACGATGGCTGAAACTATTAAGACAGACGAGACCGAACTGCTCCAGCTCCTGGGGTATTTCCGGAAACATCTGCGGCTGACAACCTCTGATGCGGACGCCGACTTGAGGGCGAAACTCCTGTCGGCGCTCACATCCGTGGGGCGCGATGTCAACCGCATCCTTGTGGGCAGCACTGTGACGGTGACGGCTATGGCCGACAGCTTCGGCGGGCAGATCAAAATGACGCTCCGCGGACCCGTCCGTGAGGTGCAGTCTGTGTCTGTCGATGGAGTGGCCCTCGTGGAAGGTGAAGGATATTTCGTTCAGGGCAACAGGCTCAGGATCATCGGCGACTTCCGCGATGCTTTCATCGAGGTAATCTACAAGGCGGGGATAGAGCAACTGGCCGACACTGTGCCGGATATGTGGGAGGCGGTATGTCTGCGAGGCGCAGGTTCATACGCCAACCCGCTTGACTCGATACAGGAGAGGCTGCGTGCATCTGACATCCTCATCCGGTCATATCGCTATACCGACTGGCAATCATGACGACCAATGCCGACATAGGAGCAATGGACACGCTCGTGACGCTGCAGTCGTGCGTCATCGTCCGCAATAACCAGGGGGCCAAGGTGGATCACTTCACCGACTTCCGCAAAGTGTGGGCGAAGGTGGACCACAGCGTCGACGAGCAGGTGGCCTTTGACAATCTCGAGGCAGGGCACGTCATATACCTGACGATATACAAGGTGCCGGAGCTGACGACACGCTGGAGAGTGATCATCGACGACGCTCCCTGGCAGATCACGGCGATAGACACTCTCGACAGGCTTTCGCCCATCTGCAGACTCACCGTTCAAGCCATATCGAAATGAGTGCGACGATGACGATAGAAGGAATGTCGGACTGCCTGCGCTGGTGCGACAAGGCTCCGGAGGACATGGTGAAACTTGCCAAGAAAGCGATGCGCGAAGGAGGCAAGGCCGTCACCAAAGGTATGAGGCCGAAGATTGACGCACGATGGCGGAAGCTTATCAAGTACAAGGTCACCGGAGGACGAAACGACAAGGACCTGAACTGCGGCATCGGCCTGTTCAACGCCCACCAGCAGCAGGGCAAGCAGCCGGCAGGCTCCCCGGTCGACGACTGGTTTAAGGCTTACTGGAAGAACTACGGGACACTGACAAGGCGAGATCCGAACCATCGCTTCGACAAGCCCATCAAGCACGCAGGTACCGCCGCGGCCAGCCGCAGGCGGAACAATGTAGGCCAGCCGCATGAAAACTTCTTTGAAGGTGCGCTTGAAGGCTATGAGGATGCCTTTTTCAACGCATTTGCCAGGACGATCGCAGAAAACATCGAAGACTGTTATGATAGATAGCGAGCTCATAGGTGATGCATTTGTGGATGCCGTCAAAGATATCGCCCCCTGCTTCCTTGCGGAGGCTGAGGCCGACGATTATCCCTTCATCGTCTACAATCAGACGATAGTCCCGCTAATGGGCAAGGATGGTGTCTGCGGCCTTGAGTCAAGCTTCGTGGCAACGATAGTATCCAACGATTTTGAGGAGGCGGAAGACATCGCAGGCGCTGTTGCCGCAGCAATGCGGACCGCAGAAAGCATGCAGCCGTATGCCGTCTACCCGAACACCATTAACCGCGATTGCACAAATAAGGTCTGGGAGATTGAACTAACCTGGACGATAAGACAACACAACTAACGAATAACACATACTACTATGCTTGAAGGATACAATGTAGCATTTCGCATCAACGGCAAGACCGTAGTGGGACGCACATCTGACGATCTCACTATCGCTGCCAGAACCGTTGACAGCATCACTAAGGATGATCAGGGAGAAAGCCAGGAGTCCGTCACCGGGCATGATGTCACTTTCTCCGCAGCAGGAATGATGGCCGTCGGCAATTCTGAAACGGGCAAGCTCGATCGAGATGACATGATGGAGCAGGCCCTGAAGAAAGGGTCTGCCGCCGTCATCCCGGTGACATACGCGGCAGCTGGCGGCGACACGTACCAGGGCAACTCCATCATGACTCAATATCGCGAAAGCACGAATGCCACCGACATCGGCACCTGGAGCGCAGATTTCAAAATTCAGGGCGAGTTTGCCAAAGTCAACACTAATCCGTAGCAGATGGACCAGGTAAGAGATAAGCTCAGGATCGGCGGCGCTGAATATAGCGTCGCTTGCAACATGAACGCCCTTATGGGGTTTCTGGAGGATCGCGGGACTGATGACTTCGGGGCACTTACTGATCTTACAAAGCTCAAACCCACGGATATGCTGCCGCTGATTGCGGCGTGTGTCCGCGAGGGCGAGAGGATTGAAGGCAGGCAGTGCAGTCTCTCGGCAAAGGACATAGGCGAGGTCGCGGACTTCCGCGCCCTCACAGACTTTATGGAGATCTTCGGCAGGAGCATGGCACCGGCAGTCACGGTAGAAAAAAAATAGCGGCCACTGGAGGAACGGTCCCGACCTTCAGGATAGGCGACATCAGGGGCAAGGCTCTCGGCCTGCTGCACATCAGCCGCAACGACTTCGGGCTGATGACCGTGGGCGAATACTGGGAGGCGTGGAAAGCCTATCAGGATGAGAAGCTGGCGGACCGCAGACATATGGGCGAGCTGGCGCGAGGTATGGCGGCACGCATCCTCAATCCCTTCTGCAAGGGGTCCATCAAGGACGTGCAACGCTTCTGGCCAATGCCCTGGGACGAGGGGGGGGCGAATGATGCTGAGACGCGCCGCATCAACAGCCTTCCAGAAGAAGAAAGACAACTACTGGCGCGGCAGTTCCTCGAAAGGATAGGTTTCAACTATGGCCAGCAAGACTCCGAATCTGAAAGTTAACGTCAACAGCGACACCTCCGGTTTTACAAAGGGGATGGCGTCTGCGAAGAAAGAGCTCAACGCTTTTGAGAAGACAAGCAACGACGCCCTCGGCAAGATAGCCGGGGCGCTTGGCATAAATACGGACCAGGTACAGAAACTGCAGGAGGCCTTCGCCGGTGCCGGTCGTAAGATATCGCAGATGGGCGGCGAGGGCAACAAGGCCTTGGGGCAGATCGTGGCATCAGCCGGCAAGGCGGCGACAGCCATCGGAGCCATCGGCATCGGAGCTGCCGTCACTGCCTTCAAACTTCTCAACGAGGAGGCCACAGCCTTCAAGAACACCGTAGAGGGCGCGAACATCGAACTGCAGACGCAGGCCTACCTCGATACATATCGGCAGTTCATGCACGATTACAAGTCGGAGACCGGCAAGACCCTTGCCGAAACCGAGGCCAGCTTCAAGAAGTGGTGGGGCAGGACGTGGCAGAATATCAAGACATTTGGCGTAATCGCCCTCACCCAGCCTCAGTTCGCAGGCACGAATACCCTCGCAGCGACCTTCTCGGCCGCAGCGGACGAGACACACAGGATAGCCCAGGAGGCGGAGTCAGCGGCAACCAATGCAGAAAACGCGGCAGGCGTCCTCTATGACCTTCAGCGCAAGCAAAGCGACAGCGCAAGGCGGTGGGCCGAGACGGAGCGTCAGATAGCCGAATTGAGACGCATCGCAAGCGACCAGGAAGAGAGCTCCCTGACAAGGGCCAACGCCATTGCCAGGGCAAAGGAGCTCACCAATAAGCTCTACGCCGAGCAGTACGACATCGCGCTGATGATCTCCAATATAACGGACCTCATCAGCGCCCAGGCCGGTGACTCTATCGCGGATGCGGATGCTGCCAATAAAGCCGAGGCGGATGCCCTTGCCATAGAGCAGAAGCGTGTTGAATCACTCCGCACCCTCGACAAACTGCAGGCTACAATAACGAAGAACGCAGCAGCAGAAGCCAAGGCAAGGCAGGAGGCCGCGGAAGCCATAGCAAGGGGAGTGGAGCGTATGCAGGCGCTCGCTACGGGGCAGATAGAGCTGGCCGTCAGCGATGAAAGCAGGCAGGCTCTCCAGGGCTTTGCCACAAAGCCCGTGGAGGTTCCTGTAAGGCTCCAGACCGAGCAGGTGGAGCGACAGCTCCTTGACCTCAATGATGTCGTCCAGACCTCAATTGTGGATGCCGTCGAGGGTATATCCGAGGCATTGGGTAACCTCCTCGGGAACCTTGCCAACGGCGAAGGAGGCGTGGCCCAATTCGGCCAGGATATGCTGACGATGTTCGGAAACTTCGCCCAGAAGTTCGGAAAGGTCCTCATCGCCTTCGGCGTTGCAGTCGAAGCCGCAAAACGCTCAGCTGAAACATTCAATGGTATCGCGGCCATAGCCGCGGGTGCTGCCCTTGTCGTTGCCGGAGCAGCCGTCAAGACTATAGCGTCGAATATGGCATCCGCAATGGGTGGGGCGGCATCATCCAACAGCTATGTAGCATCGTCCAACATTGGCGGTGGAGGAGGATATTCAAACAGCACCCTCCAGGTTGAGGTCACCGGCACTCTCACGGCCAACGGCTCCCAGCTGGTGGCCGTACTCAATAATGAAAACAACCGCAAACATTATACGACATAGCTATGGCATACGCTGCACGTTTCCGCTTTCGGTGGCGGTCGAAAAATGATAATATCTATCTAATCGAGATCCTGCAGAACGGATACAACGGCAGCGTCGTGCAGCGTCCCCTGGGAGGGGCTCCGCAGCTGCGGCGCGACAAGAACGGAGCCGTCTGCGGCACGTCTCTCGAGTTCCTGGCACAAGCCCAGGAAGACGGCGAGTTCGCAGTGCTCTTCACCTCAAACCCGCAGGCCTTCCGCGTGGATCTCTACCAGAACGGCACGCTGATATGGCAGGGCTTCGTAACTCCCGAGCTCTACAGTGAGCCATATATAGCCCCACCCTACAATGTCAAGGTGACGGCTACCGACAACCTCGGGGAGTTGAAGCTGTCGGACTACACGGCACAGGGGCGCGTCAGCATCGCAACCCTGCTGTCATACTTCTTAGGCAAGACCGGACTCTCGCTGCCCGTGCATTGGCTGAACGCTATGCACCCGTCATCAGCGGCCAGCGTCACGGCGGCTGATATGGCGGCATCTACGACCGTCAACCTCGACCATATGGAAGGCGACACTTGCTATGACGTGCTTGCCAAGGTGCTCGACACCTTTCACGCCATAATCGTGCAGCACAACTGCCAATGGCTCGTCGTCCGCGAGACGGACCTTGAATACCTCCGTAACGGCAACACGATCACGGCCCCTGACGGCAGCACCTTTGCCATCGGTGACTTCGGGTCAATGGCCAGCAAGGTATGGTGGCCTGTCGGATATCTCTCGCAGACCGTGAAGCCCGCCAAGAAAGAGAAGGTCATCAAGGCTCCGAACAACTGGCTGGAGAACCTCTTGCCCAAGACTGCGACATCCGTGCAGAATGCGACCTACGAGGATGCCCAAGACGGCACAACACCCTACTACGAGCTTGTGCCGTACAGCGGAACTACGGTCCGCACATCTTCCGTGGCATTGTGGTCCTCCTTCTCGGAGTTCGTGCCGACGCACGACCTCACACTCTCGCTGACGTTGCAGACCTTCGGGGTCATCTCGGGTCATACCTACGGAAAGAAGTGCGCTGAGGTGAGGGTCTATGTCATCGGATCCGACGGCAGCAGCTACATCAACCGCTATGTCACAGCGACAGGCGAATACTCGTCGAGCGTGGCAGCGGCACTGAGCATCGACGGCACATACCGCGAAACGCCCGAGACTTTCCACATAAACGTGCCAATCAAGTCACTGATGGCATCTGCAGGCTACAACCGCATCTACCAGATACAGGTGACGCTCGTCACCGTTTCGTCGGAAGACTCAATCAGCCGGATCCGGCTGTTCGAGTGGGGGCTGAATTTGCCCGAGCTAAACAAGGGCTATCAGGTGACGTGCATCCTTGCCAACGGAGCCCGCGGAGCCGACAGCCCCGTCGAGATCGCAGTGGCAGACAACACGGAAAAGGCCCTCGAGGCGGTCTTTGTCACCAACGGCATGAAATATGACATTGCCCTGGGAGGCGCAAGCATCGCGCAGTGGGCATCCGGCAATGTGCCATCCTTACCCCTGCTTGAGTTTCTTGCCCGCGACTACTGTCTCAGCATAGCGACTCCGCGTCTCTATATGGAAGGCGTTATCAACGTTCCGGAAGGCGAGGTGCTCCCGCTGCTGTTCCGTGGTGGTGGCCTCATCTACTGGCCTGAGACCTGGAACTGGAATCTGTTAGAAGATCGGCTGCTTGATATCAAGATGCTGTCTCTTCCGGCAGCAGCGGTCCAGGTGACAAGCGTGACCCGCCAGGCGCAGGGCTCTGATGGTATGATCATCGGCGGCGAAAGCACGCCCTCTGCCGGAGGTGGTGGCGGTCAGGGCACGGTGACGAGCGTGTCCGTATCGATGCCGCCGCAGTTTGTTGTAACCGGCTCACCCATCACGTCAGAGGGCACAATAGAGATATCGCTGAAGAGTGGGTATACAATTATCACAACTGAGGCGGAGAGAAAATTCTATGCAGCTTATGAATCCGCGCACACCCATAGCAACAAGACGACGCTCGACAACATCACGTCGACGAAGGTGAGCAACTGGGATGATGCGGCGACAGCCAAGCACTCTCACAGCAACAAGAGCATCCTGGACGGCATCGACGACAACGACATCGACAAATGGGATGAGGCTTATGACAAGGCGCACACCCACGGCAACAAGAGCACGCTGGACAATATCACCTCGACGAAGGTCAGCAACTGGGATGACGCGGCGACAGCCAAGCATACCCATAGCAACAAGACGACGCTCGACAACATCACCTCGACGAAGGTCAGCAACTGGGATGACGCGGCGACAGCCAAGCATACCCATAGCAACAAGAGTTTCTTGGACGGGATCGACACGGCAGACCAGACCTTCGACGGCAATAAGACGTTTTCCAAGAACGTCACCGTCTCCCAGAAGATGTCGGCTGCGGCTCTCGTCATCCCTGGCAGCGCACCCAGCGGCTCCTACGTCTCCACCTCCGAGTGGTATATCAGCATAGACACATCAGCAATCAGCGGCAGCGTAGTATAATGGCAGGCATCCCCGGCAATAGGTATCTCGGCAAGCTCGTCTTCAAGAAGGGCTCGACGGTGAAGAACATCTACATCGCCAAGTTCTTCTTCGGCGCCAGGGCCAACGGCGGCTACTACAACACGGGCGGAGCAGCCAACATCAGCAACGCCACGACAGCAGCTGCGATACGGCAGGCCATCTGCCAGGAGTTCAGCCTGGACGAGATCGAGGCGGTATGGCAAAACGGCTACGCAAAGGGCTTCATCGGCCTCGTCAAGGACGGCGGCAGCCTCATCAACTATCACGATATGAGCAAGCACCGCGGCCACAAGCTGACTCGCAACGGCGTGACCTACTATGCCCTCAACGACGCAGGGCTTCACGTCAAGGGCTGGGGCAACATCAGTATGAACTACTGCTTCACCACGTTCATGGACGGGCTGCTCAGGTATCTCGCGCCCTTCTATGAGGGCTGCACCTACACCTTCCAATACTCGACTGACGGCACGAACTGGACTACCCACACGTCGGCATCGCGCACCATCAGCGCGAGGGGTGATGCCACGATACCCTTCGGCAACCTTTCGGGCATCTCTGAAAACACACCAGCAGGGACGCTATATACACGGCTCATCTGCACCAACGACGAGGGCACGCTGACCGTGACGAACAACATCACGATGAAGGCTGCGGCCATCTGGCAGCAGGCCACGCGCTTCTCAGGCTCCTACACTACACACATTCCCACGACGATATACAGCGGCAGCGACTCCGGCACGGGTGCTGGCTTCTATATGATGAAGGCCGACTACGATGCCATCATAGCCGCCTGCAGGTCATATACGCCCCCCGTGGAGGCAGGTCACGACTACTGGGAGAGGGGCAAGAGGATAGCGGCATCCACGGCAGGCCTCGGCACGATCAACGTGAAGCCGTCCTTGCCTGCGCTGTACAACGGCACCTCGGCATCATATACAGCAGGCTGGTACCTGCTCACCAGAGACTACGGCGTATACCTCAACAGCAGCGGCAGGGTGACGTACATCTTCTACGCATACGAGGCCGCCGGCACGAACCCCCGCATCAGGGTGACTGCATCCTTCAGCCGCACCTGGGACGAGGCCGCGAATCGCTACCAGCTCTCGGCAGTCTGCACGGCAGAGTACCTGGACGCTACGGCCACAAACCCGAACTACGACACGACGCTGACGCTCCAATGCCAATGGTCGCTCACCAACGGAGGAGCTGCCGCTGCGGGTGCATACTTCGCAGGAGGGGCGACATTCGCCACGGATACGCTGGTGGTTAAGGCTAACCCCAGCGGCACGCCTGCGGCTGCTGCCTTCTTCGGATATACCGACGAGGGAGTGACCAACATCAATGGATGCCGCATCACCGTCACGGGCAACACTTCAACGCTCCAGGCGGCTGTGATATACGCCTGATGCAACGAAATGTGGACAAATGTCCGCAACCGTACAATATATGCTTGATAACTTTTGACAAAAATTGAAATAATGGAAGATCTGAAACCCATAAGGCGGCAGACGACAACGACTCTACTTGCCACACTCACCGATAACGGAGTGAAGACTGACTGGCGCGATTTCAGCGTGATCCGTGCCTACATATATGCCCTGGATCAGCAGATGGTGTCCGGCCCCTGCTCGGTTGAGGTAGACAGCTCGGACGAGACCGTCCTTCGCTGCGTCTATGATGCCGGCAAGCCGCAATATCTCGGTCCGCAGAAACTCGTCATCTACTGCGAATATCAAGGACAGAAGAACACCTACGACAAGCTGGCGTTCCGCTATGTCGCATCAACCGACGAGACCCTCAATGACGGCACGACGATCGCCGCCGACACCACAGACGTATATATCACCGTCGAAGACGTTTCCACCTCCATTCTTTCCGGCGCTATAGCAGCAGCGCTGGATGCAGCTGAATTTGCCAACCGCACCGGCGAGGATGTCCAGGAGAGGGCGGACCAGGACCATACAAGAGCCGGGCAAGACCACACTCGCGCCGGAGAGGACCATACGCAAGCCGGGCAGGATCACACCCGAGCTGAGGAAGACCATACGCAGGCCGGGCAGGACCATACCCGAGCCGGGCAGGACCATACCCGAGCTGAGGAAGACCATACGCAGGCCGGTCAAGATCACACTCGAGCTGAGGAAGACCACACTCGCGCCGGAGAGGACCATACGCAAGCCGGGCAGGATCACACCCGAGCTGAGGACGATCATACGCAGGCCGCCAGCGACCATACGCAGGCCGCAAACGACCACACCACCGCAGCGGCGGATCACGAAAAGGTTCAGCAATATGTAATAGATGCCGTTGATGTCAGTTTAGATAACGAAGAAGGAATCCCTTCGGGAACAGGATCGATATCCGGTGGCGTACTTTCCCTTAATTTTCATAATTTGAAGGGAGCAACAGGCGCAACAGGCGCAACAGGCGCAACAGGCCCACAAGGGCCGCAGGGAAACACGGGATCGAGCGTGGACTACCCCTTTGAAATCGTCAACAACCTTACCACGAATGACGCGACAAAGGCGTTGTCGGCGGCTATGGGTAAAAAAATCTACGACGATATTCTCACCGGCCCTAAAATAACGGCGCAAGAGAACGCAGGCACGGCTTCATCGTATTGGTATAACAATAATGGCACGATAGGATATGGGGCATCGGGAATGGGATTGCACCGCGCCGATTATATCCCAGTCAATGTGGGCGACGCAGTAAGTCTTAATGTAGGCATAGGCAGCGCAACGGTAGCGGTGGCATTTTTCTGCAATGATGCAGGCACAATAATCAGCACTATCGCCAAAACGGGCGGCAATACGCAATGGTCTGGCGGTGTTCCTGCGGGAGCGACACGGATATACATCAACTACCTCACGGGCTATACTTTTACAGTGCCCTCAACAATCGCCAAAATCAATGAGGCGTTGAGTGGATTGGACGATGATTTGGAAACTCTCGACGACCAAGTCAATGGATATACCTCGACAACCACGGAGGCTGACGTTACCGCACCTTCTGGGGCTTGGGACAATAGCGACGGCGTTGTCACGGCTATATCAAACGGCGTGCTTCACCGTGTCCCCGCAATAGATTTAAGCGGAGTAAAATCATTCAGCCTTACCACTACTCTTAGTTGGTCAATGGCTGCTGCCGGCTTCCTGTGCGATGATTTCGGCAACATCATAGAAACGATAAGCAGAACTGGGGAAACCACAACGGTTACGGATAAGGCAGTCCCCGCAGGAGCGACAAAGTTATACATCAACTACGCATCGGCATTCACTTATGCAGGATATTACCCCGGCATAGAAGAAAAAATCGAGGATGAGATTGAAAACCGCCTTAGTATAGATATAGAACTTCCCATTCTTGCTCCCTCGCCTCAACTCCCCGCAAATGGCGAGACCATATCCGACATCAATGCAGAAACGATGACCTCGCAGAGCATACAATCGGCTATCGAGTCTATCATCGACAAACTGCCCACCCCCAACAAGAACTCATACCCCAACAATCCTCGTTACGGGACGGTATATGAAACCATTGGCCGCGACGCATCCAATCAGTATGACATCAAGGCTTATGTGTTTACCAAAAGAAACCGTTTTTGTTGGCGAAGCGGCGCAGCCCTGTATGCGTGGGTAAATGGCAGCACTACATATTACACCGACCATCGTTCACCGATCGTTGGCGACGCGGTGTATAATAGTTCGTCCCGTGCATCTTCGGGATATGTTGTTACGTCGTATGATTCTTCCACTCCGGCTATATCGGTAAACGGGACGGCCTACACAAGAGACGATACCAAGAATGTGGCCGCAGATGAAATCTATACCCAGTTAGAACTTGGAAGCACGACCGCGACAATATCATCATATTACAAGGACGGGAGTTGGGCGGGAACGGCCACCGTTGCTTCAGCCACGACACTCACCCTGTCGGGGAAAACATATACCCGTTATCCGTCAAGAGACTTTCACACAGGCAACAAGGCGACCATTGCTTTGTGGGCCAACGAACACGGGCCGCAGAGCGATCCAAACGATGCAAGCGTTATTCTTTACCGCCTTGTTAAAGACTTGTGCCGTGGATGCAATGACAATCCCTTCCTTACATACCTTCGAGGCTATTGCAAGGTAGTGATTATTCCTGCTGCTAATCCGTGGGGAGTGAATATATACCAATCTGGTGGGTATGGCCGCAACAATGCCAACGGCGTGAACATTAACCGCAACTTCGACACCATCGGATGGGCCGCACAATCCGACACCAATAAAGGCAGTTATGCGGGCGACCAACCCGAAACGCAGTTTATTATGAATGCCGTCTTGGATATGGAAGCAGACATCGCCATAGATGTCCATTGTCTCGGATATGTCACGCAGGCGAATGAGGGACGCTCACACTATGAGGGCGCAGTATCGGAATTGAATGGTAAGGTAGCGAGCGTGATGACTGGCTATTGCGGTCTCTCATATACCTCTTATGGAGACGCAAGCCCCTCGACATCGGCGACGGGTGCTGATTGGTTGTACTCTCTCGGCATCGCGGGCGGTCTCATAGAGATGAATTCAGGGCCGTATGCTTCGTCGTTCAATGGCAAGCAACATTCCGACGTAATAATGTTTGCAAATTACACCTTGCTGCTGAATACGTTGAGAATGTGGTATTATCAATATGACGACACCCTCGATTTATCGCGGATGAGCATCAAATAACGTCTAACACATAACACTATGAAACGCTACATACAATTTTTCGGCATTTGTGCCTACAAATAGTATGGCACAGGCAAGCGGCTGTACCACCAGCCTACGGGCCGTTACTACTCAGTAGGCAGTGGTCACGGAAGACAAGATTGCACAATTCAAAGAAGACTAAGGTGCGGCATTGAAAAAGGGGCTGTAGTAATGCCCTCGCCTGAGCCCCTGAGCCTACCAGAGTGCAGTGCTGGATGGCGACAGACCACGGGGTAAATCCCAAGGAGTGCAGTAGCGAGGGCCCGCACCATTTTATACGATTTACTTAAAAATAGCACAAATGGACTGGACGCAGATCATTACAGTATTTATCGGGACGAGCGGCGTGGCCGGAGTCCTGATTGCAATTGTGACTCTTGTCGAGCGCAAGAGTGCGCTGATGCTCGAGAATGCGCAGAAGCTCGCGGAGTCGTACCAGCAGCTCGCCAACGAGTATCAGCAGCTTGCCAATGAGTACCAGGAACGCGAGAGCAAGACGCAGGGGCTGCTCGGGGAGAAGGATGCGGAACTGCTGAACCAGATCAAGATGAACTCCAGCCTCCGCCACAACCTCGACGACGCTCACACCGAGTGCGCCGTGGCCAAGCTGATGTACTGCAAGAAGGCGAAGTGCATAGAGCGAGACCCTCCCTTTGGCTCCGACGCAGGCAAGGTCCTGGCGGATATGAAACTTGACAACAAACGAAACTACACGCGCAAAGATGAGTAAGTATTTCAAGGCGGCTGAGTTCACGCGGTGCAACCCCTCCTGCGACATCAGCCAGATGGACGCAGCTTTCCTGGATCTGATGGACCGGGTGCGCGAGCTGGCGGGCATCCCGCTCGTCATCAATTCTGCATACCGCTCCAAGAGCTGGGAGATGATGCACGGGCGCAACGGCACCAGCGCCCATTGCAAGGGCAAGGCCCTCGACATCCGCTGCAACACTTCCGCCAACCGCTTCAGGATCGTGGCCGCCGCCATCAACGCAGGCATCAGGCGTATCGGCATCGGCAAGACCTTCGTACACCTCGACAATGACGGCACCCTCCCTCAGAGGGTAATGTGGGACTACTATGACTAACGACCTCAGACCCGACGAGCCGCTCGACCGCTTCCTGACGTGCGCCATAACGCTCATCATCATCTTATTGATAGCAATAATGGCTTCGTCCTGCTCGCCCAGGGCGATAGAGACGATCCACGTCCACGACACCACCTACATCCAGAAGGTGCAGATAGACTCGGTCTACAAGCGCGACAGCATCTACGTCCACGACAAGGGGGACACAGTCTACATCTACAAGGAGCGGTGGCGAGAGAAATACAAGTACCTCCGCGACACCGTAGCCGTCGTGAAAGTCGACAGCGTGGCCGTAGAACGCGAGAAAATCGTTGAGGTAGAGAAACCCCTATCCAAGTGGAAATCGTGGCAATTAGCGGCATTCCCGTGGCTCCTGGGGCTTCTCTCAGCATCGGGGCTGTGGATATTCCGAAAACCTTTAATCAAACTTATAAGAAAATGAAAGACCTGATCAACATCTTCAAGCTGCTGGGCATTGCCGCCTGGCTGCTCGCCGCCATCGGCGGTGTAGGCTACTGCGCCTATTTCGGCCATTACATCATCGCCGCCGCCGTTTTGTTCTTGGCGATCGTCTCCTACCCTACCGTGCTCACCTGGCTGCCGGGCAAGCCACCGGAGAAATAATCCGGTTATTCCGAGGCATAAAAAAAGCCCTCGGTCTTATATGTAAAAGCACCACCTGATACATAAAGCGCCACTGCGCAAGGAGCCGAGGGCTGTAGAAGTCCACTTTCCTTGCGCAGTGACTGTTTAAGTTAGTATCAGATGGTGCACTGCAAAGGTAGTGATAAATTCTGATAATCAACGGCCTATGCAGGAAAAAATTTGCAAGAAAATAGTACTGGAATTTCTGGCGTTCCTCCGGTACAAGGTCAAGAACGATCTGCTGACGATGGAAGAGATAGAGTCGCTCGCCAGGATGTTTGAGGAGAACCTAACAGTCCTGGGAACCATCGACGACCTGGCCCGCTTCTACAACCAGCCGAAGTCAAACGTCTCAAATGTTATCAACCGGCGGATGATCGAGAAGCCCGTCCGCAAGCTGTTCTATTCCTTCAAGGCTTTCCGATCTGTCAAGCCGTCTTCCTGGGCTTATCATAAAAGCACTTCTCGTTCAAAGGGTTACAATAAAGTTGATTGACGTTAGCAAGGCTATTTCATCTTGCCGAACTTCGTGATGTGACACAAGTCACCTCAGAAGTTTTACAATCAAATCTTAATCAAAATGGCAGATGAAATGATGAAGGGGCTTTCCCCTTATGAGAGTATGAAGATTGCTCATATGGCTGCACGCAGGCCCTCGGGTGCGGCAGTCGCCGGCCTTGTTGTCGCCGGTGCCGCAGCAGTCGCCAGCGTCGGCGCCTGGATCTTCGGCCCCATTGTATCACAGAACAGGGCCAAGGGAATCGAAATGCTTATTGATTCCAACAACAAAAACACCCAGTCAACACTTGACCGTCTTATTGGAGCTCTTGCTTCGGAGCGTGCAGAGCGTGTGGCTCAGGGCGTGACTATGAGCCAGACTATCAACGACACCGTAAGCGGAAGTCAGCAGGGGACACTTACTGCACAGCAGGCAGCAGAGCTTTCGGCGATGCAGAGTGTACAGAACAACCTTCTGAACCAGGCTATCCTGGGCAACCTGTCGGAGAATCCTCAGAAGGTGCAGATCTACTCGGCGCCCCAGCCCTGTGGCTGCCCGGGATCCTGCGGCAACTAACAGCTCACGTGGCAGGGTTGAGGCGACTCGCCCTGCCTTTTATTGAAAGACAATGTCGCTACGCAAGAAAAGAGAGCAGAAGCTTATGGAACAGCTCGAATTGATAAAACCCACAAGCAAGGCTGCACTCAAGCAGCAATGCCTGTTTTTGGCCAACCTTGACGTCGACAAGGCGGAAAGAATGTACGACTTCCTGATAAAGGATATGGACGATATACCAGCAGTCGAGGCCGCCTCAAAGACTTTTATCCAAAACGTAGGGGAGCAAGCCAATGGCCTCATCGGATGGCTGCGGGAGAACCAGGACGTCATCAGCCAGGGCGTAGACTTCATCAAGGGCATCATCGCCGGAAGAAAGGGCGGGCAGCTGCCCTCGGCGGCTCCGCTGCCACCCATAAACAACTGACGCTATGGACGGGTATGAGATAAAGTTCAACGTCTTCGCCAACTCCCAGGAGGAGGCAGACCGCACTTCGCTGCTCATCCGCAAGTTCGTCGACGACTACGCCAGAAAAGGCATAGCGGTCACGGCGGGCAAGATTGCCGCTGCAGTCACAAAGTACAAAGACAGCTTTTTATTGACAACATACTTCAAATAATGATAATAATATGGCCGAAAAGCAATGCACAGGCGACTGCCTCAAATGCTCGCTCCAGCAACAGGTCTATTGCGCCGCCCAGCACGGGCACGCCATAATGGGCTATATGCCCGTCCTGCTGGAGCGAATTGAGGCTTTGACAAGCGCCCTTTCGGGCTTTGCGCCCCAAGAGATTATCAACCCTCTGAAAGATAATGCACAGATAGACTCCGGTGCAGAAAATAGGGAGCCTTCAACATCTTAATCTATCAGACTATGGCTTGTTATAACGGACAGACTTTTGTCAATACTTGTATTCCAGCACCCGGCGCAACAGCCGCCGATGCCACCTATGTGGTAGACCTCACGCACTACCTTTGCGGCAACCGCAAGCTATGCGCCAACGGAGCATACCCGCTTGCTGCCGACCTTAATTACAAAGTCCTCAATCCACCCCGTGCCGTAGGCAACGACACCTACCAGGTGGACATCCTCATCACCGGAGATATCACCTATATGCCGTACCGTAACGGTCAGTGCGGCTGCGATTGCAACTGCCCTCGCAGCGAGAATATATGGGCTACCGTCAGCGTGCCTTGGGGTTCCGCTGCGGCTCCTGCCGTGACTGCCGGCGAAGCCTTTGCTTCACCGACAAACCTGAAGGACTGCTGCTTCATCACAAACGCCTGCTCTATCGTAGGCTCCTTCAACCTCGCTACGGCTGCGGCAGCCTCGGCAAACGGCTCAAAGAGCTCCAAGTAATGTACCGGGAAGCTGCGGCGCTGACGACGGCCTGTGTGCTCTTCGTGCAGATGGGATTGGCTGACGCCATACAGGCGAGGCTTCATTTCCGGTCCGTCCTCCTGTCCTGCCCAAAATGCTGCACCTTCTGGAGCGTGCTTCTGCTCTCGATGCTCCAGCGGCAAAGCCCGGTCCAATGTGTTGCAGCTTCCTTTATTTGTTCCTACGCCGCCCTGTGGCTCGCACTGCTGTACGACTGCCTGGCGACACTGTATAACAGAATCTATGACAAGATCACCCAACAAACCGACACCGAAGACTCCGGTGGCGCCGATGACTCCGAAGCCGGCGCAGCCGATGCGGTGTCCTAAATGCAGATGAATATGACACTTTATGAAATGACCAAGAAGTATGGCGAAGGGAAGGGAGAAGGCGTGATGTGGACCACCTTGCAGACCGTTTCCGATGCCATCGAAGACGCAATGGACGAAGACGTGAAGAAGCGCCTGATGCGAAACCTCTACGGACAGATGGCTGGTGGCCATTACAACCAGGAGTTTGCTCAAGACGATGTTGCTAAAATGTACTATAAGGAACAGAGCGGAGCGAAAATCGCAGCGCCATACTGGACCGAAGCCCAGGTCAAGGAAGTGTATGAGATAGTCAGAAAAGACATCTCGTCGCAATATACCTTCTGGGACTTCTACGTCACCCTCCAGATGATCAAAAGCGACAATGTTCAGATGCTCAAAAAGTGGTATCCAGCAGCACCGCCGGAAGAACTTGACAAGAAACTCGTCGAAATGGCCGTCAACTGGCTCAACGATCCTGACAACCCATACGGCGACCACAAGATCTGGGGATATATGTGCGCGAAATAAACAGCAAACCATTTTGCTGATGTCAGCAAAATTGTTACATTTGTACCAATACAATCTAATACATTGTATGGCTTAAGGGTAGAGCTGGAGGTGCAAGCTTCCAGCTCTTTTCAAAGCCAAAACGAAAAACTTGCAGATTTTGTCCTATTGTTGTCCGATAAAATTGAAAATGCAAGAGTGGCCTTGTAAAACGCGGATATTACTTTTTCGATAGAGAAAGTTAACAACCCCCTCATAGATTAGAAAAAAGCCCTTCAGAACGCTTGTAGGGCATATTTAAAAACCTATTGTCACTTAAAGTGCCGATAGGTTTTTGCTTTTTTTGTCCTATAGTTGTCCGAAAAATTATATCTTTGTCCTACCCAAGAGCCATCAATGATCACCTTCAAACCCATAGTCATCCAGGGCGGCAGACGAAAGGACGGGACGTGGCCCGTCAAAATCCGCGTCACCTTCAAGGGGCAAAGTCGCCGACTGCCCACAACTCTGATGTGTGTGGATGCAGACCTGACGCGCTCGGGCAAGATCAAGAATGCAAACGTACTGGAGAAAGCCGCAGAACTTATCACCAGGATGAGGGCAAGCTGCAACCAGCTCTCGCCATTTGTGGTGGAGGCGTGGACGGTGGACGACGTGGTGCGATGGATACGCAAGGACTTGACTGCGGAGCAATGGAGGCTCGACTTCTTTCAATTCGCTGACGAATACATCGACAGCAAGAAGGAAAGCACCCGTGCCGTATATCTTTCAGCCCTCCGCACCTTTGAGACCTTCCTCGGCAAGAGGTATGTCGATGTCAACGAGATCACCCGCCAGATGCTTTTGGACTTCCTGGACTTCGTAGATGCAAGGCCGGTGATGCACCGCAGCAAAACCGGAACCCTTGTTGAGACGCAACGCGAGAAAGTGTCGCACGGCGTATCACGGGAATATCTCTCAAAACTATCCCACATCTACGGCAAGGCGAAATTCCGGTACAATGATGAGGACAGCGGTATCATCCGCATACCCCGTAATCCCTTCGCAGGGCTGACGGGAAAAGAATACCCTCACAATGGTCAGCCGAGCCTCGGCGTTGAGGTGATGCAGAAGATTATAGATTGGGAGCCGCAGGACTGGATCGAGGAGATAGCGCAGGCGGCATTCCTTTTCTCGTTCGGCACGATGGGGGCAAACCTTACTGACATGCGGAGCCAGGTAGATCCTCCAACGGACGGAATATGGGTCTACAATCGACGCAAGACTGCCGACAGACGCGTCGACCGTGCCGAGGTAAGGGTTCGCATCCCTGAACAGATATCGCCTTTTGTAGCGAAACTGCGTGGCCCGCAGGGGCGATCGGGAAAGTGGCTCGGAGCCCTGCAAAGATGGAGCCGTGACAATTCGGCAACGCTGATGATAAACATGGCCCTGCGGAGGTGGGCGGAACGCGAAGGCATCAAACCCTTCACCTTCTATGCGGCACGACATACCTGGGCAACATTGGCGCGAAGCGCGGGAGTCGAGAAGGCTACCGTTGACGAAGCATTGGCTCACATCGGTGACTACCGCATTGCGGATATATACGCGGAGCGCAACTGGTCTCTCGCCTGGGCAGCGAATGACAAGGTGATGGCACTATTCAGATGGCCTTTGTGATTTTTCTGCTTCCAACCTTTTTTGACGTTCTATCAGCCTAACCTCAGCATCTTCCACAAGTACCGACAACCCATTCAGTATAGGGGCCAGCATCAGCAGTGCTATGCCGGTGCCGAGCACCGTGAAGTTATCGTCGAAGACGGCGAAGAAAAAGCCCAGGACGAGGAGGATGATTGAAACGATAATGCATATCACGCTCCAAGTGTGGAGTGCTATGCTTCTGTCGTGGTTTCTGATCATAATACTTTTCTTATGCTATATCGGATTATCCAATCTTTTTTTTCGGTTCTGATATATGAACGCCAGGCTGAAGCTGGTTTATCAATTCCTGCTGCATCTTCAACGTCTGACTCATATTCTTCAGAGCTTCGCTGAGGTTGTGATAAAATACAGCCGTAGCAGCAGGAATTACTATCTCTTGCGAAGGATCAGCGTTTGACAGTTGAGGTGCTGCCAGGTTCGCCTTGGCCCACATTTCAACCTTGTTGACAAGAGACTCCGTGCAGCTTTTCGGTTCTCCGTTTATTGCCGAATACAAACTTGTGCGGTCTATGCCGAGAAGTTCGGCAAATTGTTTTTTGTTGTGACATAGCCCTGCTTCGAGGGCCTTGCCATAAATCTCAAGTAAAATTTTTTGTCTTTCCTGAATAGTCATTATTGTATGGTTTTAGGGTTGTCTCAAAAATTTTATAGAATTTTCCGATAAAAAACTTGGAAAATCCAATATAAAAATTCTATCTTTGTTTGTAGATACACACAAAGGTATAAAAAATGACAGAATTAGTACAGAAGGCTTCGGTCAGAGCTACCATAGCGCAGATGGGAATAGGCGAAACTATCGGTCTTGCTTGTGACATTGTGTCGAGCAGCACTGTTCGTGGTTATGCGGTGGCTCTCGGAGTCGAATTACAACGAAAGTACACCGTCCACCTCAACCGGAATAACCGAACTTATGAAGTGACCCGCCATGAGTAATCTCGAAGCATTGGTACAGTCAGCGGCAGCGCAAGGAGCAGCCCAGGTAATTGAGACCCTCGGTCTCAGTGCCGGGGAGATCTCCTTCCGCAGAGCCCGCGACATATATGGAAAATGGTTTACAGATGCAGTGAAGAATGGCCGCGTTCATCCCAGCAGGGTGGATAACGGCCCGAGAGGTATCCGCCGTTTCCGTATAGTGGACATCCAGCAGCTGAAGACTGCCGACCTGATGAGGGCTGAACTTCAAACGAGAGAAATTAACCCCAAAACCATACAGCAATGAAGAAAGTATTATCAACAATTCTTGCCCTGGCATGCTTTGCATCAATGATGCTGGCGGCGGGCGAAAAGCCTGACGGCTCACCGGCAATCTGGTGGAGCCTCGGTTGCATCGCAGTCGCCTGCCTATGCGGATGGCTGTTCACAAAAGTCAACCCCAACTTCAGACGGGAGGGCCTTTACCTATGAAAACGGCAGACCTCAACCGACTGAGCAGGGCCGGCAGCGACCTTGCCATTGCGCAGGGAAGGCTTAATGCCATCAAGTGGGAGGGCGTGAGCCAGTTTGAATACGAGCTGCTCACGAAGGCTAAACGCCACATCTGCGATGCCCAGGATTATCTTGCAGACATCAAGAATATTCAGATTCCGAAGCCATGAGTGATCTGAATGCAACTGACGGCTATATCGTCCACGGATGGATGGTGACTGAGCTTGGGCTGCGAGGGCCGGAACTCACCACCTTCGCCATCGTGCATCAGTTCTCGCAAAGCAAGGCGGGAATCTACAAGGGTGGTGTACCTTACATCATGGCCTGGGTTGGATGTTCGGATGTTTCTGCGCGGAAGTATCTGCATAGCCTTGAGAAGAAAGGGCTCATCAGATCTGTGCCTGGCGCAGTAAATGGAGTGCCTTTCCGTGATTATCAAATTCTTGATAATCATATACCCAAAATTCTTGGGGATACCCCCAAAATTCTTGGGGATACCCCCAAAATTCTTGGGGATACCCCCTCGCAAATCCTTGATAATCATACCCCCAAAATTCTTGGGGATACCCCCAAAATTCTTGGGGATACCCCCAAAATTCTTGGGGTAGATAATAATAGAAAAAAAAATAAAGATTTTTTTTTAGTGAAAGAGAAAATCGTTTCGAACTTTTTCTTCCAAAATTGGCGCGACCCGAACGGCGAGTTCGACAAGCTCGTCGCGTACAACAGCGGTCCCGCGGTCAAGAAAAAGTGGGACGCGATGTCCGACAAGGAGCGCGAGGCCGTTGCAAAGCTTTGGAGGCAGGAACCTCAACAGAGGCCTCGCTTCGATAATGCTTTCTTGTCTTACTGGCGAGATGTATATCTCAAACTCTACGGGATGGACGCTCCGGTCCAGATTCGTCTTGCTGCCCTCGATGACAAGTTGAGGTATAATGTGCGGGACGGCAAGCTCGCCCTCACGATAGCCGCAGAGCTCAGGGACTACCTGGAGCAGCATGCGGAGTCATTCAGGCCGATATTCGTGCGGCTGCAGAAAGAGAAGGGCTGCACGAAGCTGACTTATAACATACTAACCTTATCAGCCCCTGACAAGGCAGGAGCGCGGTGAAAGTCCGCAATGGAGTGTTGTAATCTTACCTCGGATGTTAGTAGCCCGAAAGGGCAGGCAGGGTGGTCCTAATGGAAAGGATACGGCGGCGATAGTATAACTCGATTCGGACAAAGGGCCCCGGCGAGATAGGCGGTTAATCGGATAGGCCGCTCAAATCTGGAACATTAGCCGGTTCGACTCCGGCTCCGCCGACCAACATTAACCTATCAGATATGGAAACAACTACACTCACACCCCCCCAGAAGCTGGAAGTCATCAAGGCTCTCCAGCACAACGCCAACCGCATCGGTCAAAGAATGCGCAGAACTCAGCGACGAATCGACTCCCAGGATCCAGAGATCCTTGCCCGATTTGAGGAAAGTCCCGAATATAAGGCATACCTGGAGGCGCTTGTTGCTGCAAGGCAGAAACGCATCGAGAACATTCTCGCTCTCATCGGCATGCTGGATCAGGATATATCAGAAATGTCAATATCAACGCTGAATAATATTTAAAGCAAAACATTATGAAAACAGATTACACAGGAAAGAAAGTGATCGTCCGCGCATACGGCGCAGGCGTGTTTTTCGGCACACTCAAAGAGAAGGAGGGCGACGAAGTCGTCCTGACGGATGCCAGGCGCATCTACTACTGGCACGGCGCATCGGAGTGCATAGAGCTGGCCACCGCAGGCTGCGACTCGCAGTCCAAACTGACAAGACCGGCAGCGGAAGTCCTCATCGAGAAGGTAATTGAAATTCATCCCTGCACCGAGCAGGCCATTCACACCATCGAAGCTCTGGCAATATGGAAGTACAGGTAACAGTAACAGAGGAGGTACGCAGATTCCTGCTCGTTAATGACGGCTCCGGCGACGGCTCCGGCTACGGCTCCGGCGACGGCTCCGGCTACGGCTACGGCTCCGGCTACGGCTACGGCTACGGCTACGGCTACGGCTCCGGCTACGGCTACGGCTACGGCTACGGCTCCGGCTACGGCTCCGGCTCCGGCGAAGGCGACGGCGACGGCTACGGCTACGGCTACGGCATAGAGTCTTTTAATGGGAACCGCGTTTATATCATCGATGGCGTTCCGACGCTGATATTTGCCGTTAAGGGTCGAGCCGCGCGCGGTGCGATATTGAATAAAGATTTGACGCTATGCCCTTGCTGGATCGTCCGCTACGGTGACTGCTTCGCACACGGAGAAACAATCAGGAAGGCGGCAGCTGATGCGTCTGCTAAACGAATGGAGAATGAGCCTATCGAGACGAGGCTGGAACGCTTTGTCTCGCTGCATCCCGATCCGGACAAACCATACGGCGACCTGTTCGATTGGCATCACATCCTCACGGGCTCCTGTCGCGCAGGACGCGAGGCTTGGTGCAAAGATCATGGCTATTCGCCAACCGACAGCATCACCGTGCGCGAGTTCATCGAAAAAACGCGCCATAACTATGGCGGCGACATCATCGACAGGCTGGCTGAATTA
>Ga0247608_10001326_pt1 | contig 34751 bp, 26 predicted proteins | sample 176DNAGHGlowgp2_FD_193490 | JGI IMG/M metagenome (GOLD analysis project Ga0247608, IMG submission 193490) | Sheep rumen microbial communities from Palmerston North, Manawatu-Wanganui, New Zealand - 1766 DNA GHGlow gp2 | ecosystem: Host-associated > Mammals > Digestive system > Stomach > Rumen ...
GGTTATCGGTAAGTATCTGGCTAATCTGCCAGAGGGTGCTAAGAACCAGTATGCTATGGTAGGTTTCCGCGTAGGCAACACCCTTAGTGAAAATGGTACAGTGGCTCGTGGAGTATGCTCAAAGAACGAGAAGGGTCACCTTACAACAGTAGTAGAGCGTACAGAGATTGTACGTTGCGCTGAAGATGGTTCAAACGCTGGTGCAGCTACCGAGCCTGTTCGTTATAAGGACGAGGACGGCAAGTGGGTTGCTGTAGATGACAATACTCCTGTTTCAATGAATATGTGGGGCTTCACCCCTGATTACTTCCAGTACTCTGAGGAGTATTTCAAGGAGTTCCTCAGCGATCCTAAGAACCTCGAGAACCTCAAGGCTGAGTTCTTTATTCCGCTGATGGTAAACAAACTCATCAATGAAGGCACTGCTACTGTAGAGGTGCTCGATACCACAAGTAAGTGGTTCGGTGTTACCTATGCAGCCGATCGCGATGCTACCGTAGCACGTATCAAGCAGCTCGTTGACGAGGGTGTATATCCTAACAAACTTTTTTAAATGAACATAGACATTTTAGATAATGATCAGCTGGTTCTGATGGACCAGCTGATTTCTGATTCACAGACTATTCTTGTGGTGTGCCATAAGAGTCCCGATGGCGATGCCGTTGGTTCTTCGTTAGGTTGGGCTGAGTTCCTGCGTTCGCGCGGAAAGGATGTTACTGTAATCGTGCCCGACCAGTACCCTGACTTCCTTAAGTGGATGCCCAATACCGATAAGATAGTTCGCTACGATAAGCATACCGACAAGTGCGATATGCTTTTCAAAATAGCCGATCTGGTGTTCTGTCTCGACTTCAATACGCCCAGTCGTGTCGACGAGATGGAGAAGTCGCTCGTAAATAGCCCAGCAAAGAAGGTGCTTATCGATCATCACCTTAAGCCCGATGTTGATGCTTCACTTGTTGTATCGCATCCTGATGCATCGAGCACCTGCGAACTGGTGTTCCGAATTGCTTGGCAGATGGGCGATTTTGATAAGCTCGGCAAGGCATTTGCCGTGCCTGTGTATTGTGGTATGATGACCGATACAGGTGGTTTTACCTTCAACAGCTCTCGCCCTGAAATCTACTTCATCATCGGTGAGTTGCTCACCAAACATATCGACAAGGATCGCATCTATCGCAATGTTTTCCACAACTATTCCGAGAATCGTATCCGCCTGATGGGCTATGTGATGTACGAGAAACTTGTGTATATGCCCGAGTATAATGCTGCATTCTATTCGCTCACCCGCGATGAGCTGAAGCGCTTTAATTATATTAAAGGCGATTCCGAAGGCTTGGTAAACATACCACAGCAGATAAAAGGGCTCAAACTGTCTATTTCGTTGCGCGAAGATACCGATAAGCCAAATCTGGTATGGGTTAGTCTCCGTTCGGTTGATGACTTTCCTTGTAACCTTATGGCCGAAGAGTTCTTTAATGGTGGCGGACACCTTAATGCATCGGGTGGAAGAGTGGATGGAACCATCGAAGATGCCATCGAAATCGCAAAAAAAGCTATTATTGCCTATCAAAACAAGTTAAAGTAGCCTAAATGTATATTGAGTTTGCGAAATAATTCTTATTTTTGCAGCATCAATTGATTATTAAGATGAAGAAAATACTGTTTATCATGATAGCTTTTGCCGCTGTTCTCAGCAGTTGTAACGACTACGAGACCTACGGCGATAAGAAGGAAAAAGAGCGTAATGCAATAGCAAAGTTCATTTCCGACTCTTCTATTGTTGTAATTACCGAAGATCAGTTTAATCAGCAGGGTTACACCACAAATCTCTCGCGCAATGAGTTTGTTAAGCTTGATAAGAGTGGTGTTTACATGCAGATTGTACGTGAGGGTTGTGGCGATATGATTAAGGATGGCGAGACTACCCGTCTGGTATGTCGTTTCTCTGAGTTCGACATCCTTGAGGACACAACTACCGTATGTAACAACAATCCTGATTTGGCTTATGGTGGCAAGTCGGTTGTGGCTATCCCCGATATTATCCAGGTGTCGCGCAGCAGCGGTTCGTTTACAGCATCGTTCGAGAGTGGCATCATGTACACAGTATATGGCAGTTCCTCTGTTCCTGCAGGCTGGTTGGTACCTCTGTCGTACGTCAAGGTTGGCCGTCCACAGTCTGAGACCGACGACTGCGCAAAAGTTCGCCTTATTGTGCCTCACTCACAGGGGCATGCCACAGCATCAAGCAATGTTACTCCATGCTATTATGAACTCACATATCAACGAGAATCATAACGATTTATTTAAAGAAATATGACACTTATCAAATCTATTTCCGGCATCCGCGGTACTATCGGCGGACGCACTGGTGACACACTTAATCCATTAGACATTGTTAAGTTTACAACAGCCTACGCACAGTTTATTGGCGGCAAAAAAATAGTTGTAGGACGTGACGGCCGTATCTCTGGTCTCATGGTCCGCAACGTAGTTGTTGGTACCCTTATGGGTATGGGCTATGATGTAATAGATATTGGTTATGCTACAACCCCAACCACCGAGCTTGCTGTACGCATGGCTGGTGCCGATGGTGGTATCATCATAACCGCTTCACATAATCCACGTCAGTGGAATGCTCTTAAGCTTCTTAACAGCGAGGGTGAGTTCCTTACTGCTGCCGACGGAGCAGAGGTACTCCGTATGGCTGAGGCCGAGGACTTTAACTATGCCGATGTAGATCACCTTGGCTCATGTACTATCGACGATTCGTTCAATCAGCGCCATATCGACTCAGTGCTCGCACTTAAGCTTGTAGATGTCGATGCCATCAAGGCGCGCAAGTTCCGCGTTTGCGTTGACACCATCAATTCTGTTGGTGGCATTATCCTGCCCGACCTGTTCAAGGCACTTGGCGTAGACTACGAGATACTCAACGGCGAGTGTACTGGCGACTTCGCTCATAACCCAGAGCCTCTGGAGAAGAATCTGCAGGGCATCATGGATAAGATGAAGCAGGGTGGATTCGATCTGGGTATCGTTGTTGACCCCGATGTCGATCGTCTTGCATTTATCTGCGAGGATGGTAAGATGTTCGGCGAGGAGTACACACTCGTTTCAGTAGCCGATTATGTATTATCTAACACCCAACACCTTTCACCCAACACCAAACTGGCCACAGTCAGCAACCTCAGTTCAACTCGTGCCCTGCGCGATGTTACCGAGAAGCATGGTGGAAAGTACACTGCAGCTGCAGTTGGCGAGGTTAATGTAACCACAAAGATGAAGGAAGTAGGTGCCGTTATCGGTGGTGAGGGTAATGGTGGAGTTATCTATCCCGAGAGTCATTACGGCCGCGATGCCCTTGTTGGTATAGCCCTGTTCCTTAGTAGTCTGGCACAGAAGGGCTGCAAGGTAAGTGAGCTCCGTGCCACCTTCCCCGAGTATCAGATTGCCAAGAACCGTATCGACCTCACACCTGAGACCGATGTTGATGCTATCTTGGTAAAGGTTAAGGAGATGTTTGCTAAGGATGCAACAGCTCAGGTTAACGATATCGATGGTGTAAAGATCGACTTCCCCGACCGTTGGGTACACCTACGTAAGTCTAACACCGAGCCTATTATCCGTGTCTATAGCGAGGCTCAGACTATGGAGCAGGCCGATGAACTCGGCAAGCAGCTCATGCAGGTAGTCTACGACATGCAGTAATTTCGTTTTAATTTACTATATCAACGCCGAGGCATTTTACAGTGTTTCGGCGTTTTTTTATTTTGAGATGATTCCAGATTCACTTCGCTTTGGATGCTTTGTTGTTTTTGAGTAGATGATGAGATGTTGCGCTATACCCGCGCGTGTATAACGCGCGCTGGAGATATAGATATAAATATAGATAAAAAAGAAAAATAAAAAAGCATAGCTTTCGCATGTCGAAACCATAGCTTTTACACATCAAAAGCATAGCTTTCGCATATCGAAACCATAGCTTTTGTAAATACAGTGGTACTGACAATGTGGCACATGGTATTTTTGTGGCACGGTTTTGGCAGAAAGTATGGCAGATTTTAAACATAAAATAAAAATATAAGCATTATGAACATCAAACCATTAGCAGACCGCGTGTTGGTATTGCCAGCACCTGCAGAAGAGAAGATTGGCGGAATCATTATTCCAGACACAGCTAAGGAGAAGCCTCTCCACGGAACTATCAAGGCCGTTGGTCAGGGCACAAAAGACGAGGCAATGATACTGAAGGAGGGCGACGAAGTGCTCTACGGTAAGTACTCTGGCACCGAGCTTGAGTTTGAGGGAACAAAATACCTGATGATGCGTCAGAGCGACGTACTCGCAGTGATTGAGAAATAAAAAGGTAAAAAAGTAAAAAGGTAAAATAGTTATGGCAAAAGATATTAAATTCAATATTGACGCTCGCGACGCTATGAAGCAGGGCGTTGACCAGTTGGCAAACGCTGTAAAGGTAACACTTGGTCCTAAGGGCCGCAACGTGGTTATCGAGAAGAAGTTCGGTGCTCCACAGATCACTAAGGACGGTGTATCTGTAGCAAAGGAGATTGAGCTGGAGGATAAGTTTGAGAACACAGGTGCTCAGCTCGTTAAGAGTGTAGCATCTAAGACTGGCGACGACGCTGGTGACGGTACAACAACTGCTACCATCCTGGCTCAGGCTATCGTATCAGAGGGCCTGAAGAACGTTACCGCTGGTGCAAACCCAATGGATCTGAAGCGCGGTATCGACAAGGCTGTTAAGGCTGTAACCGAGCACATCGCTAAGAGCGCTGAGCTTGTAGGCGACAACTACGATAAGATTGAGCAGGTAGCTACAGTATCTGCTAACAACGATAAGGAGATTGGTGAACTGCTGGCTGAGGCAATGCGCAAGGTTAGCAAGGACGGTGTAATCACCATCGAGGAGAGCAAGAGCCGCGATACTCACATCGGTGTAGTAGAGGGTATGCAGTTCGACCGTGGTTACCTCTCAGCTTACTTCATCACCGACAGCGAGAAGATGGAGTGCGTTATGGAGAACCCATACATTCTGATCTACGACAAGAAGATTTCAAACATCAAGGATTTCCTGCCTATCCTGCAGCCTGCTGCTGAGAGCGGACGTCCATTGATGGTTATCGCTGAGGATGTAGACAGCGAGGCTCTGACTACTCTCGTAGTAAACCGTCTGCGTGGCGGACTGAAGATCTGTGCTGTTAAGGCTCCTGGATTCGGTGACCGTCGTAAGGCTATGCTCGAGGATATCGCTACTCTTACTGGTGGCGTAGTTATCAGCGAGGAGAAGGGTCTGAAGCTGGAGCAGGCTACACTGGAGATGCTGGGTACTTGCGATAAGGTAACTGTAAGCAAGGACAACACCACCATTGTTAACGGTGCCGGCGACAAGCAGGCCATCCAGGACCGTATCGCTCAGATTAAGAAGGAAATCGAGAATACAACCTCATCATACGACAAGGAGAAGCTGCAGGAGCGTCTGGCTAAGTTGGCCGGTGGTGTAGCAGTACTCTACGTAGGTGCTAACAGCGAGGTTGAGATGAAGGAGAAGAAGGACCGTGTAGACGATGCTCTGTGCGCTACCCGTGCTGCCATCGAAGAGGGTGTAGTAGCTGGTGGTGGTACCACATACATCCGCGCTCAGGAGGCCCTGAAGAATGTTAAGGGCGACAACGCTGACGAGCAGACTGGTATCAACATTATCTGCCGCGCTATCGAGGAGCCTCTGCGCCAGATTGTTACCAACGCCGGTGGCGAGGGTGCAGTAGTAGTACAGAAGGTTCGCGAGGGTAAGGGTGACTTCGGTTACAATGCCCGTCTGGACAAGTACGAGGATCTGCGTGAGGCAGGAGTAATCGATCCTGCTAAGGTGGCTCGTGTGGCTCTGGAGAATGCTGCTTCAATCGCAGGTATGTTCCTGACTACAGAGTGCATCATCTGCGACAAGCCTGAGAAGGAGCCTGCAATGCCAATGGGCGGAGCTCCAGGAATGGGCGGCATGATGTAATTCAGTAAAAGCAAATATAATAATAAAGACTGACTGCCCCGGGAAGGCAGTCAGTTTTTGTTTTTTTTAGATTAAATTGTTTGTATGATAAGAAAAAAGTTATTATCTTTGCAAACTGTTACGTAACCAATAAAAGACTTGTATGAAGCAATTTCTTAAAATGACACTTGCCACTATATGTGGTATTGTAATTCTGGGTTTGGTGATGACATTGTTCTTTGTCATCTCTTTGGTAGGTATGGTGGCCAGCGATTCGGCTCCTACTAAGGTTAAGGAAAACTCAGTATTTGTACTTAAACTAAATGGATCAATCAACGAACGCTCAGAGGAAGGAACACCATTCGACGACCTGTTTGGACTGGGCGATTCGGGCTCTATGGGACTGGATGATCTTATTTCCAGCATTCGTAAGGCTAAGGACGAAGAGAACATTAAAGGAATATATATTGAAGGCGGTAGTGCCGGCTTCGACAGTCCTGCATCTGCACAGCAGCTGCGCGACGCCCTGAAGGACTTCAAGAAGAGCGGAAAGTGGATTGTGAGCTATGCAAGCGACTATGGTCAGGCCAGCTACTATGTAGCTACCGTTGCTGATAAGATTTATCTTAACGGCGAGGGAACAATCGACTTGCGCGGTCTTGGCGGTAAGGGAGAGTATTACAAAGGACTTTATGACAAGCTTGGCGTTAAGTATATGGTGGCCAAGGTTGGAAAATATAAGAGCTACGTTGAGAGTAACACCCTGACAGGCATGAGTGAGTACGACCGCGAACAGCGTGAGGCTTACCTGAATGGCATCTGGGACTACTGGCTTAAGGAGATGGCCGAAGGCCGAAAGATTAAGGCTGATGCCCTGAACCAGCTGGTTAACGACAGTCTGCTGGCATTTACTGCCTGCGAGGACTATGTGAAGGCAAAGCTGGTAGATAAGATTCTGTTCCCAGAGCAGATAAAGGATGAGATTAAGCAGCGCCTGAAGCTGGATAAAGATGACGATATTGAGCAGCTTACACTGGCTGACATGCTGAACGTTAAGTCGAAGAAAAAGGAGAAGGGCGAGAAGATTGCCATCTACTATGCATACGGAAGCATTGTTGACAGTGAGGCAATGAACATGCTGAACGGTGGCGGACACAGCATCGTAGGTAAGACTACAGCTGAAGACCTGCGCAAACTGGCTGATGACGACGATGTGAAGGCTGTTGTGTTCCGTGTTAACTCGGGCGGTGGCAGCGCCGTGGCATCAGAGCAGATTCGCCATGCACTCAAACTGGTTAAGGCTAAGAAGCCTGTAGTAGTATCTATGGGTGGTGCTGCTGCATCGGGTGGATACTGGATCAGCTCGCCTGCCAACTATATCTTTGCCGAGCCTACCACAATCACTGGTAGTATCGGTATCTTCGGACTGATTCCAAACTTCAGCGGACTCGTTACCGATAAGCTGGGTGTAACCTTCGACGGTGTGAAGACAAACAAGTTTGCCGGATACGAGACCGAGCTTATTATGGGTAAGGACACCGAGGATATCATGGCACAGCTTCAGACCCATATCAATCGCGGATATCAGAGCTTCCTGAATATAGTATCTGAAGGTCGCGGTATCAAACCCGAGCAGGTTCATGAGATTGCTCAGGGCCGCGTATGGCTGGCTACCGATGCTATCAAGATTAAACTGGTTGACAAACTTGGAAGTCTGGACGACGCTGTGAAGAAGGCTGCCGAACTGGCAAAGCTTGATGAGTATCATACAGCAAAGTATCCCGGCGAGGTTAACTGGCTTGACAACCTGTTGTCGAAAGACAATAAGGGCTCATTCCTTGATGCAGAATTGCGTGAGCTGCTTGGTGATGCTTACTTGCCACTGCTTGAGATACGTAACGACATAAAGAACAACAGTCGTGTTCAGGCACGTATGCTTGATGACATCCGTGTTAAGTAATAAAGTGAGGAAGTGAGAGTAGAAGGCGACTTTATAACGATAAACAAGAATCTGCTGCCGCTGAGTTGGTTCTATGGCTTGGGGGTAGGTATTAGGAATCTGCTCTTCGAGATGGGAGTCTTGAAGAGCCGCTCCTTTGATATTCCTGTTATATCGGTGGGCAACATTACCGTAGGCGGAACAGGTAAGACTCCACACGTGGAATACCTTATCCGACTGCTGAAGGAAAAGATGAATGTGGCCGTATTAAGTCGCGGATATAAACGTAAAAGCAGTGGTTTTGTACTCTCGGATAAGGATACTCCAATGCGCATGATAGGTGATGAGCCATATCAGATAAAGCAGAAGTTCCCTGATATAACAGTGGCGGTTGACAAGAAGCGCACCCGGGGTATTGATAAGCTTACAGAAGAGGGTAACGGACTGGATTTGGATGTTATACTGCTTGACGACGCATTCCAGCACCGATATGTAAAGCCCGGCATTAATATACTGTTGGTAGACTATCACCGTCTGCTTATTTATGACCGCTTGTTGCCTGCAGGCCGCCTGCGCGAGCCTATTAGGGCAAAGGATAGGGCCGACATAGTGATTGTTACAAAGTGCCCGAAGGATCTGAATCCGATGGAGTTCCGCGTAATAACCAAGGCGATGAAACTGTATCCTTATCAGCAGCTGTTCTTCTCGTCGCACGATTATGATTCTCCAAAGGGAGTTTTCACAGGTAAGGTCTTCGACGGAAACCTTAGCGGAAAGAATATCATGCTGCTCACAGGCATTGCATCGCCCGAGCAATTGATGCACGATCTGCAGGAGTTGGAATCGCAGATAACCCCGCTTACGTTTGGCGATCATCATAACTTCAGCAAGAAGGATGTGGCAAATATAAACAAGACATTTGCATCGATGGCAGAGCCCAAGGTAATACTAACTACTGAGAAAGATGCTACACGACTGACTGTAGCCGAGGGGCTGAGCGACGAAGTGAAAAACAGCCTGTATGTGCTGCCAATGCGAATTGTTATAATGCAAAACCAAGAGGAAGAATTCAACAATAAAATTTTAGGCTATGTATACAAAAATTCAAGAAACAGCATCCTGGCTAAAAGAAAGGATGACCACAAGCCCCAAAACAGCAATAGTACTGGGAACAGGACTAGGACAATTAGCTTCTGAAATAACCGATAGACTCGAGTTTCCATATAAGGATATACCCAATTTCCCTGTGTCGACCGTTGAGGGACACTCAGGCAAACTTATCTTCGGTAAGCTGGGTGGCGTTGACATCATGGCAATGCAGGGTCGTTTCCACTTCTACGAGGGCTACTCGATGAAGGATGTTACCTTCCCTGTACGTGTGATGTACGAGCTGGGCATCGAGACTCTGTTCGTATCGAATGCTGCAGGCGGTATGAATCCTGATTTCAAGATTGGCGACCTGATGATTATTACCGATCATATCAATTTCTTCCCAGAGCATCCATTGCGCGGAAAGAACTTCCCAACAGGTCCGAGATTCCCTGATATGCACGAGACTTACGACCACAACCTGATTGCCGAGGCCAATGCTATTGCAAAGGAGAAGGGCATTAATGTTAAGCATGGTGTGTATGTAGGCGTACAGGGACCAACATTCGAGACTCCTGCAGAGTATAAGATGTATCGTATACTTGGTGGCGACGCTGTAGGTATGTCGACAGTGCCAGAGGTTATCGTAGCACACCATTGTGGCATAAAGACATTCGGCGTGTCGGTAATTACCGATCTTGGCGGATTCGATGTGCCAGTAGAAGTAAGTCACGAGGAAGTACAAGAGGCTGCTAACATGGCTCAGCCACTGATGACTGCTATTATGCGCGAGATGATTGTAAGATCGGAGAGCATAAAGGCACATAACAAAGAACAATTTAACACTGATCACCCAACAGAAGGATGGAAATAGCAAAATTAGGAGAATTTGGTCTGATAGACCGACTGACAAAAGACATAGAGATAAAGAACGACAGCACCAAAAAAGGTGTTGGCGATGATTGCGCCGTACTTAGCTACCCCGATAAAGAGGTGCTGGTTACTACTGACATGCTGATGGAAGGCGTGCATTTTGACCTTACTTATATAGACCTGAAGCACCTGGGATATAAGTCGGCTATGGTAAATATCAGCGATGTTTTTGCCATGAACGGCACACCACGCCAGATTACAGTATCGCTGGCAATAAGCAAACGATTCTCGGTAGAGGATATTGAGGAGTTCTATAGCGGACTAAAACTGGCCTGCGATAAGTGGGGCGTTGATGTTATCGGTGGCGACACCACATCATCGTATACTGGTATGGCCATCAGCATCACCTGTATTGGCGAGGCTGCTAAAGAGGATATTGTGTATCGCAACGGTGCTAAGGACACCGACCTTATCTGCGTTAGCGGTGACTTAGGTGCTGCGTATATGGGATTGCAGCTGCTGGAGCGCGAGAAGAGCGTGTACTACCAGCAGGTGGAAGAGGCTAAAAAGAAAAACGATAAGCGCGCTCTTGAGGAGCTGGCGCACTTCCAACCCGACTTCAGCGGTAAGGAGTATCTGTTGCAGCGCCAGTTGCAGACAGAGGCTCGTGGCGACATTATTAAAAAGTTACGCGAGGCAGGTATTCGTCCCACTGCTATGATGGATATCAGCGATGGTCTGTCATCAGAGCTGATGCATATCTGTAAGCAGAGTGGGGTGGGATGTCGTATATACGAAAAGAACATTCCTATCGACTATCAGACAGCAGTAATGGCCGAAGAAATGAATATGAACGTTACTACTTGTGCGCTGAATGGTGGCGAGGACTATGAACTTCTGTTCACAGTTCCAATAGGCGATCACGAGAAGATTGAGCAGATTGAAGGAATTAAGCTTATCGGTCATATCACTGATGCAAAATTCGGTCAGGTACTCGTAAGTCGTGATAATCAGGAGTTTACGTTAAAAGCCCAAGGATGGAACCCACTTTCTTAGCAAAATAAAGTGTTAAAAGGTGTTTAAAAGTTTGGCGGGCTCGATTTTTAGTCGTACCTTTGCACCCGCAAAACAACGAAAGGATGTTTGCAAAACGAATTGAAATGTTGGTGCCTTAGCTCAGTTGGTAGAGCATCGGACTGAAAATCCGTGTGTCCCCGGTTCGATTCCTGGAGGTACCACTCCTCCTTTCATTAGCCCGGTCTTGCAGTAATGCAGCCGGGTTTTTTCGTATTTATAAATGTTTCTGTAACATGGGCATAGTTATTGGTATCGATGTGGGTATTTCGACCACAAAAATCGTTGGAATCAAGAATGGTAAGGTGTCGGCACCTATCAGTATAACTGCGGCCGATCCTATTACATCGCTCTTTGGAGCGTTTGGAAAGTATCTGCACGACAACGACATCGACCTTAAGGATGTTGAGCAGGTAATGCTTACAGGTGTGGGTGCTGCGTATATCGACCAGCCTATCTATGGACTGCCAACGGCAAAGAGTCAGGAGTTTATGGCTGACGGACTTGGTGCCCGTTTCGAATCGAAGCTCGACCATACTATCGTTGTATCGATGGGTACTGGTACATCGTTTGTTAAATGCGACGGCAACGATATGCGCCACATTGGTGGTATAGGCGTTGGTGGAGGAACACTGGCCGGACTGGCCCGCATAATGCTGAACACAAGCGATATAAAGCAGGTGGCAACTATGGCTAAGCATGGAAACATACGAAATATAGACCTAACTATCGGAGACATCAGTGCGATACCCGTTCCAGGACTGACGATGGATACCACTGCTTCGAACTTTGCCAATGCCCAGAGTGATGCTTCGAAAGAGGATATAGCCGCAGGACTGATACACATGGTGCTGCAGTCGATAGGTTCGGCTGCATGGCTGGCATCGCTGGGAAGTGACATACGCGACTTTGTGCTTATTGGTAATCTGTCGCTGCTGCCACAGTGCAAGGAGGTGTTCCCAGCATTGGAGTCGCTGTATAAGATACGATTCCATATTCCAAAATACTCGCAGTACTGCACTGCCATTGGCGCAGCACTCGATTATACTATAAACAAGAAGTAATTATATTGGAGAAACTCTGGAACAGAAACTATTGTAAGGTGATGGTGGCGAACTTCACGCTGTTTTTCGCCTTCTACGTGCTTACACCTTTACTACCGTTATACCTTAGCGAGCATTTTGGTGCTACTAAGGATGTGATAGGACTGGTGTTGTCGGGCTATACCATTACGGCTCTTCTGTTCCGTCCGTTCAGTGGATATGTGGTTGACTCGTTTCCACGAAAACTGGTGCTGATGGTAAGTTTCTCGGCTTTTGCTATATTCTTTGCCGGATATCTGGCTGCATCTACCTTATTATTATTCATGCTGGTGCGCACGCTGCACGGAGGACCATTCGGAATGCTGACGGTAGCTAACTCTACTGTGGCTATCGATGTGCTGCCTTCAAGCAGGCGAACAGAGGGTATTGGCTATTATGGGCTTAGCAACAACCTGGCAATGGCTATAGCACCAACGGTGGGAATATTTGTCTATAAGTATTCGCAGAGTTTTGAACTGTTGTTCTGGATAGCGCTTGTTGTGGCCTGCTGCGGATGGATAGTTGATTCGACTGTTGACCTGAAATCGAAGGATATTGTTAAGAACAAGTCGAAACTGTCGCTCGACCGTTTCTTCCTGATGAAAGGATGGCTGTTGGGCGTGAATATGGTTACATTCGGCTTTAGCTTTGGCGTGCTGAGTAACTATCTTGCCATTTATGGTAAGGAGGTTATGGGTATCACCGGTGGTACAGGCACCTATTTTATGCTTTGTTCAATAGGTTTGATATTAAGCCGATTGCAGGGCGGAAAGGCACTCCGCCAGGGCAGGCTTACCCACAATGCTGGCGAGGGAATGGTGATATCGCTAATAGGCTACACGCTGTTTATTGCGATGCCAAATCCGATAGGGTATTATGGATCGGCACTGCTGATAGGACTTGGTAACGGACATATGTGGCCGGCTTTCCAGAATATGACGATAAACGTGGCAGAGAACAACCAGAGAGGAACTGCCAATTCTACAATACTCATTTCGTGGGATATCGGTATGGGACTTGGTATTCTTCTTGGCGGTGTGGTGTCGGAACTGGCTGGCTATGGTGCTGCATTCTGGACGGTCGTAGTTGTTAATGCTACGGGTGTTATAATGTTCTTTACGGCTACCAAGAAGTTCTTCCTTTCGCGAAATCTTAACCCAACAGTAAGATAAATAAGTTAACGAACTATAAACCGGCTTGACTTTCGGCTGGTTTATACGTCTAACATCAAAATGTTAGAATTATCAACTGTATGAAAAAAACTATTTTATTATCTGCTGTAGCCATGCTGTTGTCATCGGCTGCTATGGCTCAGAACAAGGAGATTAAGGTGGGTGATGTAACAATGACCATCAACCCCGAAAAGGGCGCCAAAATTATGTCGCTCAAGTATCAGGACCAGGAAGTTATTAACCAGTCACGATGGCCGGAATCATTCGGCAGTACATTCTGGACCAGTCCTCAGAAGGAGTGGAACTGGCCACCGGTACCCGAGATTGACAAGGGCGTGTATAAGGTAGAGGAGAAAGAAGGACACCTTATTATGACCGGCGAGGTATCAGAGAAACTAAAATACCGTATTCGTAAGGATTTTAGTACCGACGCAAAGGATGGTGCTATAGTCATAACATATTCAATTATTAACGAGAGTGGGGAGGAGCGCAAGGTGGCTCCTTGGGAGATTACCCGTGTGCCTAATGCTGGTGTGATATCATTTGAAGCACCCGTAGAGAGCATCTGGCCTGTAGGACTGATGACATTTAAGGCAAAGAACGGCATTGCCTACTACGAGGCCGACGAGGTGCCCGAGAACCGCAAGGTGAACGCCGATGGTAAGGGATGGCTGAGCTATGAGAACAATGGACTGGTACTTACCAAGAAGTTTGCCGACCTGACCCCAGAGCAGCCTGCACCTGGTGAGGCCGAGATACAAGTGTACGTGAACCGTGGCAAGACCTATATTGAAATCGAGAGCCAAGGTGCATACACAACCCTGGCTCCCGGTAAGTCACTCGACTGGACTGTAAGATGGTATCTTACGAAGGCTAAATAACGTGCAGTCCTAAGAACACCATTATACCGTTCATAAGTATCCAGAAGATAGCGAACGGCAATGTCTTACGCATAATATCGCCATCCTGCCCCTCCATATCACATGCTGCGGTAGCGATGGCGATACTTTGTGGCGACAGCAGTTTACCACCCTCAGAACCTGCGCAGTTAGCGGCAGCAAGCCAGTTGGTCTCGTTACCGTTAACGCCGAAGAACTGGGCATCGTTTACCAATCCAAGCTGGCCGGCAGCTGCAGCCTGCAGCTTTCCGAACAGAATGTTAGCTGACGTAGCCGAGCCTGTTACGAATGTTCCGATAGAACCGATGAGCGGGGCGAAGAACGGATAAGCCACACCCGTAATCGATACCAGTCCGGTGGCAATGGCAAGTGTCATGCCTGTATTGTTCATCAGCATGGCCAGGGCAACCAAGCAGCAGATGGTGATAGCCGTTTTCTGCAGATTGATGGTAGTCTTAGCCAGCATCTTCATGAGTTTGCCGAAGCTCAGACCCTGAATAAGTCCGCCAATCATTGCACCAAGGAATATCATAAGTCCTGCATTGCTAAGCCATCCGAATGAGAATGTATTGCCAATAACAGGCATGTCGAACTTGGTTACGAGTGTTGACTTCAGCAACTCGTTAACTGGTGGAACAATCTTACTTGAAATAAGGATGAAGAAGATTATCAGTCCGTAAACGCTCCAGGCCTTTAATGTCTTTGTCATTCCGAATTTCTTCTTCTCAATTACCACATTATCGTCAGTATTATCATTATGGATAAACAGCTTGTTGTATATAAGCATACCAATGATTGCTGCTACCGAACCAAGGATGGCAGGAGTCTCTGGACCAAGGAAGTGTGCACAACAGAACTGCACGATGATTGAGAAGCAGCCTACAAACAGTGCCAGACAGATGTTCTTAATGATCTTTGTACGGTCGGTCATCATGAGGATGAGGAATGGGGTGATGAAGAACATCAGCGACAACTGAAGGATAATGAACGTGGCTACCTCGCTCAGCATTTCGGGCGAGGCGGTACCATCGGCCACCTGATTAGCCAGCGTTGTGGCGGGCAATCCTACTGCACCGAATCCTACTGCCACCGTATTGGCTACCAGACAGATTACAGCCGAGAACATAGGCTTGAATCCCAGTCCGATGAGGATGGCTGCTGGAATGGCTACTGCTGTACCGAATCCGGCCATACCTTCGAGCACACCACCGAAACCCCATGTAAGCAGAAGTACCAGCAAGCCTTTATCGCTGGTGAGTTGGATAAACTGCGTCTTGATAGTCTCGATCTCCTTTGTCTCAACCAGGATGTTGTAGCTGAAGATGGCACAGATGATGATAAGGATAATCGGGAAACATGCCTTGAGTATGCCCTCAATAATCGACCAGAATGTGATGCCGTAGATTGAGGAACCAATATACTTGTCGGGTACTATTCCCATTGACGGGGTTACTAATACTGCAAGCAGAATAGTTACGACAAGGGTGATTAACGCACTCTTCCATCCGGACATCTTGAGGCCCATCATTAGTACGAAGAGCAGAATAATAGGAATAACAGATACAATAGCTGCCATAGGGCTTTTAGTTATTTAGTTCGTAATATATAAGTTCTGTCGACAAATATACGTAAAAAAACTAAAAGCGTTGCTAATTTTTTTGTTAAAAATCAAAAAGAGCTTACAATTTTGGGTACGCAGTTATGTATTTCTACAGGAATGGTCTCTGTTTCAACATTGTGGTTACTCACTTTAAGTCGCACAATGCAGGCTTTTGAGTTAAGTGGTTTGGATTGGTCGAAGATGAAGTTGCCCACGCTATAGTATATTTTCTTTCCTTGAAATTCTTCTATCGTCTGCATGGTGTGGGTATGATGACAAACCAGAACATCGGCTCCGGCGCGTATCAGCTGGTGGGCATCCCAGCGCTGGCTGTTAACGGGTTTCAAAGTATGTTCGCCGCCCCAATGCAGTGAAACTATGATAACTGCTGTAGAATCGGTTTTGCGCAATCGGTGCACACGGTCAAGCAGTGAGTCCATAGGCTCCTGACTAACGCATGGTTTGTCGGGCAGATATGCGTAGTTCTCGAGTGCGAGTCGTAGCGATGGCACCAGCCAAACGTTGCGTGGTTGCGATGCAAGCAGCACGGGCTGGACTGCTTCAGGCATGTTCTGCCCTGCACCTATGGGAACAATGCCTGATTCTTCAATGTTACGGCGTGTGTCAATCAATCCCTCGCGACCTTGATCTATTGCGTGATTATTGGCCAGATTAAGATGGGTTATACCGTGTTGGCGAAGCGTGCCGAGCCATTCGGGTTCGCCACGGAATATGAACAGCTTCTGCACTGGCGACTGTATCTTAGTGGCTGGACACTCCAGATTGCCTACCACTACTTGGGCCGAACGGAACACGGAGTCGATGCCATCTGAAAACAGATGATCGACTCCATGTTTTTCAATAACCTTGCGCACCCCGCGGTCAAGCAGAATGTCGCCCGTCATTACAATGTCCAGCGTATCAGCGCAAAACGCCGATACGCTGGATAATATGCTAACAGCCAGAGCTGTAAAATACCTCTTCATTAGGTTCTGGCATCTTTTTAAGTGGCAGCAGTATGGTCTTCATCCACTCGGGTACTCCCTTACGTGGATTGCTCTCGAGCTGCTTCTGCCACTCCTCATCAGTGAGTCGTGGTTGGTCAATTGGCTGCACGAACTCGCGATAGCTGAGCACCGCACCGCGTGTAAGATACAGATAGCCGCCTATCTCTACCACTACGTAAATCTCATCGGCATCGCCTACGGCCTCAAACAGTATGGCCTTATTCTTATTGTTGTCGGCATTGGCAGTGTAAACATCTGCCACAAGAGCCACTTTGCGGTCGGCACCCTCTATGTCTATCCAGTTATAGAGATTCTGATCAGGCATACGCAGAAGGTCTAACGAAATGTTCTCGAATGTAGCGCCGATGTATGATATCTGGTCGTACTCCTCGTCGGTAAGAATCTTGCCGGCAAGCTCCTTCTCGCTTACGCGGAGCAGGAATTCTACTTCCTCTCTAAGTCGCTCGGTAACGCCCTCAATCTTTTCGGTCATCATGTTCTGGTCCTTCAGCAGCTTTGCTGTGTTTTCAAGCAATTCGCTTGCCTTTTTCCAGAACTTTACATTTGGCTCGACATAACCCTTAACAACAGGCTCCGGTACGTTCTCACCTCCGCCACACTCAGCTCCCATTGGTTGCTTGGCATATAGTATGGCATCGTGTTTCAGCTCGGCCCACGAGGCCAAGGCTGCATTTAGGTCTTTCTTGCTCCAATTTGGATTTTGCATAAAGTAAGGCGACTTGCTGTCGGTGCCTGTAGTAAGAACCTTAAGTGTCTCCATCCATTGAGTGGCAGTGGTCTCACTCCAATCAATCTCGCCCATGCGCTTCTTCATCTTGTCAAGGTTGGGCAGTAGTTGCTTCCAGTCGGTCTTCTCTTCTTTCAGAATCTGTTCGGCAGCGGTAACGCCCATAGCAGCCATTACGTCTATACCTTTAGGAACGCCGCGCTTTGTAGGATTGCTGTCGTAGTCAACCATCTCCTGCAGCACCTCGGCATCGGGCTGATAGCGTTGTGGCATAACATTAATCTTGTTATGGCTGGTCTTCTCGAACTTCGGGCGTATGCGAGTCTGTTTGTTGCCTATTTCGTTAAGCTCCTTGGTAAGCTTGGCTATCTCCTTGTCATCGTTCAGCAATTCGTCCATCGACATACCTGTCTTGTCAACCTCGGCTATCACTTGTAGCAGACTCAGGTTGTCGTGTTTACCCATAAGCAAGGTTATAAGGTTGTCTATCTTGTCGTACTTCTGACGTGTCTTCTTAAACAGCTTCATGGCATATGCCATCTGTACAGCCTGCTTCACTTCGGTTTCGTAGTCTAATCCCATAGTAGCGGTCTGAAGCCACATCATGCCGCGGAAGTATCGTTTAAGTCCATCGCTGCGGGTGTAGTGACCACGGGCGCGGAACAGACTGTAGGGGAATGATATTTCGCCCATATAGTCCATAAGCATTTCGCTTTTGGCGTTTTCTGCCTTCAAGCACTTCTCAATCTCTGCTTTTTCGGTGGTATAGCTGGCATTTATCGGCTTACCAGTAAACAGGTGCAGTGCCACGCGGAAGAACTGTAGATTGCGTCCTGCTATGCGTTTTGTCTCGCTGTCGTCGTTATCCGCATTGTGGATAATTGCCAGCATGGCATCTATCATATCCTGTGTGTATTCTGTCATAAGTGGCAGCAGCTGATACTCCTCGAGTTCTCGCAGCATGCAGTCGATGTAAAGATGATACAGCTGCAGGTAGAGATCGGTAGTAACGAAACTGGGGAAATCGGAGTAATCGTTCCTCTCGTAGACGTGGAACAACTGCGAGGTGTTAGAGGGCACGATAGCGAATCCCTCTTCAGCAAGTTTCTGACATAGTGTAGAGTCGAAATCTTTGAGCTGTTGAGGGTTCAGCAGATTGCTCATGTTCACCCGCAGACCCTCTTCTACATCGAAGTTCTGTTTCAGCAGTTCATCCTCGCGCTCTTTCAGACGTTTCATAAACGCCATCTCCACGTTGTTGTAAACGATGAGCTTCTGCTCGTCGATAGCTCGCAGATAAGCGTCGCGCCAACTCTCGTTCTCTTTACTCTCTACGCCCTGCACTTTCTCGTCGAGTGCATACATCAGCGAGTCGTACCATGTAGTAACGCCGTAAATACCTCTCAGGTACGAGTCCTTGAACGGATAGCCACGCTGTGCTGCAGGGGCATTGCGCAGAATACGCAGATCACTAAGGTTCAGCCCCGATACGTCCATGTCGTAGTCGATGCTGTCACGCAGACTCTCGGCATCGATGGTCGATACCGGTACTTGTACCACACTCTGTTTCTGGCTGCATGCTGCTATCAAGCCTGCCATACATGCCAACATAATAACTTTACTTTTTTTCATTGGTCAAAGGTCTTTATTGCTGTTTCTTTGTTTACACCTTTTATAATATAGTGGTCGAAAGCCATTCCGAATCCTCCCCACTTGTAGTCTGATACCACATATAGATCATCGTCAGTTCTCTCCAGAGCGCGAATCTTTCCGTCAATGTAATGAAAGTCCTCGAGTATACCGCCAAGTTTCGAGCCCAACCACAATGGGCGTGCCTTGCCGTTAACCTGCTTGAAAATGAAAATACGGCGTGCCTTTTCTGGATAGAATCGTGTACCTTTTATTACCCCTACGATAGCATCAGTCTTACCATCACCGTCAACATCTCCTGTCTGGTACTGATACACAGGGTAGGGCAGACGCCAACCGTTAAGGTAGTAAAGGCTGTCGTTCTGTTTCTTCAGTTCAAAGTTCTGTGCCTTGCATGTAAGTGTGCCCAAATACATTGCAAGTAGTATCAAAATTCTACTGTTTATCACGTCTTTAGGTTTTTATCGGCGTCAAAGATACGAAAAAAAACTAAAAATGTTAGCCGATAGCTATTTTTTTTGTATATTTGCTCGCAAAAATCAAAAGTATAACTAAAAACCAGATCGTCCTATGATTGAACAATTCCTGTCAGAACTCCGGCAATTTCTGCCTGATGAGCGTATTTATACCGATGAGCTTCGTACTCTTGGATGGGGTACTGATGCCAGTTTCTATCGCCAGATTCCACAGGTTGTTGTGCGTAGCGATGGTGAGGAGGAAATATCAAAGATTGTATGCATCTGCCGAAAATATAAGTTGCCGTTCACCTTCCGTGCTGCAGGTACATCGCTAAGTGGACAGAGCTGCACAGACAGTGTGCTGATAGTAGCTGGTAAATATTGGGAGAAATACGAGCTTGCTGATGACAAAGAGTCAATACGTCTTCAGCCTGGAATCGTAGGTGCTCAGGTCAACAATATACTTAAGCCTTTCGGACGCGTGTTCCCACCCGATCCTGCTTCAATAGGTTCGGCTATGGTGGGTGGTATTGTTGTTAATAATGCCTCGGGTATGAATTGCGGTGTGCATGCTAACAGCGACCGCATGATGCTATCTGCACGCATCGTACTTACCGATGGAACCATTCTGGATACCGGCAACGAAAACAGTCGCGAGGAGTTTCGTAAAACTCATCCGGCATTCCTTGAAAGCATTGAGAAACTGCGCGATAAAGTGCGTGCCGATAAGGAGCTGGCCGACCGCATCAGTAATAAGTATTCTATCAAGAATGTTACTGGTTTGAATCTTCGTCCGCTTGTGGCCTACGATGATCCATTTGATATAATTGCCCATTCAATGGTGGGTAGTGAAGGGACGCTCGCATTCCTATCAGAGGTAACCATGAAGACGCTAAAAGACTATCCGTTCAAGGCTTCGGCTATGGTTTACTTTATGACCATGAAGGAGAGTTGTGAGGCTGTGGTGGCAATGAAGAAGATGAAGGCTGGCGAGGAAGACATTGAGTACAGTGCTGAGAATCTGGTGGTTAAGAGTGCCGAAATGCTTGACTATAAGTCGCTCAGTTCTGTTGATGATCCTGTATATCTGCAATATCAGAAAGATGTTGATGCTGGCAAGATTGAAGGAGTAGAGCCTGGCGATTATCACAACCTGACAGCGATACTCACAGAAACCAAGGGCATAACCCACGAACAATTGCTTGACAAGATTGCAAAGATACAAGAGTGCCTGGGCCAGTTCTGCCTGTATATCCCCGCAGAATTTACCGAGGATCCTGCCGTTTACGGTAAGTACTGGGCCATCCGTAGCGGTATATTCCCAAGCGTAGGCGGTACACGTCCTGTGGGCACATCGTGCCTGATTGAGGATGTGGCATTCCCAATAGAATCGCTGCCAGAGGCTACTGTTAAGTTGCAGAAGTTGATTGCTGATCATGGTTACGATGATGCCTGTATCTATGGTCACGCATTCGAGGGCAACTATCATTTTATCCTGAATCAGAGTTTCGCCGATGAGCACGAGGTGGCTCGCTATGCAGAGATGATGCGTGATGTGGCTAAACTTGTGGTTGATGGTTATGACGGTTCGCTTAAGGCCGAACACGGCACAGGTAGAAATATGGCTCCGTTTGTTAAGTACGAGTGGGGTGATAAGGCCTACGATGTTATGAAGGAACTTAAGGAAATCTTCGACCCCGATGGATTGCTTAACCAGGGTGTAATATTTAACGATGATCCCGACTGCTTCATTAAGTGCCTCAAGCCTCTGCCAGTACTGGATTTCGACTTCGGTAGCGTGCCCGATGGCGGTCATTACCTTATGAATCAGGAACTCTCTACTGCCAAGGAGACAATAGAGCAGGTTAAACGTGCCAACAAGTGTATTGAGTGCGGATTCTGCGAGGTAAACTGTATGTCGTGCGGACTCACCTTATCAAGTCGTATGCGTATTGCCGTTCAGCGTGAGATACGTTATTTGACGGCCACGGGTTCTAATCCTGAACGACTTGCTACGCTCAAAAAGCAATATAAGTATTACGGCGACCAGACATGTGCCACCGATGGACTCTGCTCAACATCGTGCCCGATGAAGATTAACACAGGTGAGCTTACTCACCTAATCCGCCAGATGGATATGAATCAGAATCCAACAGGATACAAACTTGGTGAGTTCGCTGCTAACCACATGGCAGGAATAAAGAGCGGACTGCGCGTGGTGCTGGATGTGGCTCATGCAGCACATGTAACACTCGGCCCTACACTTATGACCACCGTGTGTCGCACGATGAATAAGATGGGACTCCCATTATGGACTACCGCTATGCCAAAGAAGCATCGACAGCCCAAGAAGAGCGATTTGACTCAGTTTATCATTGAGTCTATCCATCCTGCTGACACCCCGCACCCATCACCCGATACCCCTAAGGTAGTTTACTTCCCAAGCTGTATTAACCAGACTATGGGACAATCCAAACAAGGTGGAAAGATTCATGACCTTGTAGATGAGGTTATCCAGCTAATGGCCAAGGCAGGCTATGAGGTAATATTCCCAGAGGGTATGGAGCGCATGTGCTGCGGACAGATTTGGGAATCAAAGGGTATGCTCGACATTGCCGATCGAAAGAGTGCAGAACTCGAAGCTGCTCTTTGGAAGGCTAGCGAGGAGGGTAAGTATCCAGTGCTATGTGCCCAGAGCCCGTGCCTGCACCGTATGAAAAAGGTAATGCATAAGATGAAACTGTACGAGCCTGCTGAGTTTATCATGAAGTATCTGGTGCCTCGCCTCGACTTCCATCCTATCGACCGTCATATAGCCCTGCATATTACATGCTCTACCCGTCAGATGGGTGTGGCCGACGATTTGATAAACCTGGCGAAGTTGTGCTCAACAAATGTGTTCCTGCCTGAAGGTGTGGGCTGTTGCGGCTTTGCAGGTGACAGAGGCTTTACCTTCCCAGAACTCAACAAGTATGGCTTGCGCAAGCTTCGTCCACAGATAGAGGCAAACCACATAGAGGTGGGCTATTCAAATAGCCGTACCTGCGAGATTGGTCTTGAGACGAATAGTGGTATACCTTATATGAGTATTGTGTATCTTGTAAATGAATGTACAACCCCTAAAAAACAATAATAACAAAAAAGTAGTATGAAATCAATCATTAAAACGATTCTCTTTGCCGCCGTTATGTTGGCGGCATCAGTAACCACTCAGGCTCAACTGCTGAGCACACATGTTGAAACAGGCGATGTAGAGGGTGTTCTCGACGATGGTCTGGCTGTTTATAAAGCTATACCTTATGCAGCTCCACCTGTTGGCAATCTCCGTTGGCGTGCTCCACAGCCCGCTCAGCCTTGGACAGGAGTGCGCAAGTGTGATAAATTTGGTCCTATGCCACCACAGCCTACACGTCCTGGTCGTACGGCCGATATGATGAATGAAGATTGTCTGTATCTTGGTATCGCCACACCTGCAAAAAGCAAGAACGAGAAACTGCCCGTAATGGTATGGATTCACGGAGGTGGATTCCAGACCGAGTGGTACGGTGGCGACCTTTGGAAGCACCTTGCATTGCGCGGCGTAGTTATTGTTAGTGTTGAGTATCGCACCGGAGCTCTTGGCTTCATGGCTCATCCAGAACTTACCAAGGAGGACAAGGAGGGACACTCAGGCAACTATGGTATTCTCGACCAGATTTATGCTCTGCAGTGGGTTCAGCGTAACATAGCCCAGTTTGGTGGCGACCCCACAAAGGTTACCATTTTCGGTGAGTCGGCTGGTGCTATCAGCTGTAGTATTCTGTGCGCCTCGCCATTGGCTAAAGGCCTGTTCCGCGCTTGCATCAGTCATAGTGGAGGTTCGTTTGCACCATGGAGTGATAAGCCTCGTGCATTAGGTCTCGATGCATCGCAGAAGGGAGCAGAACAACAAGGTTTGGCTTTCCAGAAGCACCTGAAGAAAAAGAACCTGAAGCAGTTGCGCCAGATGGATGCCATGCTGCTGTGCGATGGCAACGTTGGTTTTGCAGGATTCTGGCCTTGCGTTGATGGATACGTTATTTGCGACGACCAGTATCGTCTATATGAGCGTGGTGAGTATAACGATGTGCCTGTAATCGTGATGACAAATAGCGATGAAGGGGCACTCTTTGCTCCAGGAAATATTACCGCCGAGGACTATCAAAAGACGCTTAAGAGCATTTTCGGTTCATGGGCTGATGAGGCTTTGAAGTATTACCCTGGTGCTACTAACGATGAGGCTTGGCATGGCTTTGGCGATGCATTCCGCGATATGGGTTTTGCATGGCCATCTTACGCATGGGTTAGTCTGCAGAACAAGACCGGCAAGAGTCCTGCTTATGCAGCATATCTTGCTCAGCCTTCAACCATGAGCTTCTCGCAGGATCCACGTCGCCGTGGTGTGGCTCATGCCGATGATATTATGTATCTTAATGGTCATTTCCTGCTACAGGGCGAAAAGTATCCTGCAGAGAGTGCCGTTGCAGAAATCATACAGCAGTACTGGATTAATTTTGCAAAGACTTGCAATCCTAACGGCAAAGGCTTGCCTTACTGGCCTGCATTCGACGATACTAAACCCACAACCATGCAGTTCTCTAACGGTGCTTCGCTTATTATGCGCCCCAACCGCGAACAGGTTGACTTCGTAGATCGCTACTATCGCGCAAAACGCGAGGAAGTAGAGAGCTTGCGTCGATAGAAAAACAATATCAAAACATGATAAAGGTCAGCTATTTTGCTGACCTTTTTATTTTTATAAAAAAATGCTTGCTTATTTTTAAAATAATGCTTACATTTGCACCATAAATATTATATTTATTAACCCAATACACGAAACAATTATTGTTATAACCTGTATGATAAAATTGAAAACAACTGTTCTTGCTTTCATGCTTGGAGCATTTGCTACTGGAATCAGTGCGCAAAGCTTTAATGGTATGCATAAGTACGACGGTGAGCATAAAAACGAACTTAATGCATATTTGGTTGGCGGAAATAATGTAGTCGTTGATTGGTTCGGTGGTGCGGCTGTATCATATAAACGTCATATTACCGATCGTTGGCATGTTGGTGCTGATGCTCAGGCACAGCTTGGAAAGCAACTATACTCCGTAGATATTCAGGGCGGCTATCGTCTTCCATACAAGTGGATGGATTTCTATATAGATGGTAAGGCTATGTACAACCGATATCATAAGTGGCATACTAACGAGACGGCATTCAACCTCTCTGTAACATGGGAGACTCCCTATTTCAACCTTCGTGTTGGCGAGTCGCTCATTACCTATCATTTGCTTAATGCCCGTTATACCGAACCTCTCACTCTCACTTTTGGAACTGGCGTAAGCATTCGTCCGCGATGGAATCCGTGGAACATCGGACTCTTCTTCCGTAACTACGATGACTTCTATTACGAGAACTGGAACATCAACTGGGGCTTGAACTTCTACGCTCCTCTCACTATTGTACATAAGGACATGCAGTTGTTTGGCGAGTTCAATGTACGTCCTGCCGGCAGTATGAGTCAGTTGGCAAGTAAATACGAGACTTCAGGCAAGTTAGGAATTAAATACGTATGGTAATTATGAAGAAGTATCAATATATAATGCTGGCAGCTGTAGCTGCTGTTCTTCTTGTTTCGTGCGAGAAGGTTAGCCCCATTGGCATTCTTGTTTCGGGCACTGGTGTCGAAGATCGTGTAAAGATGTCATACCAGTATTTTCGTGAGTATAAGTCTGAATTTAGTGGTTTCGATGCTCAAGGCGATGAATACACCTTCCTAGTTGGTAGTGATAGCCACATTACAACCGACTGCGGTCGTATGGAAGAGATGCTAAAGCGAGGCATTGATGATGGCGATATGTTTATGGCGCATCTTGGTGATATAGCCGATACGAAGATAGATTATTACATTAATCTTGAAAATGCCCTTAATAAGGCTAAGAAATTGTATGTAGATAAGTATTTCGAAAAGGATTATATTTATGACGAAGAAACAAACGATAGTATTCCTTATTATTATGATCCTGATGCTAATAATTCAGCCAATGTTGGAATATTTACCAACATAGAGGACGTACATTTACCTTTCTATCCTGTTGTTGGTAATCACGACATCACCCACAACGGTTGGGCCATGTGGAGTAATATCTTTCATTCTTCATTCTACGATTTCTATGTGGGAGTTGGTTATGTTGATGACATTCTCATCTTCGATCATTTCATCTTCCTTGATACTGCCAGTGGAACACTGGGCAGAGAACAGGTTAACCTGATAGAACAGGGTGTTATGGATGATAGGAATATGGAGGAGATGGGTATTAAAACCCGCAATACGTTTGTTTTCAGCCACACAAACATTTTCCGTCCGCGTAGTGTTGAGCTGGCCTCTACTTTTGCTCGCGAGGAGCTTTATTTCCTGCTTAATAAGTTCCGCGAGTGGAATGTAACCATTGCCTTTCTAGGCCATGTTCACAAGTGGGACGACCGTGTGTTCGGTGATGTTCAGTACCTCACGCTTGACTCTATGTGTGAGGCAAATAACCCTGAACCGGGCGACTATCTGGTGCGTGTGCATGTAAAGAGAAACGGTACTGTAACGTGGGAGAAGGTTCATATGAACTATACACCTAACAATAAGAAATAACAATTTTAAAAGTATAAATAATTTAATTTATTATCATTATGAAAAAAGTATTATTGACATTTATTGTAGCACTTATCAGTTTAAGTGCCAGTGCACAGCGTAAGGGAGATTTTGCAGTAGGTCTGCGTGGTGGTCCCACTATGACTAAGATAGAATTTTTAGGGATTAAAGAAAACTATACTCGTTGGGGTGCAGGTGCTTTCGTACAGTATAATCTTACTGACCACTTCCGTTTCGATCTTGATGGTATCTATCATTTCAAGAAGGATCACTTGTCGGATTTTACCGTTGGAATCGACCTTCAGTATCTGTTCGACCTTGGTGAGGATGTTAAGTTCTTCCCATTGGTAGGTTATGCACTTGCTTTCACTCATCAGGATGCTTATGATATAAATAATATTTCTTATGATTCCGAGAACTCTACCGACGGTGGTATCCAGTTGGGTGCTGGTATTCAGTTCAATCTGGGCGATAACTGTTTCGTTTCGGCCGAGTATAAATTCCAGCCAGGCATCCTTGGTGATGGTCATGTTGTTATGGCTAGCGTAGGATATCGATTCTAATAATATTTTTATGAAGAAGAATGTTTTTCTATTGATCCTGTTGGCCTGTATGTTCTGTGGTAATACCGTAGTCGAGGCACAAGTAATGAAGGCTGCTGACCTTGAGAAGTATGCTAAGCAGAAATATGGCGACAAGTGGCTCGATGCTGCAAAGAATCTGGCTAGCACGCTTACGCTTGATAAGAACGAGAGTCTTACTTATCAGCAAGTTATTGAGGCTCCAGGCAAGACTAAGCAGCAGCTTTATGTAGCTCTAAACTATTGGGCTACGGCTACTTTTAAAGATAATAATGCCATTACCCTTAATGATAAAGATGCAGGCTGTATTATTATCTCGTCGACTATCAAGAATATTGCCGAACACATGGGTACAATCAGTAAGTATTCTGTCAGCATCACACCGATTATCCGTTTGGATATCAAGGATGGTAAGATACGTGTAACCTATACTGTTCAGAATTACGATATTCTTGATGATATAAGTGGTGGTTGGTTTGGAATTGCGACCGATGACAAGAACAAGTCGTATGCCGATGCTAAGCGTAAGGCTGACGATAAAACCAATCCCAACCTTTGGGATGAGCAGTGGGAAATTGCACGCCACTATCCATTTGTCGAGAAGGACTCAAAGAAACGCACCTGTGCAAAGGCTCTCGTGATGACTCACGCCTATAGCAATGCCATTATGGATAAAGTAGAAGAGGCGGTAAAGAATGGAATAGTTGGAAACGATGATGACGAATGGTAAGTCATTCTCTGATATCAAAAATGGCCAGCAATTCTGCTGGCCATTTTCTTTTAGTTTATATCTACAGTTATCTTCTTTAGATCTTTGTCGGCACTAGAGTTGCCTACCATTATTTCGTACTTGCCTGGTACCACGCGCATAGTGTTGGTGCTTGCGTCCCATCCTTCAAAGCTCTTACGTGGTAAAGGTATTGTAATGGTCTTGCTCTCGCCAGGTGTAAGTTCTACTTGCTTATATGCACGCAGAGTCTTCAACGGTCCTTCCTTGTCGGCTGTGTTGCGAATATATACCTGAACGGTCTCGGTGGCAATTCCTGCACCTGCACCATTTCCGCTACCCACATTACTTACCTTTACCTGCACATTGCCGTCGCTATATGTTGGTTTGCCAATATTAATGTCGGTATATGTAAGTCCGAATCCGAATGGGAACAAAGGCTTGCCCTTAAAGTAGCGATAGGTGCGGTTCTTCATCGAGTAGTCGAGGAAGTCGGGCAGGTCGTTTGTACTTTTATAGAAGGTTATAGGCAGCTTGCCACTTGGAGTACGATCGCCAAACAGAATCTCTGCAAGTGCGGCACCGCCCATCTCGCCGCAATACCACCACTGTATAATGGCATCGCATGTCTGCACCTCAGGAGTTAGGCCCATAGCCGAACCAGAGCAGTTTACGAATATAACTTTCTTACCGGCCTTGTGCAGCATAGCCAGAAGGTCGCGCTGAGCCTGAGGGAGTTCTATGCTTGTGCGGTCACCACCTTTGAATCCGGGTTCATCTACGCGCATTTCCTCGCCCTCGAGACTTGGTGATATTCCACCAACAAAAATAATGGTGCGGGTGTCGCCGATCTGTTGTAGCAGCTCCTGTGGAGTGGGGGCATATTTATGCTGAACATCGAAAGATAGAGTGGCGAAGTTCTGCTCCTGTACATAATCTATCTGAATGCGGTATTGTTTACCTGCCTTTACCTTTAACTCTTTCTTAGCACCCTGAATGCGCTGACGTGCCGACCAGAAGTTGGCCAGCGTGTCGCCATTAACAATAAGGCGAAGTCTGTCATCGCCTCCAATTGTGAATTGAAGTGTCTCGTCGGCTGTTGGAATCAAAGTTCCCTCAACGCGGGCAGAGAAGTTTTCAAGATTAACGCCTGGTGCAAACACTGTGTTGCCGCCATTACTTAGTTTCAGAGCCTGCTTGGCTGTAACTACGGTTGAAGGCTTTCCTTTCATATCAATGTTGTTCCAATAGGTTATCTGCATGCCTGCATCTCCCTTGGGAGTTTTTATCTGGCTGAATCGGCTCTCAAACACTTCGTTACGTGTAAGTCCGCAGCCCTGAATATAACGTATGCGACTACCTGGAACGCGCTTATTGGCCTTCTTGATAATACCTTCGAGTGCAGTGATGGTGTGGGTAGGGTAGCCTGCGTAGTTGCCCCACATCATTACAGAGTCGTTAGCGTTTGGACCCATCACAACTATGTCGGTAGCTGAGCCGGAGTAAGGTTTGAAATTGTTTCCAAGTGGCAGTACGTCATTACGGTTCTGCAATAGCACAATACTCTTCTGTGCCATCTGTGCGGCAAGCTCCTTGTGAGCCTCTGATGCTACTACGCTCTCAGGTATTTTTGTCCATGGGTTTAGTTCATCAGGATCGAGATCACCCAATTCGAATCGTGCAATCAGTAGTCGGCGCAAGCTGCGATTGATTTCGGTCTCGCTTATGTCACCGCGCCGTACAGCCTCCGGAAGGTTCTTGTACTCTGAACCGCATTCTACATCGGTTCCTGCTAATACGGCTTTTGCCGATGCCTCTGCACCATCCTTGGCCACATTATGCCAACGGGGCAGGAAGTCGCGTATTGCGCCGCAGTCGCTGGTGATGATGCCGTCGAATCCCCATTCATCGCGCAGAATCTGCTGCTCGTAGCGTGTCTGTGCGCAGCAAGCTTGTCCGTCAATGCGCTGGTAGGCGCACATCACCTCGGCCACCTTACCTTCTTGTACCAGAGCCTTGAATGCCGGTAGATATGTCTCCCACAGGTCGCGCTCTGGAAGATTCTCAACGTTAAACTCGTGGCGGTTCCACTCAGGACCGCTGTGTACGGCAAAGTGCTTGGCGCATGCCAGTAGTTTGCGATACTTCTCGTAAGGCCCTTGTAGTCCATGTACCACAGCCAGTCCCATCTTCGATGTTAGATATGGATCCTCGCCGTATGTCTCCTGTCCTCGTCCCCAACGTGGGTCGCGGAAAATGTTGATGTTGGGTGTCCAGAACGACAGACTCTGATAGCGCTTAATGCCGCCTGATTTCTTAGCCTGTTGGGCTTTTACGCGTGCTTCGTCGCTAACAGCTGTAAACACTTTCTTCAGCAGAGCATCATCCCATGATGCTGCCATGCCTATTGTTATTGGAAACACTGTAGCGTAGCCATTACGCCCCACACCGTGCAGGGCTTCGTTCCACCACTGGAACTGTGGTATTCCTAATCGTGGTATGGCCGGTGATGAATCCATCATCAAGCTTACCTTCTCTTCAAGTGTCAGACGTCCCAATAGGTCATCGGCACGTTGAGCTGCCGATAACTGTGGATTCTGATAAGGCAATGACTGAGCGCCAGCAGATGCAGCGCAAAAAAATAAACAGATAGTTACTAGTTGTTTCATATTTGTTTTGGATTTTGGGACAAAGATATGAAAAAATTTTGAAAATACAAAGAAAATAAATAAAGAGTAGCGCAAACTGTTGTGTGCTATTCATTTTTTTATAAAAAAGCGAATAAAAGTTTGGCGTTTATCAATAAACAATGTACCTTTGCAGCATATGAATATACAGGATTTACTTAATAGAACAGATAGGTTTGCCGCTAATGCAGGGTGTAGGATTACTGAGGTAGATGAGCATCACGCTGTGGCAGAGATGACAGTTACGGCCGAACACCTTAACGGAGGAAACGTATGCCAGGGTGGCGCTCTATTTACTTTAGCTGATTTGGCTATCGCTGCACTACTTAACCAGAGCGGCCAGTTAACCGTAGGCATTAGCAACAATATTATGTTTGTTACAAGTGCTAAACAGGGTGACATACTACGTGCCGAAGCCAAACACGTGTGTGACCACCACAAAATACCATCGGTAGAGGCGTGTGTAACTAATCAGGAAGGAAAACTTATATGTCATGTTACTGGCATGGGCTATCGTAAGTCGGCAGCACTGCCCAAATAGATGAATAATGGAACGTAACAAGGAGATATACAAGGTAACGTTGGTGGGTGGGGCAGTTAATGTTATACTGCTGCTGTTCAAGTTTGTGGCCGGCATTGTGGCTCATAGTGCTGCTATGGTGGCAGATGCTGTACACTCGCTTTCAGACTTTGTTACCGATATCATAGTGCTGGTTTTTGTTCATATAAGTGGCAAACCAGAGGATAAAGATCACGAATACGGGCATGCTAAGTATGAAACGCTGGCCATGACGATTATTGGTGTAGCATTGCTGCTGGTGGCAGTAGGCATTGTTTACAATGGACTAACCAAGATAATCGTATGGGCGCAAGGGGGAGTACTGAAGGCACCAGGAATGTTGGCACTATGGGCAGCGCTGTTATCTGTGTTACTGAAAGAGGCAGTGTATCACTATTCTATGGCAAAGGCTCGCAAATTGAATTCGCAGGCGGTAGAGGCCAACGCGTGGCATCACCGCAGCGATGCATTGTCGTCCATTGGTACAGCTATAGGCATAGGTGGAGCAATATTCTTAGGACAACGTTGGGCGGTTCTTGACCCTGTTGCATCAATTGTCGTAGGTGTGTTTATTATAAAAGTCTCTGTTGAACTGTTACGTAACGGTATTGGTGACTTGATGGAGCATTCGCTACCAGACGAGGTAGAGGAAGAGATACTACGTCTTGCTGCATCAGTACCAGGTGTTGTTGAACCTCACGAATTACGCACACGACGCTTGGGTAATCATTACGCTATAGAGTTGCATATACTTATGGATGGTAACATAACACTTTGTGAGGCGCACGATAAAGCATCGGAAGTGGAGGATATCCTACGAGCTCACTATGGCTCAAAAACACATATAGCAGTACATGTAGAACCAAAATAAAAAGCCCGCTCAATTTCGAACGGGCTTTCTATTTACTTGATGTTCAGAACTATTATCGACTTGGCGGGGATCTTTACACTTAAGGTTCCCTTCTTGTTCAGCTTGGCGTCTTTGTATTCCTTAGGAGATACAACGTCGGGGTGCTGGAAGTCGTTGTAGTCAGCAACATTCTTTGATGTAAGGATGCGGCCGCTGACACTCTTGGCCTTGAAGCCTGCCAGATCAAAATCGATGGTCTGAGCCTTATCAAGACTAACATTGGTGATAGCAAGAACAATGCTGCCATCGGTGGTCTTTGCAGCTGATGCTGAAAGAACAGGGCAGGGGCGGGTAGAGTTGTCCTTGGTATCCTGCTTAACCTTAAAGTACTCCTTGCTGCACTGGATGGTCTCGCTCTCGAGGTCGACAGGCAGATAAGTAGCCTCCATAAATGGTGTGTACATCTGGAATACGTGGTAGGTTGGTGTGAGCACCATGTGGCCTGTACCTTCCTGATCGGTGAGAATCATAGACTGCAGCACGTTTACCACCTGAGCGATGTTGGCCATCTTTACACGGTCGGTGTACTTATGGAATACATTCAGCGAGAGGGCTGCTACGAAGGCATCGCGAAGTGCGTTCTGCTGGTACAGGTGACCAGAAATGGTGCCTGGCTCCTCGTCCCACCATGTGCCCCACTCGTCGACAAGCAGACCAATCTTACCTTTGGGATCCTTCTGGTCCATAATGGCCTTGTGCTTCTTGATAACCTCTTCAATCTCAAGGCACTTGCCCAGAGCCCAGTAGTACTGATCGGTATCGAACTTAGTGGCAGAGCCCTTAGGACCATTCCAACCTGTGCAGGTGTAGTAGTGAAGCGAGATACCCTGCATACGGTCGCCAATCTTATCCATACATACCTTGGTCCAGTCGTAATCATAATCGCTGGCACCAGAGGCGATGCGATAGAGACGGTTCTGTCCCTGGTCGCGCAGATAGGTGTTGAACTTACGGAACTCGTCGCTGTAATACTGTGGAGTCATGTTACCACCGCAGCCCCAAGCCTCGTTGCCGATGCCGAAGTATTTTACCTTCCAAGCCTTGTCGCGGCCATTCTGGCGGCGCAGACGTGCCATGGGGGTATCGCCGTCGCTGGTCATATACTCAACCCACTGGGCCATCTCCTTAACGGTACCAGAGCCTACATTTCCACTGATGTAAGGCTCGCAGCCTAGCATCTCGCAGAGATTCAGGAACTCGTGGGTGCCGAAAGAGTTGTCTTCGATAGTACCACCCCAGTTATTGTTGCGCAACGATGGACGCTGTGACTTTGGACCGATACCGTCCATCCAGTGATAGTCGTCGGCAAAGCAGCCTCCTGGCCAGCGCATAACGGGAATGTGAAGGGCCTTGAGGGCCTCGAACACGTCTTTGCGGTAACCATTGATATTAGGAATCTGTGAGCCTTCGCCCACCCAGAGACCGCCATAAATACAGCTACCCAGGTGCTCGGAGAACTGGCCGTAGATTTCTTTGTTAATCTTGGCGCCAGCCTGATCGGCATGAACCGTAGCTTTCACAGCGTCAGCTGCTGAAGCGCTGATGGCGAAAGCGGAAAATGCTATTGCTAATACTTTTCTCATTGTTTGTTGGTTTACTTATTATCTACTGCGGCTTGCTCGATGGGGAGACAGCGCTTGTAGTTCTCGATATACTTCTCGAAACCTGCTACGTCCTCGGCTGTAGGAGCGATAGATACGCCAGTGTTTCCTGCGAATACTACGTCCTCCAGATAGTCGGCCAGATTCTTACCATTATTGTTAATAAGGTAGCCTGCCAACAGGGCGATACCCCATGCACCACCTTCGCCAGCTGTTTCCATCACAGATATTGGAGAGTTGAGGGCAGCAGCCAGCATACGCTGACCTACACCGGCAGTCTTGAAGTAACCGCCATGACCGGTGATGCGGTCAACCTTGATCTTCTCTTCCTTCAGCAGAATATCGTTACCAATCTTGAGTACGCCGATGGCACCATAGAGGTGTGCGCGCATAAAGTTGGCCAGGTTGAACTTGTCGCTTGCAGAGCGGACGAACATAGGACGACCCTCGGCCAGACCTGTTACAGGCTCGCCTGAAACGTAGTTGTAGGCCATGAGTCCACCGCAGTCGGTATCGCCTTCAAGAGCCTTGTTGAACAGCTTTCCGTAAAGCTCATTCATGTCAACGGGCACACCAAGCAGTTGCTGGTACTCCTTGAATAGACCAACCCAAGCGTTGATGTCGCTGGTACAGTTGTTACAGTGAACCATCGCTACGAGTGAACCATCGGGAGTGGTAACCATATCAATCATCTCGTAAGGCTTAGAAAGTTCTTTCTCAAGCACAATCATTGAGAACGATGATGTTCCGGCAGAAACATTACCTGTGCGCTGTTTAACAGCGTTGGTGGCAACCATACCAGTGCCTGCGTCGCCCTCAGGAGGACATACGGGGATGCCAGCCTTCAGGTGACCAGAAACGTCAAGCTTCTTAGCACCCTCTGGGGTAAGGAATCCTGCATTCTCGCCTGCATTCAGAGACTTAGGCAGAATGTCGAGCAATTTCCATGAGAAACCTTTAGGAGCAATGAGCTCATCGAACTTCTTTACCATTGTGGCATCGTAAGTCTTGGTCTTGGGGTCGACAGGAATCATACCTGATGCATCGCCAACACCCAGAACAAACTGTCCTGTTACCTGCCAGTGAACATAACCGGCAAGGGTAGTGAGGTATTTGATGCTGGAAACGTGCTCCTCATTGTCGAGAATGCACTGGTAAAGGTGAGAGATGCTCCAGCGCAGGGGGATGTTGTAGTTAAAGAGCTTAGAGAGCTCGGCAGCGGCCTTACCGGTGTTGGTGTTACGCCATGTGCGGAAGGGAACGAGAATCTCCTGCTTTTCATCAAAGGCCATGTAACCGTGCATCATAGCACTGAAACCGATAGCGGCCAGTGACTCGATCTCGCAGTCGTACTGCTTCTGAACATCCTTGCGGAGATCAGAGTAGCAGTCCTGGAGGCCATACCATACAGCCTCGGTAGA